>Ga0137403_10001450_pt1 | contig 29814 bp, 33 predicted proteins | sample CZOMad2_1_16fung_FD_122057 | JGI IMG/M metagenome (GOLD analysis project Ga0137403, IMG submission 122057) | Vadose zone soil fungal communities from Angelo Coast Range Reserve, California, USA - CZOMad2_1_16fungal (Hybrid Assembly) | ecosystem: Environmental > Terrestrial > Soil > Vadose zone... | reverse complement strand
GCCGGCATGGCTAACGCCTTTTTGGGACGTAGCCTACCATATCCTATTTATGTTGCAAAACTTTTTTAAAAAGGCACGAGGTTGTCGTGGGGTCCTTCCCGGCGCCGGTGAGGTGCGTTCAATCGCGTTCGATGGCCACGAAGGAACCGTGGTTGCTGGCGGGTTGATACGTCCAACAGCTTTCGGTTTCCTCGTGGCCGTGGCGAAATTCGACAGCAAGGGAACCGCGTTGTGGTCGGAAAATATCGGCCCTGCAAATTTCGGAAATTCCGCTGGCGCAACGGTGGCGGTTCATCAGGAGACGGGAGCGATAGCGGTCAGCGGCACGCTGATGGGTCCCAGCGGCGGGCTTTTCACAACCATGCTCCTCCATCCCGACGGAACCGAAAAATGGCGTAGCGATGACATCCCCGGCGCGGCAAATAGTGTTGCGTTTGCTGCAAAAAACGTGGTTGCAGTCGGTCAATTTCCCGACGGCAATACTACCGTTTTTGCGGTGATTGCATTTGCTGAGGATGGAACAGAGGAGTGGCGCCGTACTTTTCGCGGGACAGCGGATTTCGGGTCGAACTCGGCTAACGCGTTTGCGGTCGCTGAAAAGAAGGGAGCGGTCTTTGTCGCCGGCGTGATCACCGACAATCCAACCGGGCCTGATATGTTTGCGGTCGGGTTGGGTGTCGACGGCAACGACCTCTCCGGTTTTCCAGGAGCGCATACTATGGCAACTCCGTCACCTCGGCGAGCTTTTATGAAGCCCTCTGCAGTGGACTTGGGACTCAAAGACGCTGGTGATTTACCCTAGGTATAGCAACTTGATTATATCCATGGCTCTGCTTGATAACATGTCGTTGTTTCTGGTCGGATTCAGGCTCTTGGCCACGCGTAAGACCCTGTGAGCTGAAAACCGCCCGTGGTTGGGAACCCCTCACTTACTGTTTGCGAGCCGATACAGATAGGGATGGCATTCTGCGTGGATACCCTCCCCCCTCTGGTTCCAAACAAGCAGGACACGTCCGTACCACAGCCACCTCTAGATGGGTGATACGCTCTTTGAAGACCTGTGACAAAACCTGCGGCCATACGCGGTCAGATGGCACGGGATTTCAAAGCCTTCATGAGGCCTCAGGAGGCGGCAAACCCCACACCGGACGCTTCGGCTGGTGCTGCTCCCTGTGGGCTGGAACAATCACGCTGTGGGATCGCCAGCCATTTCACCTTCCCAACCACCACGACTTTGTGCCTGGGTTGAAAGGGCAGGCCGCGTTGATTACCTGCTGGTACGGAACCCGAGCTGTCTGGTCGCCAACGCGGCGCCCGTCATTACGTTCTTCCTTTGCTTCCGCCGCTTTATCCCGGCAGCTTCCAATCAATCCAATTGCACAGGGCACGCCCCATGACCAGCTCCTGGTCACGCCCCGACAACCACGATAACTCCTCCGTAAACATCGTCACGCACTGCCGCCAGGAGCACGGCATACGCGTGATATCCGTCCCCCAGAACGTGCGCTCAGGGCCGAAGGCGTCGTAGATCTGACGGATGTAGGGCTGAATATTGCGATAAGGATAGGGCTCGCTAGAGTAGCTCGGCGCCCCGCTGGCCTTGACCGCCACGTTTGGATTTTTGGCCAGCGCCAAGAGCTCCGGCAAGTTCGCGAATCCCGCGGCGTCCTTCGCACCTCCGGCCCTGCCCAAGTGATCGACGTGCAGCTTCAACCCCGGATGGTGGGCTGCGATTTCCCCGACGAGCGGCAGGAAATTCCCCGCGGCCAGCCCAATGGGCACCCCAGCGCGTTCCGCCGCGGACCACAACCAGTCCAGACTCCCATCTCGCAGCCAGGCTTGCTGATGCGGTTGTTGAAACGTGAAGCGCAGGCCGAGCATCCCCGGCCGCTGCTTCCAGCCGTCGAGCAGGGTACGGCTCTCCGGGCGATCGAGGGGGAAGTTCCCCAGGATTGAGAGTCGGTCGGGGTGCTGGCGGGCGGCGTCAACCGCCACCTCGTTGGCATTCTGGTCCCAGCCCGGCGGATGAATCACGGCCGCGTTGACGTCCGCTTCATCCATTTCCTTGAGCAGATCGTCCTTGGTGAAGGAGGAGATCTGTCGGTGCGCTCGATTGGTAGGCATGCCGCTTGTCCAGATATGCACTTGCGAGTCAACGATCAGCATAACGGGCTCCTTTTTCGCGTGCTATCCGTTCTCACTTTGCTGACGTCACCGCGCCAGCGGGCTCTCGGATCAGCCGCGCCTGAACCCGCGGCGGTACCGTCTCGACCCACCGCCGGGATGTCACCACCTACGCAAGCTAGATCAGGTGGCCGCGGTGCCCCTCAGCCAAGATCCCCTGCCAGCCACGCGCCTTTTGTGGTGCGCGGCTGCGGTCGGCCACCATGGTTGGCGTGCCGATGACGCTATTGTCGCGCAGCAGTCCCATCGTAGCAAGGATTTTGTCGCATGCTTTCATGGGCGCGCTATTTCAGGTATGATCTCTCTCCGTGCCCGTCACAGCGTTGGGGTCTCTTACTGCCTCGGCGACACATGAGTGCGCGTTAGGCTGATGCATCCCAGTCCACGCCAAGTTCACTGCGTACCGGCGTGACGGAAATCCTCATGAGGCGGTGAGCGTCGACAGGTCGATGAGCAGGTCGTCGGCGATGATGGCCCATGCTCAGGTAGGCCACATCACGAGCACCACTGGCGGCGAGCTGTAAGACACTCGAAGCTGCTCCACGAGAAGGTGCCAATGGGCGGTTACACCGTGCAATGGAGCAAGTAGGGAGGCATCGTATGCTGACCCAGATTCGCATCGACAATAGGATCAATGGCTTTCTTGCGCGTCCCGGTGGGGCAGGCAAGCGGCCCGCGGTCATCCATCTCCATGAGCGCTACGGGATCGTCCAGCACACGACAGACTTAGCGCAAAAGCTGGTGGATGCCGGCTATGTGACGGTTGTTCCGGACCTCTTCTCCCGTTTCACGGGTGACCGGCAAGCCTTGGTGCGCGGTGATTGTCGTGTGGAGCTGGCTGATGAGGAGGTGCTTCGGGACACGGATGCAACAGTGACCTATCTGCGCACACTGCCGGATGTCGACTGCAGCCGGCTCGCCATGATTGGCGTTTGCCAGACCGGGCGCCAGCCGATTCTGATTTCCGCCTACCGTGATTATCTCTCGGCCAGCGTTGTTATGTATGGTGCCATCTATAACGCCGACTGGGAGTCTCATCGGCTCCGACCGGAGCCGATCAATGCGCTTCTGGAGAAGGTGTCCTGCCCAGTCCAGGGGATATTTGGCGAGTTGGACAACTTGGTCCCTTTAGACAAGGTCCTTCGTCTGTGTAATGTGCTGGCCACCGCCAAGAAGAGCTTTGACATCCGCGTCTATGCGGATGCTCCCCACGGCTTCCTGAACGACACCATGCCAGGTCGCTACCGCGCCTCCCAGACTCAGGCGGCTTGGGGACAGATTCTCTTCTTCCTGGATGCGACGCTCAACAAGGGGAGCGACAAAGAGCGGGTCGTTTGGCGTTTCGAAAGCGATACCTCGGTCCACTACGATTTTACCAAGAACCGGCGGTGGGAGTAGTCCTCGTTGCAGGAGATCAGCGTGGTGTGGCAGGCGGACCTCTCGAAAGATCAGGATGGTTTAGAGCGCCTTCTTGACGGGCTGCGTAAGGCAGGGCTGCGGGGAGGAGGTCGCCATGAGAAGGAGCCTTGTATGGCTCGCGGCATGATTCCGACGGACCTGTTCCACATTCAGTGGGTATCGGATGCGCGCCTCTCGCCCGATGGGCGCCTGGTAGCCTTTACGATCACGCGTCTGGACAAGGAGGCCGACGACTATCGCGCGGCCATCTGGCTGGGGCCGGCTGATGGTTCGACCCCACCCAGGCGCTTCACCGGCGGCGCGGGTAAGGACAGCGCACCGCGCTGGGCTCCCGATGGCACACGCCTGGCCTTTCTGTCCGATCGCGAGGGTGGCAAGGCGCAGATCTACGTCATAGACGTCACCGGTGGCGAAGCACGCCAGCTCAGCGCTATCCCCCAGGGCGCTGGCGCACCCGTGCGGTCGCCTGACGGCACGCGACTGGTCACCGTGGTGCGTATGGGTGACGAGGATAATGGGAGCCAGCAGGACAAGCCGAAGACGCCCCCGGCGCGGCTGATCACCAGGCTCAAGTATCGCGCCAATGGGGAGGGTTTTATTTATGATCGCCGTCGCCACCTGTTTGTCATCGATGTCGTCACCGGTGCGACCCGCCAGCTCACCGATGGCGATTGGGACGACACCCAGCCGGCCTGGGCACCCGATGGCGGCCGCCTGGCCTTTGTCTCGGCCCGCCACCACGATCGCGACCACGACCATGCCGAGGACATCTTCGTCGTCGATACGGCGGGGGGCGAGCCCATGCGGCTGACTCCGGGCGGAGGCGCCTGTGCACTGCCCGCTTGGTCACCGGACGGACAGGCGATGGCCTATTTGGGCTACGCTGTGCAAGCCGAGGCAGGCTATGTCGTCATCGGCTGCAATCCGCGTGGGAGCAGTGGCCGAGAGGAGGCCTTTGCCCGAGCGATCATTGGCTGCCCGGGCGAGCCCGACTCGGCAGACGTGCTGAGCACCCTCGATGAGGCGCTGCGACGGTACGATTTTATTGACTCGACACGCCTCGGGCTGCTCGGCGGCAGCTATGGCGGCTATCTCACGGGCTGGATCGTCGGTCACACGGACCGGTTTGTAGCAGCGGCGCCGGGGCGTGGCCTCTATAACCGCTACAGCAAAGACGGCACCAGCGACATCTGGTCGGGCTACACCTATCTACGGGTGCGCCAATGGGAGGACCCAGAGCTGTACTGGCGCTATTCGCCAATGGCCTATGTCCGGAACATCCGTACACCGTTACTGATCCTGCACAGCGAGGAGGACCTGCGTTGCCCCATCGAGCAGGCCGAGCAGCTCTTTGTGGCGCTGAAGCAGATGCGGCGGGAGGTCAGATTTGTGCGCTTTCCCGGCGAGAACCATGAGCTGTCGCGCAGTGGCAAGCCCAGCCACCGACTCCAGCGCTTTGGCTATCTCCTCGATTGGTTTGCCGAAAAGCTTGCGGCCCCGGCTGAACCAGGCTCTTAGGCGGCTTCATGACATACGCCTGCGCCTGATGCGTCGAAACCCCTGCAATCTGGAGATTGTCCCTGGCATTCGACAGGGTTGGAAGTCGACTCGCCCACTACCGCGTCCACACAGGAAGTGGCCACGCTGCTGGGTGAGGGATCGCTCACCCACGCTGCACTTTCGCGTATGGCTGCCCAGGACACGGTGTGGGAGTGGATGGCAGAATCGCGTTGGCAGCCTTCGCTGAACTTGATCGTATGCACCCCCTTACGGCAATCGCCTTATGCCCCGTTCGACGCCTTGGAACTTCCATTGCCAAATGGAAGCCATACGGGCTGATGGGACCACAGGACACGGAGTGTGAGCACCGCAATGGTCGCCGGCGCCACGACACTCAGTCCGTACACCCACGTTGCCACGGCGGCCACTATTGACGGTGACACGCCCGCGGCCAGCCCCGCGGCGTTGGCCACGACACTGGCGGCGGCCGCACCGAAACCAACCCCGGTCAGCACAGCAAAGCCACCCAGGAGGACCAGCGACCCCTCGACCACCACGACCGCCTGGCCCGCGACGCCACCCGTCACCACCAGCGGTCCGAGCAGGGTCGCGAGGCGTACACGACGGCCTTGCAGGGCCGCCGTGCACAGTGCTGTGATGGTCCATGCCGGCGAGCGCAACACATAGAAGTACCCGGCCCCTAGGTTCACCACGGCGCTCCAGGATAAGCGGCAGGTGGGGATCATCGCTGGGGAGCCCGGCATCGGCAAGACTGCCCTGGTCAACACCTTTGTGGTCCAGGTGGCCGCCGTCGAGGATCTCTGCGTAGGGCACGGCCAGTGTATAGAGTCGTATGGAGCAGGGGAGCCCTATCGGCCCGTGCTGGAGGCGCTGGGACGTCTGTGCCGGGAACCGGAGGGCACACGTCTGGTGGCGGTACTACGGCAGTATGCCCCCAGCTGGCTGGTGCAGATGCCGGCACTACTGCCCCCCGCCGAGTGGGAGGCGCTCCAGCGCATGATGGGTCACACGGCCCAGACGCGGATGCTGCGCGAGCTGACCGAAGCCCTGGACGCCTTCACGACGGAGCGCCCACTGGTCCTCGTGTTGGAAGATCTACACTGGAGTGACCGTGCCACGCTGGAATGGCTTGCGTATGTGGCCCGTCGCCCCGATCCTGCTCGCCTCTTGATTCTCGGGACCTATCGACCCGTGGAGGCTATTGTCCATGCCCATCCGTTGCGTGCCGTCTTCACCGAGGTCGGGCCGCACGGGCAGTGTGTGGAGTTGGTGCTGGACTATCTATCCGAAGCCGACGTCGCGGCCTACCTCGGCCAGCGGTTCGGGGGCGCACAGCTGGCGGCAGCCCTGGCGCGCGTGCTGCATCGGCGCACCCAGGGGAATCCCCTGTTCCTGATGGCCATGGTCGACGAGCTCGTCCGTCACCAGGTGGTGCGCGAGGGGCCAGACGGGTGGGACGTGCGGGAAGGGGTGGAGAGCATCACCGCCATGGTCCCGGCCAATCTCAGGGCGCTGATCGAGCTCCAGCTCGCGCATCTCAGCCCCGAGGACCAGACGCTGCTCGAAGCCGCGAGTGTGGCCGGGATCGAGTTCTCAACAGGGGCGGTGGCGGCTGCCCTTAAGCACGCCGAGGAGGTCGTGGAAGCGCGGTGCATGGCGTTGGCCCACCAGGGGCAATTGCTCCAGGCCCGCGGCCAGGCGGCATGGCCCGATGGCACGGTGACCGATTGTTACAGTTTTGTCCATGCCTTGTATTTAGAAGTCTTGTATCAGCGGATCCCGGCCGGGCGTCAGACCCGGTGGCATGCCCGCATTGGGACGCGACTAGCGCACGGCTTTGGGGAGAGTGCAGGGGAGATGGCGGCCGCCTTGGCGATGCATTTTGGGCGGGGCCGGCTGACCCCGCAGGCCATACCATATTTACGTCAGGCAGGACGGCAGACAGCAGGCCTTCCGGCGCGCCGCCTATCAGGAGGCCTTGGCCTTCTATGAGCAGGCCCTGCACGCTGTCGAGCAGCTTCCCACCACGCCCGACACGCTTGCCCAGGCCATCGATCTCCGCTTCGACCTGCACCGCCCACTATGGCCGCTTGCCGAGTTCGGGCAGCTCCTCGGGCACCTCCGCGCTGCCGAACGCCTCGCCGAAACCCTGCAGGATCGACGGCAACTGGCATGACCGGTTGTTTCATGAATATGGGCGAGCACATCGCCGCGATCGAGTCCGGCCAGCGCGCTCTGACCATCGCCTCGGCGCTGAAGGAGGTTGCCCTTCAGGCCGCGACAACGATTTACTTGGGCATCGCCAGGGGGAGGAAGCGGTCCGGCTGGCCGAGGCGATCGATAACCCCTCCAGTCTGATCGTGGCCTATGCCGGTATCGGCAGTCTTTGCCTCTGTAAGGGGGACCTGCACCAGGCCATCTCCGCGCTCGAACATGGCCTGCGAATTTGCCGAGACACAATGCTCGATAATCTCCTCTTGTTCCGCATCGTGGCCTCCCGTTTGGGCTACGCCTATGCGCTATCCGGGCGGATCACCGAAGCCCTATCGCTGCTGGAACAGGCGATCGAATGGGCACCCTCCAGGCGAGCGGAGGTCGCGAATCGGCGGTACATCGCCTGGCTGGGTGAGGCCTATCTGATGGCGGGCCGTCGGGATGAAGCCATGGACCTCGCCAGGCAGGCAATCGAGCTCTCCCGGGCGTACAACGAACGGGGCCACCAGGTATGGGCCCTGCGGCTCCTCGGCGAAATCGCGGCGCAGCGCGAGCCTCCGGAACACGATCAGGCCAGAGATTACTACCAAGAAGCCCTGGCGTTAGCCCAAGAACTCAGCATGCGCCCGCTCCTAGCCCACTGCTATCTGGGCCTTGGCACCCTGGATGCCAAAATCGGCCGTCGAGAGCAGGCCGACGCCGAACTGTCCACGGCCATCGAGCTCTATCGCGCCATGAACATGACGTTCTGACTGCCCCAGGCGGAGGCCGCCCTGGCGTCGCTGAGGGCCGGATCAGGCTGATACCCTACAGCTCCCCTCTGTATCCTGGGTGCCGTAGGAATGAACCTCATGTCGATGCAGCCGACTACGCACTGGCCCCGCCAGTAACGACATTGGTTTCAAGGGCAATGAAGACGGGGTGTTTGATGCCATCATTTCTGTCTAGGACCGCCGCACGTACTCTCAGCAATAGCAGAAACTGCCTCACGCAGTGTTATGCTTACCATGTGGCGAAAAGGAAGCCGGAGGGGCATGGCTTCAGGATGGTCAAATTCACCCCGTGCTTGGGCGGACGCTATGACGGACGGCTTGTAGGAGGATGAAGAGGGAGGTTAGCTTGTATGGCTGGGCCAAGCGTTTTTCTAGAACGATTGATAGGCCGTCTCCGTGATCTGGATGAGGAGACTCTGTCAGAGATCAGCGACTTTGTGGAATTCATCTCCCAGAAGAAAGACAAAAAAGGTTTACGGATGCTCGACGCAGTTCGCCAACGAGCTCTGCCATCGGTCACCTTGGAACATGTCTGCGAAGATCTGTCGACTATCAAGGGCTCGTTATCTGAGGTGGTCACTCAGTTACGGCAGGAGCGCGGATGACGGTGTACTTCTTGGATACCAGTGCTCTGGTCAAAAGATACCCCGCTGCATCGCCACAGCACACTGCCCCGCCCCGAACACACTGGCAAACTCCGCCAGCAAGTGATCTGCCGGGCAATCCACGACGCACCCCCACTGCCATTGCCCGTGGTCTCTCATAGCCCGAACAGCGTGCGTAGCCTCTTAGCGGCATCGATTTGCAGCGCTGTGGACAATGCTCCTATTTCACGCCGGATCAGCGAGGTCGTAGTTGTCATCAGGCGATGTAGCTGAAGCGTGGAGGACACCCGGAGCCCTGTTGAGGCAAAATCGGCATGGCTAGCATCTAATACCAAGTCTGTATCCAGTATGGCAGCGGGGATTCGGCTGGTGATGAACGCCAGAATGACATGCCGGTGCGGCCCAATCGGCTCGGTCAAACACACGGCAGGCCGCACTTTGGTTGCCGACAGATCGTCGAATGGGAAAGGCACAAGAACGACTTTACCCCTGGTCATGAAATGGTTTCCCATCGGCCAGGGTGTAGATGTCTTCTTCAGGCTCTTTGAGGAAATCGAAGGCCGGATTGATCGCTGCAGCCTGAACCCACTCCTGCTCATCTAGGTCGGTCTCTTCAGGGATCAAGATGATGACACGGACTCGACTGGGGCCGACAATCGGTAGGGGTTCGTCCAGCTGCAGTCGCCGCTGTTCATCAATGGTGCCCACCACCTCTAGCGCTTTCAAAGGCGTTCCCACTTATCTCCCCTCCCCTCGTAGGATTGCAACCATGAGGCTGTCATGGCGCCCAACCGAGGTGCGTCTGAAACCTCTAGTCATAGGAAGCTCGCCGCTGGGTCCACATCCAGCAATATACCTCTCTCCCCTCTCACCGCAATGCTGAGGAATTCCGTCCTCCATCAGAGTTGGAACCTCATAAGTTTCCAGTGGAACGAGCATAGACGGATGAAAATATGCCTGGGCTATGTTCAGAGGATATCACCGCAGCTATGGCTCATGTCGCATGGAGCAGGCACGCGCAGCAATGTGTGCGGCCAAGGAATCGGTCTGGACACCGTTGGCATGAATGAGTAGTTTAAGGAGCCAGGAAGGCCCTAAGGTCCTGCGATCGAGCATCTGCATCATAGGAGCGTTGCCATGGTCTCCAGTGGTACCATATTCCCTGGCATGCACGCAACACGAGTCGTAATTGACACCGACCCCGGGATTGACGATGTGGCGGCCATTCTGATGGGCCTCGGCAGTCAGGAGCTGCGGGTGGAGGCTCTCACCACGGTCTTTGGCAATGCCTCTGTCACCCAAAGCACGGTCAATGCGTTGCGCCTCCTCGAGGCTGCCGGGCGGTCGGATATTCCAGTATATCAAGGGGTGGGCAAGTGCTATAACTTTACGGAGCCCGCGTATGCCGCCCTGGTCCACGGCACCGATGGGTTTGGTGACGTGGCATGGCCGCTGCCAACAACCCCGCCGCAGCGTCGCCACGCCGTGTTCGAATTCATCGATCGGGTCCTCAGCGCCCCTGGAGAAATCACCGTGGTGGCCCTGGGACGCCTGACCAATCTGGCGCTCGCCATCAGCGTAGAGCCACAGGTGGCCACCGCACTGCGCAGCGTTATCGTGATGGGTGGCGCCATCACGGTCCCTGGCAACATCACACCAGTCGCCAGTGCCAATCTGTGGGGTGATCCCGAGGCGGCCGATGTCGTCTATCGGTCTGGCGCCAAGATCGTACAGATCGGCCTGGATGTCTGCGACCAGGTAGAAATTTCTGCCGCCCAGCAATGGCGCGTCTGGCAGGCGAACACTGCGGCCTCGCGGCTCTTGCAGGCACTTACCCCTTGCCTCCAAGCGAGCTATAGGCAGCGTGGTCTCTTGCGTCATCCAGACAGTATCCGCTACAACGATGTGCCCGCTATGGCCTATGTGGTCGATCCTTCACTCTTCACCTGTCGGGATGTGCATGTGCGCATCGAGACCCAAGGACAGCTCACACGCGGGCAAACCGTGGCGGATCTCCGTGGTCAGGGCAGCCCACCACCCAACGTCACTGTGGCGTTCGGGGTGGATGCCGCACGGCTAACGGCGCTGTGGGTTGAACGCGTCGGGAATCTTCGCTGCTAACACCTTGGTAGATGCCAAAGCTTGCAGCCGTCATGGTGCCGGACACCGATGGCCTTCGGTCCAGGGTAACTCGTCACTCCATTGATATCCTGGACGCCTGCGAGCTCGCCCTACAGTCCTGCCTCATAGATGTGGCGGACGATGGCCTCGATCTCCGGCTCTTCGATAGTCAGGTCGCGAATGCGGTAGCGTGCCGAGACGGCCGCAATCAACTCGGCGGCGGTGATCTCGTCACGCCGAAAGCGCAACCAGCGTCGTGGTCCGTCGGCCCGCACCTGCGTGGCTGGCCCGACGGTGAGCTGGCCATCGAGTGTCTCATCCTCGTCCAGATCCACCACCAGCGTGCGCTCCACTCCGAAACGGTCACGGATGGCGGCCACGGCGCCGTCGTAGAGGAGTCGACCGTGGTCGATGAGTAGCATCCGTTGGCACAGCTGGGCGATGTCGGTCATATCATGAGTGGTCAGGAGCACCGTAAGCCCCCGCTCCTGGTTCAGGCGCCGCAGGAAGTCGCGGATGCGCTGCTTGGCTACGACGTCTAGCCCGATGGTGGGCTCGTCCAGGTAGAGGATCTCCGGAGTCAACCGGAGCGTCTGCGCCACCGCGCCCGCGCCGCTTTCTCCGCAATCGCTTTACGCTGTTCACGACTCAGCTTCTTGGCGCGAGCTGGGCCGCCCTTCTTGCCCCCGAGTTTCCCCAGAGCCACGGCGGCAGGATTCTTTTTATGGCGAGGTTTCGAGGTAGGTTCTTCTGTGTGGTCAGACTCACCCGTGGCCTCCTCCATGATGGCACGGGCGAACTGGTTGAGGTCCATCGGTTTGGATTTTTTGCTTGATCGTTTAGGCGGGCTTGTAGTATGCCATAACCCTGAGCAATTTGCAGCCCTCAGGTAAGGGGTGGGCGACTTATACCCTTTTGGCCTCAGCCATGACGCCAGAGCGAGAATCACACCTCTGCACTTTATATGAATCGCTGAGAGACCTCACAGACGGCCAGCTTGGCTGGGTCCAAATCGTGGTCGAGCAGTTCCACAAGCCTGCCAGTTTCCAACGGTCCCCTGATTCTGACCTCATCAATGACTGTGTGCTGCAAGATTTCGGGGATGCGTTGAGAATCCATCACTGTTTTTCAAGGGAAGCGTTCACGAAGGATAAATTTGAATATGCCTTTGAGCGTGTCTTGAACCTCTGTGAGATACCCGCAACATTGGCCCCCAGAGGCAATCCTGGTCAAGACATCACCATACGCGGTGTCCCGTTCTCCTTAAAGACTCAGGCGAACAAAGGGATCTCTCATCGCTCCTTGCATATCTCAAAATTCATGGAACTGGGGAAGGGAACATGGACTGATCAAGCAGACGACTTTAGAGGATTGCGTGAACAGTTTTTTAGACATCTGGAGTCGTATGATCGTATTCTTTCGCTACGGCGGCTTCGTCGGACGAGGACTTATACGTGGCACTACGAGATGGTAGAAATTCCGAAAAATCTTTTGCTCGAATCGAGAAATGGCGTGTTAAGAATTATGCATCAAAGTAGACAATCCCCCAAGCCCGCTTGTTATGATGTAACTGATTCCAGTGGAGATAGCAAATTTCAGCTCTATTTTGATGCCGGTGGTGAACGGAAACTACAGATTAAAAGGCTTAAAAAAGCCTACTGTCTCGTCCATGCCGAGTGGCGTTTTGAGACGAGCCTCTCACAAACCGATTCCTTGCTGACCTGACTCGACCGCTGCTATTCGCACTTCTCTGATTTGCGGAAGACCAGCCAATAGCAATGATGCCGTCTGGCATGATGGGCGACTTGCCATTTTGGATCAACAATGGGTCCCTTCCGAATCTTCACAATGCAGTCACAGGGGCAGAAGCCGACAGTTGTGGCTGCCTGGATCAGATCAACGTGCGCCCATTGCAAACGATGGTTGTGGACGTAATCCGCGATTTTACACAGCAAGATCCCTTCTGGTTGCAACAGCCGATAGGCCTCGTGGACAAACGGAAAATAGAGATGGGAAAAGTTGTAGCCTTGTGCCGCGGATGATTTGAGCACCAGGCCAAAGCGGGTGTTGAAATCTTTGGAGCGATCTTTCCCTTGATTGGGAATATGCGGCGGATCGTAGACCACGACATCAAAACTGCCGTCGCGAAAAGGCATGTACAGGTTGTCACCGACCACATCTGGACGATAGCGGGAATTGATATCCAATCCAATGACCGACCGCTGACTCCCTCGCCAAAAGCGCCCCCCGTTTACCGTCGCATCTAAGATACGCTGCGGTGGTGTATGGGGATAAAAATCCAGCATTAACTCTAACAGTTCAGCATCTTCGCCTTGCCATACCGAGGGGAGTAGACGATACTGGCTCGTCGAAGAGACGGGGGCATGCTCCGCAAAAAGTGAGCGCTGTGATAGCATGGCAGATGGTCCCACAATGTTTGTTTACTGGGATGCTTTGAGCTAACGTTCAGCGACTTCAATATAAACCCCCCATGTGTAAGCTGTCAAGCACTAGCCTATGTTAACTCCAAACTGACCCACTACCTATGGCCGGCAATGCCTCAGAGACATGCGGGCTCCATGGGATCAGGCGGGGGATGTTGTTAACCGAAGTGCATAAACGCTTCTAGACTCTCAACCAGCAGCTAAGGAGGGGCATTTTATCGGCGTTCCGTTGATATATGACATCCCTGTTTCCAGTCCAGCGGGCCGAAAGTCAGAGGTCACAGGGACCACGCAGGCATGACCATAGGAGGTATTGAGATGGCGGAGAAGAGACTTGGTGTGGTCGTATCGGCTCCCGATAGTCCCGCAGTCCTGACGAGCATCGCCGATCTGGAGCAACGGGGTATCCCCGCAGCGTGGCTCACGAGCGCCGGAGCCGGTGGCGCCGATCCCCTCGGCGTCTTCGTCGGCGCCGCCCTGCGCACGCAGCACATTCAACTCGGGACTGCCATCACGCAAACCTTCCCACGCCATCCTATCGCCGTGGTGCAGCAGGTGTTGGTGCTGGCTCAACTCGCTCCGGGGCGCTTCCGCCTGGGGTTGGGCACCAGCGGTCGCGCCGGTATGGAGCAGACCTATGGGGTCAACTTCCGGGCCCCCTTGGGCCACCTCCAGGAGTATCTGCGCATCGTCAAGGCCTTGCTCCACACCGGGTCAGTGGACGTTGCCGGCCGCTATTATCAGGCCCGCACCAGGATCGCTGCGCCGATAGACGTGCCGGTGATGGCGGCAGCCTTGGGGCCAAAAGCATACGAGTTATGTGGCGCCGAGGCTGATGGGGCCATCAGCTGGGTGTGCCCTGGATCGTACTTGCGCGATGTGGCGCTCCCGGCCCTGCACAGGGGAGCCGCCAGTGTCGGTCGCCCGGCGCCGCCGTTGATCGCCCATGCGCCGGTGTGCGTCCATGACCGCGCTGAGGAGGTGCGGGCGGCGGTACGCCAGCAGTTCGGCGGCTTCGCGCGGGCGCCCTTTTACCAGAACATGTTTCGCGCGGCCGGGTTCCCGGAAGTCTCACAAGAGACCTGGAGCGATGCGATGATCGATGCCGTCGCACTATGGGGCGACGAAGCTCGGGTGGCAGAGGGCATCGCAGGGTTGTTCGCTTTGGGAGCGACCGAGATTCTGGTGTCGCCTGTTCCCGCAGGTGATGACCGAGCGGCATCACTCGAGCGCACTCTACGGCTGCTCCCGCAAGTCGCCCAGGTTGGGCGCCAAGCCTAATTGCGTGCGGTTAGAGGGCGAGTTGCCCAGCTATCAGGTTGTCTGATAGCCCTGGTTTCGCCGGGGGAGAGAGATTTCTCCCCCGCACTCGACCGCAGCTGCCCTGGTCAAGCTCATCTGCCGCATGGGGAAGCGGGCGCCTATCTCGACGCGTGAGCGCAGGGCCGCCACGAACGTTTCCATCACCTCGCCGTCTGCCCCTGGGAAAGCGCAGTCGCAATCCAGGAGATACCTACGGCCTCCAGACCGCCAGGCATTTGCCGGAGTTGAAGACACCAGGGGTCTCGACGTAGTCAATGACTTCGCCCTTCTGGCCCAGCTCGTGCATTGCCCCGGCGACGCAGATCCAGGTCATCAGCTCCTGTTGGCCAGCGTCTTCGATCTCGCCCACAGTGATGTCCTTCCACTCGACATCTCTGCCTTCACGAATCTGCTGCGCCCTGAGCCGGTCGGTGGCGGTGTCGGGCCACAGGCAGTGGTTCTTCTCCACCAGGAAGCCGTGGGACCACCCACCGGAGGCATACATCACGACGCGCCAGGGGCTCTCCTTGAGGATGCGAGCCGTGATCTGCCCCACCTCAAAGCACCGTTTGGGGGTGGGTGAACAGGGGTCTGGCTCTTGACCTGCACCATTGATCGCCCGCCGGTTACGGATGATTTTGCTACCGTAGGAGTTGACCTGCACTGGGACGATGGGAAAGTCAAAGCCCTTGCGGTCATAGTCCAGGTACATCTGGATGTTGACGAAGGCGTGGCCCAGGCCCTCCCAGTGTAGGGGCTTGTAGGCATACGACATATCCACACCTGATTCAAGGTATCTGCGGGCTAGCCACTTGGCGATATCCGGCCGGCTTTGCATCTTGACGGGGTGGTCTTCAGGCTCGCCCCAGACGTTCGCATTGCCGCGGCGGCCCCCTTTGAACGGATAGCTGGTGAGGTCGTCATACGCCATGATGCAGAAGGGCGGAATGACATCCTCTTTGAAGTTCTCGTACTGGTCGTCTCCGAACATCAGAATCACGTCGGGATTGAACGCTTCGATCTCAGTCTTCATGTTTCGGAAGGCTTCCACCAGCCGTCGGCGGTGCTCTCGGTGGGACGAGACCCCTTCATCTTCACCATACTCAATGCGCACAGCCTCTGGCCAGTTGCGCGGGTCCTTGAGCTCTGCCGGCACCCGTGGGTCGTGGGCCAAGGTTCGTAGGAAGGGCCAAGGTTTTGCCTCGTCCGGTTGGATCATTGCGGGCCAGTGAGAGGACCCCATCCCCATGATTTGTCCCATGCTTCACCTCCATGTGATGACACGCGCCAACTGCTCCTAATTGGGCAGCCACGCGATTGCCCGGATCTCGCCGAACTCCCGCTTCACCTTCTGCCACGAGTCTCCAGTATCTTCGCTGGCGTAAATCTCTCCAAAGAGGCTATAGGAGAGGAGTCGATCGGGATTGGCCGCGTTGACGGCAAACCCGTACAGTGGCGAGTTGGGCTCCACCGGCAAGGGCAGGGTCCGCCAGCTCTGGCCGCCGTCCATAGTGCGCTGGAGGTTGCCACTGGAACCAATGGCACTATCCCCACAGGCCGCGAAGATGACTTGGGGATCATCGGGCTTGACGGCAATCCAGCGGCAATAGGGAGCAGGGAACTGTTGGGCGATGTGCATCCGCTGCCAGCTCTCGCCCACGTCGGTGCTGGTGAAGATCTCACGGGGCGTGCTGGTGAGCACGCGTGTGGGATGGCCCCGCGCGATAACCATGCCGTGAATGTCGGGATCAGCGAGCCCCCCGGCTACACGCTCCCACGTATCGCCGCCATCCAGGCTGCGATGCACCCCGTCAATCTCCACCCCGGCCCAGACGATGTGTGGGTTATCGGGGTCGACCACGGTGGCCGTGACCCGCGGCGTACCGATGGCGCACTCCTTGGCCAAATCCAGAGGCAGCTGCTCCCAGCGTTGGCCGCCATCCTGGGAGCGGTACACGGCAGAGGGACTCGTGCCAGCGAAAATCGTCTCTGGGTCTGAGGGGTCGATGGCCAGCGACCACATGTTCAAGTGGTACTCCGGGGCACTGACCCGCTCCCAGCTTGCACCGTTGTCCCGGCTGCGATACAGGCCGCTATCGGCCCCAGCGAAGAGTGTGTGGGCCTCGGTGGGGTGCAAGGCGAGCGCCCGCACCCGACTCTCCAAGGGGAACGGCTGGCGCATCCTGAGCCAGGTCTCACCGCCATCAGCGCTTTGCCATAAGCCCTGCCCGACCGTGCCGATGCAGATGGTATAGTTCTTTGCCATGACTCTCTCCTCCTTCCTCGCGTTTCGATCCGCCGAGCTAAGAGTGCCATGATTGTACCTTAAAAAGAGGCAAACGGGAACAACGATAGTCTGCGGGACAAAATCCATCCATTGACACAAGGAAAGTTCTCTGATCAAATAGCTCATACTTGCCTATCCAGATGCGGTGCTGTTGGCTTTTGCGACTGGAGCTGCCACGGGATTGGAGCGCCAGGCACAGCCCTCACCACCAGTCACGAAAGGAGGAGCCATGCTGAAGGTCACTGAGAATGAGCGCTTGACCCGGGTGGGCCCGGGCACCCCCATGGGTGAGCTCATGCGCCGGTACTGGCACCCTATAGCCGCCGTGGTGGAGTTGGACGACAACCCGGTCAAGCCCGTCACGCTCCTGGGAGAATCCCTGGTACTGTACCGCGACCGCCAGGGTCGCCTGGGTCTGATTGGGGATACGTGTCCGCACCGGCGAACTTCCATGGTCTATGGCGTCCCAGAGGACGAGGGCTTGCGCTGTCCGTATCACGGCTGGCTATTCAGTGAGACGGGTCAGTGCCTGGAAATGCCAGCCGAGGCGCCGGACAGCACCTTCCCCCGCCGGGTCAAAATGGCCGGCTATCCAGTGCAGGATCTGTGCGGGCTGATCTTCGCCTATCTCGGCCCGGAGCCCGTGCCCCTGCTGCCCAGGTGGGATATGTTCGTGTGGGACCACGTGCTGCGGGATATCGGCTCGACCATTATCCCCTGCAATTGGCTACAAATCATGGAGAACTCGCTCGACCCGGTGCATGTGGAGTGGTTGCATGGCCGCTTTGCCGATTACGTCCTGGAACGGCTGGGACGTCCGGAGTTGAAGCGGAAATTTTATCGCCCGGGCGGCGGGACTGGCAACGGTGTCGGGGACCGCTGGGCGCACGAGAAAATCGGCTTTGACGAATTTCCCTATGGGATCATTAAACGACGCGTCGTCGCTGGCCGCACCGAGCAGGACCCCGAGTGGCGCATCGGGCATCCGGTGCTGTTCCCGAATATTTTGCGCGTGGGCAGCAATTTCCAATATCGGGTGCCGGTCGATGATACCAAGACCCTGCATATCTGGTTTACGGCCTATCCCCAGCCCCCAGGAGCGGAAGTGCCTCGGCAGGACAGCATCCCCTTCTACACGGTGCCGCTGCCCATGGATGAGCAGGGGGCGGCGGAGTGGGCGTTGCTGGACAATAACAGCGGTCAGGACATCATGGCCTGGATCACCCAGGGGCCGATTGCCGATCGCTCGCAGGAGAAGCTGGGCGAATCGGACAAGGGCATCATCCTGTACCGGCGCATGCTACGGCACCAGCTGGCCCTGGTGGAAGCCGGTGGAGAGCCCATGAACGTATTCCGCGATCCCGAGCAAAACCGCTGCATCGAGCTACCCTGGGAGGGACGAGACGACCCCTGGGCCTATATGCAGAAGGGGATTATGCGGCGCACGGGGCAGGCGGGCAAGTACGCGCCCATCCTGCGCGAGATGGTAGCCCGCTATGAAGGTGAGCAGGTGTTAGCGGGACCGGTGCATTAACAGCGGTGTTGAGTGCTGAGTCCTGAGTGCTGAGTGAGAAGCCCGCGGCTGCACGAGTTGTGCTCAGCACTCATCGCTCAGCACTCAACACTTGCTCTTAAGGAGGGAGCCATGGCCAGCGTTGGAGGTGATGACGCAGGAACGCCGACCGTGCACGTGGGGATCGTTGGCCTGGGCGGCGGAGCCAGCGACATGATTCCTGCGTTCGTGCAGCATCCCCACATCGCACTCACCGCCGCCGCCGATATCGACAAAGGCCAGTTAGAAAAATTCCACAGCGAGTTTCAAGGGGCGACCTACCCGAGTGCCGAGGCATTATGTGACAATCCCCACGTGGATGTGGTCTACATTGCCACCCCGAACCAATTTCATGTTGAGCATGCCCTAATCGCCCTGGAAAAGGGCAAACACGTCCTGGTCGAGAAGCCGATGACCCTCACCCTTGATGATGCAGACGTCATGATCCAGACGGCGAAACGGCATGACGTGCAGTTGATGGTGAATGTGAAGCACAGCTTTGACCCGCACATCCGCCAGATCAGGGAGATCGTCCAGAGTGGTGAGTTGGGCCGGCTGCGCATGCTCCACTACTGGTATTTCGCCGACTGGCTGTACCGGCCGAGAACTGCCGAGGAGCTTAACCCCAGCCTGGGGGGTGGTGTCACCTGGCGGCAAGGGCCGCATCAGTTCGACATCTTGCGGACCATCGCCGGCGGGATGGTGCGGAGCGTTCGTGCCATGACAGGTATGTGGGACGAGAGTCGTCCGGTGGTGGGTTGCCACGCCGCCATCCTCGAATTCGAGGATGGGACCGCCGCCACTGCTGTCTATAGTGGCTATGATCACTTTAATTCCAGAGAGCTGACCTTCGGGGTCGGCGAGGTCAGATCAACGGCTGAGGCCTCTGTATACGCCCAGGGGCGCAAGACGCTGAGGCAACTGGCAAGTGGCGAAGCAGAAACGGCGCTCAAGCGGGCACAACGCTACGGTGGGGCGTCTCGCGTAGCGCGCGCACCCAGACGTTCAGCGTCATGGGTCCTGGGGGGGCCGCTGATCGTGACGTTTGAACAGGGGGATGTGCGGCTAACCCCCAGCGGCCTCTGTATCTATGGCAACGAAGACACCAGGAACATACCCATCAGCACGGAGACTGATGGACGCCACGGTATCGTCGACCAACTGTACGAGGCGGTGGTCAATGGTCGCCGGCCGTCCGCCGACGGGCTGTGGGGCAAGGCGACGTTGGAGGTCTTGCTGGCGGTGTTGGCATCAGCGCGGGAACGTCGGGAGATCTTCTTAGCGCACCAGGTGCCGGCGCCGGACTAAGCCGCTCTACGTGCTCTCTTATAGGTTTCGGTGGGGATGAGGAGAAACCGGTGAATCTTGCACAACTGACCATAGGAACCAAGGTACTGCTGGCCAGTGGCGACCGGGCAGAGGTGGTGGCCATGAACGCCGAGGCAGAAACCGTATGCTTACGGTATCTCGACGCCCTGGGCGAGCCGGAGTTGGTAGGCACCGAAGCCTGGCTCTCGGCAGACGAGGTCCTGGCCGTCGACATGGGCACGCATGCGGAAGGACGGACATAGAACTGTAGTAGACCACATCTGCAAAGAACTCAAAAACCGTTCCCTCGCTCTGAGGAAACCAATGGAAGAGCGTACCGTAGGCATCAAACACGAATGCTTGCGCTTTGGCCATACGTCATACCTCGGTGATCTCGGCGCTCCATTCGACCTGAATACCCCGTTCCACTGACTGCGATACCGGACACCGCGAATGGTGCAGCGCCAGGGAACGTTCGGCTTGCGCGCGCTTCCCCTTGGGGATTTGCAGCTTATATTTGATGTGCACTTTGGTCAGGAGGAGCACCTTGTTCTCCCCCTCCTCAATGTCTCCTTCCACCTCAGTTTCCAACGAACCACCGTAGGCCGCGATTTGACGCGCTTCCAGCGCGCCGGCGAGAGTACCGGTCATTCACGAGCCAATGGCGGCGACGACATGGTCGATGGTGGTCGGGAGTTCCTCTGCGACCGTCGCCCGATACCACGCCTTGACACCACCATGCATGCCGGTGCGAATGGCTTGTGGAAATGGTTCGACGAAGGCCTGCTTGACGCTCGGCTGCTCGGGAACGATGCGCACTTTCGAACGATGGACCAGGTCTCCCATGGTTCACTCTCCTTGTCGAGATTATCCCTTGCGCCTCTTGCCTACATGTAACAATGATCGAGGTCATCTGGTTCCCTGCCGGGGAATCACCCGTAAACACACTCTCTTCTCATCCGGCGTCGAGCACGATGGTTTGCTACTGAATCTGGTATGAACCGCTTTTTTTACAATTCACATTGATAATTATCATAATCATCATACACTGATAGCATGATGCACGAACGCGCCACAGAGGAGGACGATGTTGACGAACAGGCCTATTGCTCCGGGGGCTCGTATCGTTGTGTGCGATGAGGAATGGCTCATACGGAGGGTCGACTCTTCGAGTGACGGTAAGCACCTGCTGACCTGCGACGGCGTGTCTGACCTGGTGCGCGGGCAATCCTCGTTGTTCTTGAACGCCCCGGAAGGCCCGATTAAGCTCCTGTGAGCAGGCAAGCCACGGTGCGTGCGTCTGGTCAAGAAGGCATGGGAGGCTCCTTTCGTGGGGGTGATCGTTCCCCGATCGTCCCTCATCGGGCCTCCCTGCCCGCCTCCTTCGCATAGCGCTGGCGCACACCCTTTCCCCCGCCGCAAACTCAGGCCAGATCCCGGAGGGACATTGGACTGCGCTTGTTTCACACTCTCTACGGCCGCGATCACTGTGGAACGATCAGCCGTTTCCTACCATTGCTTCAGCCCGATGCTGGTCTCTTTCGATGATTAGCCTTCTTAGACCGCCAGCGTAGCTTGCTCTTGCGCTTTGCTGCCATCGTTTCCTCCTGTTCGCTGAGCGAGGTTACATAGCTCCGGTTGGTTGATAAGAAACTCCCTCTTACACGCCCGATGCAGATTTCTGGCGGACGGCATCAGAGCGAGCCGGGAACGGTAGTTCGTCGGGGTCCACTGGGATCTCCAGCACGGTCGGGATGGTGGCGGACAGCGCTTTTTCCAGCGCCGGCCGCAGCTCTGCGGCTGTTTCGACCCGCAGACCTTGGGCGCCAAAGAGCCGGGCATACTCATCGAAACGGGGATTGCTGAAGTCGGAGCCAACGTAGCGTTCATTGAAGAAGTATTTCTGATACGCTTTCTCAGAGCCCCAGCAGTTGTTGGTCATCACCACGGTGACGACTGGGATGCGCTCGCGCACAGCCGTTTCCAGATCTTGGCTAGTCATGAGAAAGCCGCCATCACCACAGAGACACACCACTGGCCGATCCGGGCGTGCCAGTTTGGCGCCCAGCGCCGACGGGAACCCCGCCCCGACACATCCGAGGTCGCCCGGCGTGATGAAGGTCCGCGGCTCATAGAAATCCAGCAGATTATAGGCGTGTGAGGCGGCGGCACCAGCATCGATGGTCACGATAGTGTTCCGTGGCAACACCTCGCGCAACTCCTGGTACACCCGTTGGGGCTTGAGCGGCAATATGTCCGAAGCGCCTGCCGTGGCCAGTCGCTGCTGGCGTTGCTGGCGCCATTGTTGGATTGCTGCCAAGCGAGCCTCAGCACGTGGTTTTTGTCCGAGGCCTCGACGGATCCCACCCATTACAGCCTTCGCATCTCCGAGAATGCCGACCTCCAGGGGATAGTGACGACCGAGCTCCCGTTCATCGACTTCGATTTGAATGATCTTCGCCTGCGGCGCGATGTAGCGATGATCGAAAAAGGTGGTGAAATGGGCCAGTCGCGTCCCGGCTGCCAGGATGACATCGGCCCCTCGGACCGCTTCAGCCGCTTCGGGCGATCCGGCACGGCCGAGCGCGCCAATGACCAGAGGATGGTCATGAGGTACTGCGTCATTACGCCCGTAGGATGTCACTACGGCGGCGCTGAGCTGTTCAGCCAAGGCCAGCACTTCGGCCTGAGCATCGGACCAGATCACCCCGCCACCAGCGATGATGACGGGAGAGGTGGCCTGATTCAACACCGCCGCCGCCTGTTGCACCAGGGCAGCGTCGCCGGCGTCGTGCTGGGCCCAACGGTAGCGGTCGGGCGGGATGAACTCCATCTCAGCGGTCTCGTTCAGCATATCGCGTGGCAAATCGATCAGCACTGGTCCTTTCTTACCCGCCATTGCCGCACGAAAGGCATGTCGAATCAGCTCCGGCACACGATCCCCCCGCTGGATCTGGATTTGCGCTTTGGTGACCGGTCGAAACAACGTCAGTTGGTCGAGTTCCTGGAAGGAGTCACGCAGCATCTGGCTGATCATCGGCGCCCCTGTAATCACTATCATCGGGGCGTGATTCATATAGGCGCTGGCGACCCCGGTCACTAGGTTGGTGGCGCCGGGGCCGTTAGTGGCCATGCACACACCGGGCTGACCACTGGCGCGAGCATAGGCATCGGCCATGTGGGCGGCTACCTGTTCATGGCGCACGCCCAAAAACTGAATATCCGAACAACCATAGAGGGCGTCGAGGACTTCGACATAACAAGAGCCGACGACGCCGAAGATATAGCGCACTCCTTCGAGGCGTAGCGCCTCGACAACTGCCTGTCCAGCTGACATCGCGGGCATACACCTGCTCCTCTCAAGGTGGCAGCGTCGCCAACTCGCTGCCGTGTCGGATCATATCACTACCTGGGGGCTTGCCACGCCAATGTAGCAACCATCGCGTTTCGATGCAAACTCGAACAGACAGTGACGCAGAGGTGGGCGTGCCGCCTTCATCCCCATGCAACACCGCATCTGCCCCTACGTTTGCCACTCCGAGCGTAATCGCCTTGCCGCTCGCCTGGCTGGCTCCCATCACCATGGCCGCACGGTTTTCTATGGCCCCTCAGTGAAATCGCTCAGCGATCACTCACAGCCCTGCTAGCCATCAGCTATCAGCCTGCCGTATGCTAGGACGTGGGCGTATTATCCAGTATCTTTGTGCACAAGACAAGCCCGAGGTCATGGCGGCGAGGGATGATGTGTCATCCCAGGTTCCCGGCGGTATCGTAGCGGCTTTCCTTTTCCGCGCAGAAGGTGTATCAGGAGAATAGACACACCAGCAGATTTCTGCCCACGTTCCGCAAAAACGCATGGAGGCGTGAGACCATTATCGAGAGTCTATGAAGCCAGCTCATCGAGGCTTAGAGCCAAAACGTTCAGATGCGATACGGGAGTTGTTTTCTATAGCCCTCGTGGCAGCAGGATGACCGCTACCCGTGCATCGATGGCAGCATCTTCCCGAGGCTGAGGACACTTCCAAGGACCAATTATGGAGCACACACCGAGATCCTATAAGACGCTGGGGGGGGTTTTTCGAGGAATGGCGGGCACACTCATCGGAGAGGTCACGAGAGAGGTGGTCCAGCGAGATGTGTCGATCCTGCCGTTCGAGGTGATTTGTTTAAGCGATAATACGGTTAAACTCATCGTGTCTCTAGACTATCGAGAGGGTGCACCGAAACCGTTCATCGTGCGTGCCTGGGATTGGATTGGCTACGGGCCTGGGGGGCATCCGCGCAAGGTGCGAGGGAGGTTGCGGATACTCGCGATCAATGGCTGTGGGGAGGTCGTGTATAGGTCTGTGTATCCGCCCGAGAGGATGCCTGAGGTATAACCGCCATAGCCGCGGATCCTCCATCAGCGTACGCAGGGGTGCTGAGAGCGGTCGCTGTCATGCTGCTCATCCTTGGAAGCGAGGTCACTGGAGAGGGAAAGACAAGAACCGGATCGAGTGATCCGGTTGTGTTTTGCTGGTGAGACTCTTCCAAAGGTCTGTGATCGAGGGCTGGCGAGTATCGTCCGCTTCACCCCGTTGGCGAACGAATGCCTGGATCGCCGATCTATATACCCGCAGCGGGCAGTTCCTCGAGGCTCGGCGTAACGCGGGGGATGATTCCCCGATCCGTTGCTTCTTTGAGTCTCGTGAGGCGTCTAAGAATAGCGATGCCCTGGCGGAGCACTGGTCGATTGGCGCGTGCAAATGAGAGAATGGGACGTGAATCCGGCACCCATACTCTTCCATGCATGCTGGAAGCTGCAGTCACGTCAAGTGGGCTTGCCGGAAACTTCACACGCATCATACTGACCAGGGCATAAAGATCTAACGTTCAATGCCTGTGAAGGTACCGCTATGGCGGGTGACGCTGGCTCCCCGGATAAAACTTTATCGGCTGGATCAGTAAGAAATTTGTGGGAGGGCAATAGCCTTTTCCTCCCTAAACTAGTGCCCATTTCAAACCGCGTCAGCAGTGATTAAGACTAGAAAGAAGGGATGACCGCTCATCCTACCCATTGTGAGCAATGAGGGGAAGGTGAGGGAAGATAACCACTGGATTTTCAGAAGGGCTCGGCAACCGGATTTTGCGCTGTTTTGAGCAATTGGAGAGACAACGATGCCTTCGGAACGATTCCGAAGGTATTTCGCTTTTACGGATGGAGTCAGTTGGAGTCAGTAAAAGAGCTGGTTTTCCGAAAGATGCTGAAGCGATAAGGAGTCAGAAAGTGGAGAATATTTCGCGCTTTGGGGATTCTGCGACATGAGATTTGTACCGGCTGAGGACGGCGTAAGACCATCCGTAAAGTCCAGAGCTCGCAAGCTCGCGCCCTCGAGGCGGGGAAGGCCAAGGGAGGATTCGGAAGGACCGTGGGTGGGGTGTTCGGGATATGGGCGGGGAGACGGTCGGGACCTCCGTGTTCTGACCCTGTACCCACTCGTGGTGGTGTGCGCAACCGGCCACTCACCCGTCCACTGATGCCTCTTCCAGCGCCTGGAGGGTCCGCTGCACGATCGCACGGATCTCCGCCAACGTAAACGGCTTGCGGACACACGGCACGCGCGTCTGCTCCAAGAACTCCCGGGTGCTGGCACTGAGGGTATCCCCCGTCATGAAAATCACTCGCGGCAGGAGCTGTGGATCCCGCCGTTCGAGCTCGCGATAGAAGCTGGGGCCATCGACGTCTGGCATGCGGATATCGCTGAGGATCAGATTATAGGTCTGCGTGCGGACCTTTGCCAACGCCGCGCCCCCGTGCGCCACAGTCTCCACCACATGCCCATCCAGCGCCAACACCTCCGCCACGACTCCCGCGATGCCCGGCTCATCATCCACCACTAACACCCGCTTGCCTCGAATCGTGGGCACCCCCGCCGGTGGTGTCGCCTCCAGCGCTGCCCCGTGGGGTGCTTCCACCGACAAGGTCACCCGAAACACAGCGCCCTGGGACTCCGCCTGCCCCAGGCGAATCGTCCCGCCATGCTCCTCCACGATCTCCTGACACAACGAGAGCCCTAACCCGGTCCCCATCCCCGGTGGCTTGGTGGTGACAAACGGCTCGAAAATATGCTCCCGCACCGCCGCCGGCACCCCTGGTCCGGTATCGCGCACCTCCAGCCACACCTGGTGTCCCTCGGCGTCCATTCCGGTGGCGAGGGTCAGGTGTCTCGGGCCCTCCACCTCGCGCATCGCCTGATGCGCATTGGTCACCAGATTCACCAAGACCTGATACAACTGATGCGCATCCCCCCAGACCACCGGCAGATCCGGCGCCAGCGCGAGGCGCACGTCCACATCGTCGATGCGCAACGGATAGGCCAATAACTCCACCACCTCGCGCACCACCTGGTTCACGTCTACCGAATGGCGCTCCGCTGGCTGCTGCCGGGCTAACGCCACGAAATTCTGGACAATCCGTGCACATCGCTCCGCGGCCTGGACAATTTTTGCGGCCTGTTCCGCCTGCCGTTTATCGCGACTCGCGTGCTGCAGGAGCGCGGCCTGACCTATGACGATCGACAGCGGGTTATTGAGCTCATGGGCGACGCCCGCCAGCAGCTGTCCCAGAGTCGCCAGTTTCTCGCTCTGGAAGAGGGCTTCCCGCTGCCGTTGCGCCTGCGCTTCGGCCTGCAGGCGCGTCGTAATGTCGCGGATGTTGCAGTGAATGACCTGGTAGCCGCTTTCCAGATAGACGTTACTGACAAACTCCACGTCCCGGCGCGCGCCCGCTTTGGTTTGGAGCGGTAAGTGTTCGTACCGGATATAGCCTGTCTCCTGCAAGACACGGAACGCGTCCTGGTTGGCGGACACATCCGTGAGTAACCCAATTTCCCAGAGCTCCTTCCCCAGGAACTCGTCGCGCGCGTAGCCCAACAACTCCACCATGAATGGATTCGCATCGGTGATTTTGCGCGTGACAACATCGACAATCAGGATCCCGTCTCGGGCGGCTTCAAAGAGCCGCCGGTACCGCGTCTCTGAGACCTGCAGCGCGTCCTCCGCCCGTTGGCGCGCGCGGTGGACCTCAACATCGCGCAATTCACGTGCGATTGCCGGGATCAGCCGGGCCAGTTCCCCTTTGGAGATGTAATCCTGGATACCCTCCTGCATCAGGGAGACGGCGAGGTGGATACTAATCTCACCGGACACGATGATAAACGGCACGTCTGGACGTAATTCTTTGGCCAGCGCCAGGGCCGCTGGAGCGCCGAAGTGTGGCATGGCATTGCCAGAGGTGATCACATCCCAGTCCTGGCGTACCAGGGCGGCGCGCATGGCGGCCGGCGTCTTCACCACGTCGTAGGCGGCCTCATAGCCGCCACGGCTCAGTGCGTTCAGCAATAGGACGACATCCGCTTCGGAATCCTCCACGATTAGCACGCGCAACGGTTGGTTCATACATCCCTCCAGCTAGCTGTGGGCCCCCCTCGCGACGATGTGCACCCAGCAGCATGTCGTGCAGCGATGGCCATGAAGGCTCAGAAGCACCCTGCGCGACGTGCCGCGTGGTCGGATGTCCGCTCCGCACACCTGGGGGGGCGGCACTGACTGCGAGCGTAGACCAAAGCCTTATAGGAGCATTTTATCATTTTTATGTATTTTATAGTATATTTATATCATTATTGTGCTTCACGCAAGAGGGTTTGGTGTCATGTACTCATGGCACCGGTCTGCTTGAACATGAAGATCGTGGCATGGCAGTGTAATGCGCCCCGTTTGTCAAGCGGCCGCGAACGGAGGACTGTGGCGGTTGAGGTCGTCGCGTGCCAACGGCCCAGGAGATGGCTCCCCCCGTGCGGAGGGCACGTCATGCTCGGTGTCGTGCTCACGCCAACCCTGCAGGGTGTGCGGCCGTGCAACGGGCCCGGGCCATGCCGGCCGCCCGAGACACGCCTCGTGCCGGGTCCGCCGCAAGCGCTCGGTGTCCGCCTGGCCCTTCGGGTGATGGTCACGGGTGACGGCGTGAGGGCTCTCCAACCTTCAGATCTTTGAGGGTGCGGAGGCGAGCCTTGCGGCCCAGATCTTCGGCCTTGGAGAAGATCTCGGTCAGGAGCACATCGAGTAGATCGAGGGCATCTCGAGCACGCTCACGCCTGGGAGCAACACCTTGTGCATAATCAACCATGTGGTCGCTCGGTCAAACAAGAGGCTCGGCCGTTCGGGTATGCGCGGGTTTCGACCGGAGATCAGCATTTTGAACTGCAGCTCGAAGCGCTCCAGCAGGCGGGCTGCCAGCGAATTTTCTGCGAGAAGGTCTCGGGGGCCAGACACCAACGACCGCAATGGCTCCGTCTGCTGGAGCAGCTTAGAGTGGGCGATACGGTGGTCGTCTGGAAGCTCGATCGTCTGGCTTGATCGACACGGGATCTGCTGGCAACGGTGGAGACGATCCGAGAGGCTGGTGCCACGTTTCAGTCCTTATCCGAACCTTGGGCTGAAGCCATCGCATGTACGCCATCGTCGGCCTCCAGTCACCACGTCGCACCTTGAGGGATCGAGTGGAGTCATTGCCGACGTGGCCTCTCGCCGGTGTTGACTGTCTCGGTTGGTCCTACGGCATCCCTGCCCCATGGATATCCCCATCCATCCCTTGGTGTCACGCCAGAGAATGTACACCGTCGGGGCGACAAAGTCATGGTACTGCAGTAACATTAGAGGGCAACCCTCGCCGCAAGTTCCTGGCTCACCACAAGTGGCTAAGAGCCGATTCTGGGTTCGAGGCCCTTCATATTTGCAAAGATTGTAGGCTCACAATTGACGTTGTTTGCGAGCCCATCGCTCACTGTTTGCAGGCCGTTACAGCTTCCCGCCAGAGAAACCCCAGCCGAAGTGGTATCGCTAGCGCCACCATGGCGTCAGTAGAAGATATGGATAGTAGCACGCCGTGACATGTCGGGGCATCCGGTGTCCAGGTGGCACATCAACCTCGATCCGGCGCTGTTCTGTGATTCATGAGCGCGTTATAACCGACTTATCAAAACGAGGCAGTTTATGCATGCGAACAGATGGTAAGGTATCGCAACAGAGGGTGTCATCATCCCCTTACCGTATAGCCCTAATTTTTTCAGCCCCGTTTCTCGGAAAGAAACGGCAAAGATGACATCCGCTGGAAATTCTAAGGCGGTGAAGCTCTTATCTAATCTCTCCCGATCATTCAGCAAGCGCGCGATGTCTTCAGCACGGAGAATATATCTTAGTTGAACACCGCGAAAGAATCCCTCATGAGGAAAAAGAACCCTTGGCTGCTTAGGGGCTATGGTACTGATGTGCCGAGTGCTTGACGTTTGACCTGCGCGAGGTAGATATACAACGTCCGCCGTCCCATCCCCACCGACCGACACACGTCCGCAGCCGTCCTGTCAGAATGGAGATACAGAATCCGCGCCTGTTCCAGTTTGTCTGGATCGGTCCGTGGCCGTCCCCCCGTGCGGCCACGGGCTTTGGCCGCGGCACGGCCGGCGGCGGTCCGCTTCGCTTTGAGTTCCCGCTCCATCTGCGCGATGGCGCCCATGATGGCCAGGAAGCAGCGGCCCGTGGCGGTCGAGGTATCGATATGCTCCCGTAACGAGACAAGCTCAACCCCCTGCGCTTCGAAGAGCCGCACGACCTCGAGTAAGTGCGCGAGTGATCGGGACATGCGACTGAGCTCGGTGATGACGATGGTATCTCCCGGCCGCACATAGGCTATCAGTTGTTCCCATCCGGGCCGGAAAGTCGTCGTGCCGCTGAAGTGGTCTGTGACCGTCTTCAGGCATCCCGCTTGGATCAGCGCATCGAGCTGCGCATCGAGCTTCTGGCCCGGCGTGCTCACACGGGCATAGCCGATTTTATAGGCGCGGGCTGTAGGCGGCATCACGATGGTCCTCGTTGCAGAGACGGCCCCTCTCCCGTATAGTGCGAGAACTTATCGAGCCTGTCAATGATGTGCACGTTGTTTTTCGCACAGGTTCTGGCGTGGCATGAGGACTTCTCCACACGTCTGGATCCGCTCGGAGCGGCACCGTGCATAAAGTGTACTTTTGGTACGGACCATCCCTGCGACCAC
>Ga0137403_10001449_pt1 | contig 29825 bp, 25 predicted proteins | sample CZOMad2_1_16fung_FD_122057 | JGI IMG/M metagenome (GOLD analysis project Ga0137403, IMG submission 122057) | Vadose zone soil fungal communities from Angelo Coast Range Reserve, California, USA - CZOMad2_1_16fungal (Hybrid Assembly) | ecosystem: Environmental > Terrestrial > Soil > Vadose zone... | reverse complement strand
TATCCGTTCACACACTACGATTACTGGAAGGTAGAGTTGCCTGGCCGGGAGTTGCCCATGGGCAGCTTTGGAGAAAACTTCACTGCGGATGGCTTCCTGGAAGACTCAGTCCATCTCGGTGATCGGTTCTCTGTCGGTTCCGCGGAAGTGGTCGTGACACAGCCTCGCCTCCCTTGCTACAAACTTGGTATCAGATTTGAATCCGACGACATGGTAAAGCGATTCCTCGCAAGCGGCCGGACCGGTTTCTACTTCGCTGTCATCCGCGAGGGAGAAGTCGGCGCCGGCGACGAGATCAAGGTGATTGCTCGCGATCCAAATGGTATCCCAGTCTCGGAAATCACTCGACTGTATGTCGCGAAAAGGTACGGCGATGCCGACGTGAGCTGGGTGCAGCGTGCCCTGCGAGTTGCAGTCTTACCTGAGAGTTGGAAGGAATACTTCCGACAGTGGCTGGAGAGGATCCCGATCTAAACCGACCAACCGGCGGCCGGCAAGACCGAATTTTCAAGCGGAGCCGTCATCAATTGCGTTATGTTTCATGACCGCAACTGAGTCTACCATCACGATAGAGGGGAGAGCTTCATGAGTTCCGGATTCGCGCTGTTGCTGGCGTTTGGTATCGGGATAGTAGCAGGCTTGCGATCCATGACAGCGCCAGCGGTTGTAGCTTGGGCGGCGCACATAGGCTGGATCAGTCTCTCCGGCTCTTCCTTGGCTTTCATGGGATCTGTCTGGGCGGTGGCCATCTTCACTCTTGGCGCCTTAGCAGAATTCGTTGCCGATCAACTCCCCGCCGCTCCTGCCCGTACGACTGCCGTCCCGCTGGTTGCCAGAATTGTCATAGGTTTACTTACGGGTGCATCCCTCGGCGTCGCTGGGGGCGCGTCGCTCTGGGTCGCGGCACTGACCGGGGCGATCGGCGCGATTGCCGGAGCGTTCGGCGGTTATCAGGCTCGGGTCGGACTGGTTCGCGCCCTACACGTTCCGGATTTTGTGATTGCTATCCCGGAAGACCTGGTTGCCGTCGGGCTTGGGCTGCTGCTGGTTTCCAGATTCTGAGTCTCGCCAATTAAAGCATCACGTGATCACGCCTCATCTTGAGTTGGGTTTGGGTGACTGCGCGTCTCAGTTGCCATAGTATTGGGGCAACTCGATCGTGAGCGTGCTTATGACCACTCCGGAGCAATACGATGCCATCGTCATCGGCTCAGGGCAGGGAGGTACACCTCTCTCGACAGCACTTGCTGCAGCCGGGATGCACACCGCTCTCATCGAGCGCAAACATGTGGGCGGAACATGCGTCAATGAGGGATGCACTCCTACGAAGACGATAGTGGCAAGCGGTCGAGTCGCCTACCTCGCGCGGCGCGCCGCCGATTATGGAGTGCATACCGGCCCAATCAGTATCGATCTTCGAAAGGTCCGGGAACGCAAGCGCAACATCGTGGACAAATTTCGCAACGGCGTTCAGTCGCGCATCGAAAAGGCCGCAAACCTCGAATTAATATTCGGCGATGCCAAGTTTACTGGTCCAAAGACGGTTGAAGTTCGCACCAAAGATGGCGTTCGGCGTGGCCTCTCAGCCAAATACATCTTTATCAATGCCGGCACCCGGGCCTCGCGTCCCAGGCTCGATGGCCTGGATGATATTCCGGCTCTGGACAACGCCTCCATCATGGAACTCGATACTGTTCCCGATCACGTGTTGATCCTAGGCGGTGGCTATATAGGTCTGGAGTTTGGACAACTGTTTCGGCGCTTCGGCAGTCGTGTGACGATTATTCAGTCTGCCGGCCAACTGCTGACTCGTGAGGACCCCGACATCGCGGGAGAAGTTGGCAAGATCCTGCAGCAGGACGGGGTTGAGGTCTTGCTGAAGGCAAGAGGGATTCATGTCAGACAGGTTGACCGGAGCATTCAATTGGAGGTCCAGCAGCACGGCCATTCGACCACTCTGGCCGGTTCGCATTTGTTGGTCGCCACCGGGCGAACGCCGAACTCGGACACTCTGAACCTTGCGGCGGCTGGGATTAAAACGAACGATCGCGGCTTCATCGAGGTGAACGACCGCCTCGAAACTACGGCGAGCGCCGTCTACGCACTCGGCGACATCAAGGGCGGGCCGGCGTTCACGCATATTTCCTACGATGATTTCCGTATCATCCGCGCCAATCTCCTCGAAAAGAAGAACGCCTCGACTAACAATCGTCAGGTGCCCTATACGGTCTTTATCGATCCGCAATTGGGCCGGGTTGGCTTGACCGAAACGGAAGCTCGCGCGCAAAAGCGGAACATTCGCGTCGCGAAGTTGCCGATGACTTCTGTCGCACGGGCCCTGGAGGTGGACGAGACCCGCGGTTTCATGAAGGCCATCGTGGATGACGAAACGAACCAGATCTTGGGCGCAGCGATCCTCGGCATCGAAGGTGGCGAAATTATGTCTGCGCTCGAGATTGCAATGATGGGAAAACTGCCGTATACCGCATTGCGCGATGCCACCTTTGCGCACCCAACTCTGACGGAATCACTGAACAACCTGTTCATGGCAATGGACAGCAGCAAGTAAGAACTCAAGCACTCGTTTCCCTTGGGGGAGATTGCTGGTCTTTCCGCGCGACGGCGATGCCGCGGCTCCCTTACCTGATCTCAGTTTGGAGACAACGTAAACTCGAACCAAGAACTAGACCAGTGACGCCATCCGCTTGGAAAATAGCAAGACCGCTTCCGGGTGGCTAAGCAGAGGCTCAGTTTCACTTGGTGCGTGGTTTGGCTTTGCGTTCTTGGCGGGCGCTTCTTTGCGAGCTTTGCGCTAAAGAAAGAACTTAACCGCGAAGAACGCCAAGGATTCGCAAAGGACGCAAAGCAAGTCCTTAGGTCAAGAGGCAAGTTAAGCCACTACCCTCCGCTAGATTGACTGATACTCACGTCGATAGTAGAGTTTGGCTCTTCAGACTCTCAGCTGGAAGATGTGAAAACGACCAGCATCTGCTCAGCAGGTAAACCTATGCCGAAGTTTGTTATAGAACGCGAAATACCGAATGCCGGCAATCTGTCAGACAGCGAACTGCGCGCGATCTCGCAGAAGTCGGTCGGAGTGCTCAAGGGAATGGGGCCGGAAATTCAGTGGCTGCACAGCTACGTGACGGGTAACAAGGTTTATTGCGTGTACCTCGCTCCGGACGAGGCTACAGTCCAGGAACACGCAAAAAGAGGAGGCTTTCCCGCCAACCGTATCTCCGCGGTGCGCCGCATGATCGATCCCACAACGGCAGAATAATCCTGCCGCGAGACTTTCCAAGCGCCTGCTGCTCTCGGTGAGGGTATTGTGAGTCATCCGCAGACGGTCATTCGTCTGCCAGGGCATCCCGAACGGCTTTATCAGATGGCGTCGTCCAACCGTCCATCCAGGCGGCCGCAGCTATGGTAGGCGCCACTGACTGGCGGGCCACATCCAGAGTCTTTTCCAACCGCGCTTGCTCATTCAGCGGTAGAGGTGCGCCAAGAACCCGGCGCATGGCCGCAGCCGCTCCTGCCAAGCGTAGCGCGCGCTCTGGCTTACACTGGAGGGCCGCGGAACACGCTAGACAATCCAGAAGACGGGCCACGCCGCGTTTCTGCCCCAGCTCCTGGAAATGCTTCATGCTTTCAGCATACTGTGAACGTGACGTCTCATAATCCCTGTGGTCGCGCGCAAGATTCCCCAGGTCAATTAGGCATCCAGCAATACCCCATTTGTCACCAATCTCCTTAAATACAGTCAGGCTCTGCTCGTACAGAGCGCGCGCGCCGGCGTCGTCCCCCTGCTCATGGGCCACATCACCTTCGTAATTGAGCGACCACGCTATTCCAGTGCGGTCACCCAGTTCCCGGAAAGTCGAAAGGCATTCTTCATAAAGGGAGCGGGCAAGCTCGTAGTCGCCCTGTAACTTGACCACGTTTGCCAGATTGCTGAGCGAGCGGGCCACAACCACACCGTCGCCTAAGCTCCTCCAGAGTGCCAGGCTTTCTTCGAAGAGCGAGCGGGCAGATGCGAGGTCGCCGCGATCACGAGCGTGTACTGCCAGAGCATTCAGTGCAATTCCGACGCCGCGTGAATCGTTCAACTCGCGAGCGATGTCCAAGCTCTCCTCGACCAGCGCACATGCCGCCGCATAATCGCCCTGCTCCCCTGCGAGCACGCCGGCAGCGAAGAGCACACGAGCCCGCGTGTTCGAACGTGCTGTAGCGCCTTCAAGTTTGAGAAGTTTCCCCAGACGGTCGCGGCCTTCGGTCAGATGCTCACGCATATCCCAGAACTGGAAGAGCGCGGCCCCAAGGCGCAGCCCCCAATCGGCATTGCCAGTGAGCGTCAGCCATTCCAGGGCAGCGCGAAAATTATCGTTTTCTACCTCGAACAAACTCACCCATTCCGCGCGTGCGGGATCGGCGGCCTCCGATGCAGACTCTTCCGCAAGCACCAGACAGTACGCGGCATGAGCGCGCTTGGTCGCGCGCTCCTCTCCGCTGGCCGCTAGACGTTCCAGCCCGTACTCACGAACTGTGTCTAGCAACACAAAACGCGATTCTGCGCCTGGACGCTCAAGTTGCTGAACGAGGCTTTTATCAACAAGCGATGCCATGCCTTCGAGGACATCAAGTCCGAGATCTTGTTTGGTGTTGCAGACCGCTTCGACTCCTTCCAGAGTGCAGCCGCCGACGAAAACCGACAGTCTTCGGAACAGCGCCTGCTCGGCCTCGCCGAGAAGTAGGTAGCTCCAGTCGATGGTTCCTCGCAGCGTTTGTTGTCGCAGCGGCAGATCTTTGGCCCCGCCCGTGAGCAGTTGCAGGCTGCTCTCCAGTCGCGCCTGCATTGCAGACGGCGACAGCAGCTTGATGCGGGCAGCGGCTAGCTCGATCGCGAGAGGCAGGCCATCCAGTCGGGTGCAGATAGTGGCGACCGCAACGGCATTCTCCTGCGTCAGTTGAAAATTTGGCTTAACAGCGGCCGCGCGCGCCAGGAACAACGCAATCGCGGGATTTTTCGAAAGCGCTTGAAGTGAGATAGTAGATCGAAGGTCCGGCACAGCAAGCGATGGAACAGGAACCTCATGTTCCCCATAAATGTGTAGAGGCGCGCGGCTAGTCACCAGGATCTTGAGCTTGGGGGTGATTGTCAGCAATTCCGCCGCTGCCCGAGCGGCTGCAAGCAAGTGCTCGAAATTGTCGAAGAGCAGTAGCAAGTTCGTGCGCAGGTCCTGCAGGTACTCCTTCAGGCTCTCGATGGTTACCTGGCGACCGGTTTCCCTCATTCCCAACGCCTGCGCGATGATGGACGGAACCAGTACGGGATCACTCACCGCGGCAAGCGGAACAAAGAACACGCCGCTGGGAAAGCTCTGAGCGACTTCCTCCGCGACCTGCAGCCCTAGGCGGGTTTTCCCGATGCCGCCTGGGCCAGTAAGCGTTACCACGTGCACGTCGTCTCGCAGCAGCAACTCCTTCACGGCCTCGACTTCCTGATCGCGACCGATGAGTACTGTTCGTTGAGCGGGAAGATTGCTCGACCGAGGCGGGGAATGTCTCGATGGGGCCTCGGAGAGCCGGTCGCGTATGGTCGCAAGATCTCGGACCAGGTCACGGGTCGATGTATAGCGTTGCTTGGGATCCTTGGCGAGGCAACGTTCGATTACCCAGCAAAGCGGCGCAGGAGCCTGGGGGTTTAACGACACTACCGGTTCCGGATCGTCCCGAAGAATCGCCGCCAGGGTTTCGGCCTTGCTGCGCCGTTGGAAACTGCGTTTTCCAGTCACCATTTCGTACAGGACTGATCCGAACGAAAACTGGTCTGACCGGAAGTCCAGCGGCAGACCGTTCGCTTGCTCCGGAGACATGTACTCGATGGTCCCCAGAACCGCCCCCGGAAGGGTTTGCGACGTGGCCAATGTGCCGGCATCAGGCAGTTGGTCGGGGTTAACAAGCTTCGCAAGTCCGAAATCAACAATCTTCACGAAGCCGTCGCGAGACACCATTAGGTTCTCTGGCTTCAGATCGCGATGGACAACGCCCGCTTCATGGGCTTTTGCGAGCCCATCCGCAGTTTGCGCGGCAATGGCGATGGCCTTCTGCAAGGGAATTGGGCCTCCAGTGAGCATGTCGCGCAGCAACTCTCCCTCGACAAGCTCCATTGCGATGTAGTAAGTAGTATCGACCTGCCCCAGCTCGAAGATCGTGACGATGTTTGGGTGATTTAGCGCCGAAGCCGAACAGGCTTCCCGCTCAAAGCGTTCAAAGTCCTGTTTACCGGGCGACAGCTTGCTAGAAAGGATCTTGATGGCCAGGTCACGGCCGAGGCGAGTGTCCCGCGCCCGATAAACCTCGCCCATACCGCCGGCTCCGAGTGGAGAGAGGATTTCATAGCGACCGAATCGTGTGCCGGAGGAAAGTGTCAGCGATTCGTTTTGAGCTGCCGCGACCGGGCCCGGCGTTGTGAGCCGCTCGTCCATATAATCATAATCACTCATTTCGCGTGCGGGTGCCAGATGCCTCACAACTCAGATTGGTGAAGGATAGCAAATTTCTGGAGGGTGTTTATGGATGTTAGATCGCTTCAACGACCGTTAAAGGAACAGTATCGCCGTGAACCGAGCGCCTCGCGCATTACTTTGACGGCAAGGGGCGCCGAGACTGCTACTCCTATGACCTGCTCAGTGGATATCGGACGCGCGATCTATCAGGCCGAAGCCCACAAAGGAGTGGGGGGAACGGGTACCGCAGCATGTTCTGGCGATCTTCTGCTTGGTGCGCTGGCCGCATGCGCGCAGATCACCTGCCAACTAGTCGCGGTGGCTATGGGAGTTCCAACCCAGCACATCGAGGTTACTGTTAATGGCGATCTCGATCTGCAGGGTACTCTGGGGCTTTCAAAGGATGTTCCGGTCGGCTTTGAAGCAATTCGCGTCAAATTTGATATTGACGCGCCGCAGGCATCTTCAGAGCAAGTGCGAGCGCTGCAGGAGAAAACGGAACAGTATTGCGTCGTTTTGCAAACCTTGCTGCGGTCGCCAAAAATAGATACCGAGTGGAGCGGCTCGTAGTCGATTCTTGCGTCTAGCGAATGATGTGAGGAACGTCCATTCTCCCGCAGCCTGCTGGACTCCGTTACCAGCGTAACTTTTCACAATTAATATTTCTTGGGAAACTCCATTTGGACCAGCACCCACGTTTGATCGTCCGCCGTCCGGAGTTTGCGATGTGGAAATACCCTGCCCTGCTTTGTTTGATCTGTACCCTGAGTTGTGGCTCGTGGGCCCAAATTCAGCCCGCAGCAGCGCCGGGCCAAACACAATCCAGTTCGACCCTGAAGCTGGCGGATGGCACTCCGATTAAATTCCGCATGGGCCAGACGATGTCCTCTGCGGACGCGCGCCCCGGTGAAGTAGTTCGATTAGAAGTTGTGGAAGACGTTTGTGTCGGGAACTCCGTTGTGATCTTCTCTGGCACCACCGCTTCTGCGGTCGTTACAAAGATGAATTCGAAGAAGGTGAAGGGAGCACTCCACCAACTCGCACTCAGCGTTGATTCGTTGAACCTGGCTGATGGGACAAAGGCTCTGCTGCGCGGTACGCGCGAATTGCAGGGAGAAAAGGGACCCGCAGACGAGGCAAAATCAAGGCTTCTAGCCTTTATGCCTTCAGCGCCGCCATACCCAGTAGTGAATGGGAGGGACCTTATTATTCCCAAGGGTACCGCAGTGACGGCCTACATCAGTGGAGATCTGCTGCTCGATGAGAGCCGATTCGTATCGCGAAAGCCAAGTGCGGATAATGCGGAAGCTGCTGTGCCGGTAATTGCGGCGACTCCAGTCCCGAGCCAGCCGACGGAATTGAACATCTTCTCAGAACCGTTTGGAGCCGAAATTGATCTTGACGGCGCCTTCATTGGAAACACCCCGTTCAGAGTCATCGTTCCGTCGGGTCAGCATCTGATCTCGCTGCGTCTGGCAGGTTATGGTCCATGGAAAAAGATGATTTCTGCAGCAGGTGGGAGCCTGGAAGTGGACGCGGACCTGTCACCGGGAGGGATCAATGGGGACGTGGTTTCGCATTGTTCAACCGCGGACTGTGTCGATTCTTCTGTGAGTAACGTCGCCAAAAAGCCGAATCAAAAGCAGGTGCGGCAAGCCCCTACCCCACCGCAGTAATTCAGGCATGATTGTCAGGCAGCATCGTCTTCGATCTTAATCCGCAGGGACTTGAGGAACTTCATATCCTGGTCGCTGACCTTGAACTCAGGATTGCTGGTAAGGGTAGTGACCATTGACGTTTTGTCTGGAGACTTCTCTCCGGGCTTGCTGACGCCGATCGTGGCTTCCAGCACCAGGAAAATGTCGTAGCCCCCATCTTTAATCTTGGAGACAACTTCGGCGATTTGATCTGAGTCAGCCAGCGACTCGTTAATTGCTTCGCCCAGTTCCTTCATTAACTGCTTTAGTTGCTGGTCCACATAACCCCCGTAGCGCTGGGCAGCCTCGCCGGCTGTCCCAAAGGCGCACAGCCCTGGTCTTGGTTACTTAGATGCGATCCGTGGCCCCATGTTTCAGGGCTTTATGCAGCGCTATTGTACCTCCGAACATTGGTAAAATCGACGCTGGAGATGGCGACGCTCTCGACAGCCCGTAAACTCAGCATTTTGGCTCGAGTTGCCGTCCAGCAGGCCGGACGCACTCGCACCTTGGGCGCGCTCCTGAACGCCGGGCGAACCACCGCAGCTCACTTCGGCCGCGTTCTGGGGCAGCTCTGGCTGGAGGTCACGGGATTTGTCTTTCTGGTTTTGTCAGGCATCGGAGCGCTCGCCTTCGTCCGCGAGTGGACCAAGTACCAAGCTGGGCGCACCAGTTCAGGAAGAGTGCTGCTTGCGATCGCCTTCACGGTGATGTTCGCCTGGTTCGGGGTGAGTTCCTTTTGGAGAGTCCAAAAGAAAAAGTGATCTTTTGATTTGGCTCGATGGCTGAGAAAACTAAACCCGCTGATCCGCAGACCTCGTCAAAAATTCCGGTTCGACCGCTCTACACTCCTGGCGATTTGGATGGCAACGATGTCCAAACCCGAGTGGGCCATCCCGGCCAATATCCTTTCACTCGCGGCATTCAGCCGACGATGTATCGCGGCCGGCTCTGGACCATGCGCCAGTACGCCGGCATGGGTGATGCCGAAGAGTCCAATAAACGTTATAAGTATCTCCTGGCCCACGGCACCACGGGTCTTTCGGTCGCATTCGACCTTCCCACGCAAATTGGCCTCGACTCCGACAGCCCGCTCGCATTGGGCGAAGTCGGCAAAGTAGGAGTGGCAATTGATTCCATCGAAGATATGCAGCGGCTTTTTGATGGCATTGATCTGCCAAAGATCTCGACCTCGATGACCATCAATGCCACGGCCTCAATCTTGCTGGCGCTTTATGTGGCCGTGGCCCGGCGACAAGGCGCTGATGTCCGCCGGCTCTCCGGCACCGTGCAGAACGATGTCTTAAAGGAGTACATCGCACGCGGCACTTACATTTTTCCTCCGGCTCAAGCAATGCGCATCATCACCGACATGTTTTCATGGTCAAGCGAAAACGTTCCGGAGTGGAATCCAATTTCGATTTCTGGCTATCACATGCGCGAGGCCGGATCGACGGCAGTACAGGAAATAGCTTTCACCTTAGGCAACGGCATTGCTTACGTGAAGGCTGCGATCGAGGCAGGGCTCGATATCGACAACTTCGCTCCCCGGGTTTCCTTCTTTTTCAACGCTCATAATAATTTTCTGGAAGAAGTCGCCAAATTCCGGGCTGCGCGGCGAATGTGGGCGCGAATTATGCGAGAGCAGTTCAAGGCGAAGAACCCGCGCTCGTGGATGCTGCGCTTCCACACCCAGACCGCCGGCTCCACGCTTACCGCGCAGCAGCCGGAAAACAACATTGTGCGTACGGCGATTCAAGCCATGGCAGCGGTGCTCGGCGGCACGCAGTCGTTGCATACAAATTCGTATGATGAGGCGCTTGCGTTGCCGACCGAGCAGGCGGCACGCACTGCGCTGCGCACTCAGCAGATCATCGCCTACGAATCCGGCGCGCCGCAGACGGTCGATCCTCTGGCTGGCTCATATTTTGTGGAGACTCTTACCAATGAAATCGAGACTCGCGCGGCTGCGTATCTTGAAAAAATCGACGCGCTCGGCGGGATGATCCGTGCCCTCGAGCGCGGCTATGTGCAGCAGGAAATCCAGAACGCCGCCTACGAATATCAGCAGCAAGTGGACCGTGGCGAGGCCACAGTCGTGGGCGTAAATAAGTTTACCGTTGACGAGGAAAAGCCAATTCCCATCTTCCAAGCCGACGAGGCCCTCGAACGCAAACAGGTGGAGCGCGTACGCGCGGTGCGGGCCCGCCGCGATCAGCAGCCCTGGGAAGCTGCGCTCAAATCAGTGGAAGAAGCAGCCCGCTCGGGTGCAAACCTCATGCCACGCATCCTCCAGGCTATCGAAGCCTCCGCTACCGTTGGCGAAATTTCTGATACGCTTCGGCGCGTCTTCGGAGAGTACAGAGAGGCGGTGGTGATCTGACGTGCTGGAAGCAGATTCCATAAAGAACTCTCAGGAGTTGCCTCCGAACCCTAATTGCTGAAGGAGCAAAGGGTGGCCTGTCCCCGGCATCAAAGTTTCGTTTGTCTTAATGATTAACCTGCGGCATTGAAAATCGCCCTCATAGCGCCGCCCTTCATCGCGGTCCCGCCTGCCGACTACGGCGGGACCGAGCTCTTTATTGCTCAATTGGCCGAGGGGCTTCAAAAAACCGGAATCGAAGTTGTCGTTTACACAAACGGAGAATCGGGCGTCAGTGTCGAGCGTCGTCACATCTATCAGCGCTCACAATGGCCGATTAAGCAGGATCACTATACGTGGCTGAAGGAGTTGCATCACACATCCTGGGCAGTGCAGGACGCGGCGCAAACCTGCGACGTTATTCATCTGCAATCGGCCCAGGGTCTGCCCTGCTCGCGTTTTGTTGAAGCTCCCATTGTCTGCACGCTGCACGGCGCTCACGATCCGAAACTGAGCGAATTCTACGGGCAGTATCCCGACGTGCATTACGTGTGCATCAGCGAATTCCAACGCCGTCAGGAAACCATGCTTCGTCTGCGCACGATTCACCACGGCATCGATCTCTCTCAGTACCGCCTGACTGAGACCAAGCATCCGTACTTGAGTTTCATCGGCCGCATCGCTCCTATTAAAGGAACTCATCTCGCGATCGAAGTTGCAAAGAGCTCGGGCATTCCGCTGAAGATCGCAGGCGACATCCAGCCTATGTACCGGGAATATTTCGAAGCCAAAATCAAGCCGCACCTGGACGGGAATTTTATCGAATACATTGGGCTGGCAGACCTCGACGCTAAAAATGAACTGCTCGGAAATTCCATGGCCATGCTGTTTCCGATTAAATGGAACGAACCGTTTGGCCTGGTGATGGTCGAAGCCATGGCCTGCGGCACACCGGTGTTGGCGCTGCCCGGCGGCTCTGTGCCGGAGATCGTGCGTGACGGAGTTTCCGGATACGTCTGCCGCTCCGTCTCGCAGCTCGCAAGACGCGTTAGCAACCTTCAAACTAACCCGATGAATCCTCGAGATCTCCGGCAATACGTGCAGGAGAATTTCTCTTTGGAGCGGATGGTGGCGGGCTATGCGGCGCTGTACGAGGAAGCTCAGGCCGGGCGACGCGCAAAGAAGATCGCCTAACCAACCCTTACTGCCCGCAGCTTAGCAGACGCGCGTTCCGGTTAGAGTAGTTACTGGTGTCCTGGCAGCGCGTCAGTCTTTTCGCGGTGTTGCGTAATATCCCGTGCGCGCCTGAATTTTATAGTCTTTGCTGTTGGCGTGGATTTCGACTTTGCGGAAGGTGCCGTCCAGGGCAGCGTTTGTCGGCGTATAGCCCACGTTGTACTGGCTGCGCAGCTCCTGCGCAACCTGGTCGAAGGCCTGTTTGAGTTTATCCATCTTGTTGCCTACCTCAATTACGCGACCGCCAGTTTCCTGCGTCAGCTTTTTCATTTGGCCTTCGCCAGAGTAGCCGCCAAAGCCATAGAAGCCGCGGTCGGCGCACAGCAGCACGTAGACGATGCTGTCGGATTTTTGCGCCGCTTCAACCGCGTCCTGGATCTTCAACTGGCTGCCCTGATCTTCGCCGTCGGTAAGAATAATCATGGCTTTGCGTCCAACCTGCTGCGCCAGTTCGTCGTGGGCGGCGAGGTAAATGGCATCGTAAAGCAATGTTCCGCGGGGAATCGTAGAAGACGGCACCGGCCCACCACCCAGCCCCGGAATCGTTCCTGCGCCGCCTCCAGTGTTAATCTTCGCGCTGTTCAGGGCGGTTTTCAGGGAGTGGACAGAACTCGTGAAGTCCTGCAGCAGGTCTACGTTTACGTCGAAGCTGATCACAAACGCGAGATCCTTCTCACGGAGGATCTGACTGAGGAAGTCGCCACCGACTTCTTTCTCCATATCGAGGACACGCTGCTGGCTGCCGCTCGCGTCAATCAGAATTCCCAGTGTCAACGGCAGATTGGATTCAGCCGCAAAGTACTTGATGGTCTGCGGTTTGCCATCTTCGGACACCTGAAAATCATTCTTCGTCAGATTCGGAATGAGCCCGCCCTTTTTGTCCTTTACGTTGAAAAATAGTTGGACAACGTTGACGTTAACTTTAACCGAGCTAATGGGCTGGTCCTCGCTCGGCTGACTCTGGTCCTGATCCGGAGAGGAGAGCTTGGGAAGGTCTTGCGCTAGCAAGGCTCCGGGGACAAAAAGGAATGAGAGAAGCAGCCGGGCAAACGCCGGAAAAATATGGGGTCTCAGCATATGAGATATTCTCTGGGGCTTTTTGTTAGTCTATTCCACAAGATTAGATGCACAAAATTTAAAGTCTCAGCATCCGAAATAGGGGAAGTTGCCGACGGGAGATGGCTGTGTTTCCAGTGATCTGCAGACGAGCGAGGGCTGGTTGGCTGGCAATACTGGCGTTCGCTCTGGTTCCCCTGACACTGGCGCAGCAACCTGAGCAGAAGCAAGAGATTCCGGACGCCCCTTCAACGGTGCATCCACCCCAGCCGTTCCCCAATGCTGCGCCCGAGAGCAAGCCTGCCCCGCCCAACCAAACACCCCCCGGCGAGGCAAATCCTGAAAACGCCCCAGCTCCGGCTGCCGAAGCGCCGCCACCACGTCCTCCGATGAATATCACGACCGTCCCTGAAGGAGGCGCAACACCGGGGCAAGGTGGAGCTACCGACGATCTTTACAAGATCGTAACCAACGTTAACCAGGTGCTGGTCCCGGTCATGGTGAAGGACGGTTCTGGCCGCCTGGTCAATGGACTCCTGCCCAGGGATTTTTCGGTTTATGAAGACGGGAAAAAGCAAAAGCTGAATTTCTTCACGACCGACCCTTTTGCGCTATCTGCAGCGGTGATCTTTGATACGGGTCTGCCCGACGTTGCTCTGGAAAAGGTCAAACAAACGTTTCCTGCGCTGGAAGGAGCGTTCAGCCAGTTTGATGAAGTCTCGATCTACACCTACAGCAGTGCCGTCTCAAAAGTGTCAGATTTCTCTGCCGCGGGCAAACAGCTGACGGCAACTTTGAACGAATTGAAGACGGTTAGCGGCCGCAACAACGGTCCGCCTGTAACTGGCGGGCCGTTAGGGCCGCAAGGGCCGACCGTGAACAATGTTCCCATCGACCCAAGCACGCCGCGTGTGATTACGCCGCCCAAAGAATCGCACGTGCTCAACGATGCCATCCTGGCGGCGGCGGTGGATTTGAGCAGGCGCGATCGGACGCGGCGGAAAGTGATTTTCATTATTAGCGACGGTCGTGAATCGCGCAGCATCGCCAGCTACAGCGATACGCTGAAAGTTCTGCTTTCCTACAACATCATGGTGTATGGGGTGGCTGTGGAAAGCTCAGCCGCACCGATCTATGGCCGTCTGCAAAGACTGCATCTCCCGAAGCTGGGCTACAGCGACATTCTTCCGAAATACGCCAGTGCTACCGGTGGCGAAGTCTTCAACGGCTTCTCGCGCCAGGCAATCGAAAGCACATACGCTCAGCTGATTGGCGACGCGCGAAATCAATACACCCTCGGATACGTGACCCGCGCCACCCCGAGCAGCGCGCACCGTGAAATCGAAGTCAAAGTGGCCAGACCTGATCTGACCGTGGTGGCGAAGGAAGGGTATTATCCGGTCGGGCTGGCAAGGTGAAAAAGTAGCCTTGCATTATTCCCATTTCGGCACAACATACGTAGGCCCAGACGTCCTCGTCTGGGCAGCCGGGCGAAGCACGGCGGTAGAATTCATTCGAATACGGTGCCGAAATCCTTTTACCGCCGCAATTTACCTCACCTTCAGCGTGACAACAAGCCACATTTCTTGACGTTCTGCACGCATCAGCGATGGATATTGCCTGCCTGGGCGCGTTCTATCGTAATGGAGACGTGCATGCGAGCAAATCGGTGGACGGTCGAACTAAACGCTGTCGTGGTCATGCCCGATCACGTGCATATTGTCTTTGTTCCTAAAATCGACATGCCAAAATTGGAAGTGTTCTCGCTCGCGCGAATAACAAAGGCGATCAAGGGCGCTTCTGCACATTTAATAAACCGTGAGCTGGGCAGGGCCGGACGAGTCTGGCAAGAAGAATCATTCGATCGGGTGTTGCGAATATCGGAAAAGCTGGACGAAAAATCGCGTATATTTTGAATAATCCTGTCAGGAAGGGACTGGCGCAATCACCAGAGGAATATCGCTGGTTGTGGGCAGCTCCGGTGGTAGGGTCGAGCTGCGCTCGGCTGGGCAGGTGAGGACACCTGCCCCTACACAAGCGCCGCTTCCTAGTAACCAGAGTAACCTGCCAGTGATGCTGCAGCGTGTGGTATAAAACCAGCAGCAACAAGCCAAAATCCTGATGCGGAAGCGTTCACAGGTGGACGTCTGCCGTGCGCGTTGAGGAACGTTTTGAGCTTTATCAACTTTGCTGCCCGAGAGATCAATTGCAAGATCGTCTACTACGGCGCCGGATTGGGCGGCAAGACGACAAATCTGCAGTACATCTATCAGAAAACGGCCGAGCAGCAGAAAGGCAAGATGATCTCGCTGGCCACCGAGACTGAGCGTACTTTGTTCTTCGACTTCCTTCCTCTGGATCTCGGCTCGGTCCGCGGCTTCAAGACTCGCATTCACCTCTATACGGTTCCGGGCCAGGTATTCTACGATGCTAGCCGCAAGTTGATTTTGCGCGGGGTGGATGGCATCGTTTTCGTGGCCGATTCGCAGGAAGAGCGCATGGACGCTAATGTCGAGGCGCTTGAAAATCTCATGGCGAACCTCAAGGAGCACGGCTACGACTTCAGAAAGATTCCGTATGTCCTGCAACTGAACAAACGAGACCTGCCAAACGTGCTGCCCGTTGATAATCTCGCCCAACAGCTCCGACGCAAGAACGAGCCGGTGCTGGAGGCTATTGCTTTCCAGGGCGGCGGGGTTTTTGAGACATTAAAAGAGATTGCACGGCAAGTGCTGGTTGAGTTGAAGCAGGGCGGATAAGATTATCGTTAGCTGATAACTCCTCGATGAAATAGCGGACGTCCTCGCCTTCCGTAAATGAATGAAGGACGAGTCTGCCGCGCGCCGTCCAACTTCCGGGAGCTCTACGAATTACCCGCCACCGTCCTCAGTTTCCCGGGCAAAAAATGATACGGCGGCCAGGGCCCGCTGACGGAGATTTCGCAATTCTTCAATTGCTTGGCGGCACTGCTGTAGCGATTTTGGTATTTCTCGACGGATTTCGACTCAATCAAGTGAGCAATATCGATCAGCATGCCGCTGGCATCCACCCGCTTGCAGCTAATCTCTTCCTCAAGCGGATTGAACATTTTATGTACTTGGACGGACAGGGCCCTTGCCTTGGTCTGGCGCTCGCGATCACGTGACGCCTTTTCCCTCAGCTTGATCAAATACTCCCCGCCCACTGTATCCGGCAGTATGACATTCTCCAGAGCCGCGCGTAATGACCCATCCCGCACCACCAGTTTGAGGTGCATCTCGGCTTTGCCTTTCAGGCGAGCCACGGACAGGCCAAAGGTCCGCCGATTGGCGCGGACCGCCTGCCGTAGAGCTTCCTCGGAATCGAAAATCGTTCCGAAACGAAAGGGCAGAACAGTTCCGCTGCGGAAGCACACGCTAACCACCCGCGCATGCTCCAAAACGTGCTTGTCGCCGAGCGGTGAGCCGTTGCGCTCGTACTCGCTTACAACTACGCTGAATTCTCCGCTGGGATAGCCAAGGACGGCGGCGCCGTTCACTCCTTGAATCCCTTCCAGCAGGAAAGGGCGCCGGGACCGCGTACCGTTGCTTAGGGTCTGTTGCTCAGTGATGCAATATGCGTACCACGCCATAGGGGCTCCTCCGGAACCGGGAACGAGGCGGACTGGTTCACCTCATACATTCTGTTGGCTTCTATGAACCTGTGGAAGAAAGGGCGGTACTGCGACGTGATCGAACGCTTACTGTCGCGTTCAATGTGCATCTTACATCGAGGCTCAGGGAAAATGCAACTTTTTCGTGGCAGCAAGCATCAGGAGATGGTTTTTGGCCATCATGTCGCCGTTGTGCTTGTAAATTTGGCCGAGGCGGGCGGGTGTTCTGCCCACGCCCTGCAGGATGGTTTGCCATTGACCCACCGGCAGCTTAGGGTTACGCTTCCTGAGACACGGAAGCCTATGAACTCGCGCACGCTGCTCGGACTCGCCGCGATTCTTGGAGTATTTTCTATTTCTGCGCACGCCCAGGCCGCTGCGGAAGCTGCTCTCGCCCACGCCGCTTCCAGCGCATCCACGGTAAAGGCTGGGTCGATTCTGGGCCGGGCGTTAAACCAGGGGAGCAACCAGCTTGCCGGACGAATACAACAAGTTGCGCCGGCGCAGGTGCAAGCACACGGATCACAGGGAAGTAGGCAGTTGAGCGCTCAGGCGAATTCCGGCACTGTGCCCACCGGAGCTCCCGGCGGCAGTTCGCTAATCGTCTCAGTAAAGGGGAACGAGCCGGCGTGCGCCGCGTCGGCCCAAGCCGCGCAAGAAAAAACCACAGCGGGAACAGCGAATCTAAATTGTACCGGCAAGGCCGCGCCCAAAACGAAGTCTCAGACGCAGTACAAATCCGCTGTTACACTGTCATTCCCGAAATAACGGTAGTGGGTCAGTTTCAATTTCCACAGGGGACGCGGTATGCCACGGAAGCCCATGCTAAAGCGAGCCTGTGGAAATTGAAACTGACCCACTACCGAAATAACATGCCGCTTGCTCATCTTGCCATTGCAGCGTAACATTAGAGTGCGTAAGACCGAATCGGTTCATGAGCAGCTCTCGCCTAAACAGCTAGTCCCCTGCACAGTACCTCCGACTCCTTCAAACGTAGAAAAAATCGAAAGGTAGAACAGTACAAACATGGAAACAGGAACAGTAAAGTGGTTCAATGACGCCAAGGGCTACGGCTTTATTAGCCGTCAGACCGGCGAAGATGTATTCGTGCATTTTTCGGCAATCCAAGCGGGCGGCTTCCGCAGCCTGCAAGAAGGCCAGACAGTGCAGTTCGATGTCACCAAGGGACCGAAGGGCTGGCAGGCTGAGAACGTCCGGCCTGCGTAATTCCAACTTCGTGCGCAAGGGGGCGGCCAACGCGGCTGCCCTCTTTTTGATTAGGGAGCTCCTGGAATCTAGGGCGTTGGAAGCTGCAATCCGCAGCCCTTCAGCATGATGGCCAGTTCTTGTTTGATCTGGCTGAGGCGAAGCTCGCGATTCTGGTGCGCTGATTTTTCTATTACTGCGTGTTCGTTGTGAGCCCGGTATTTCTCGTTCAAGTTCCGCAATTCTTCAATCTCCTGCCGGATGCTGCTCACCCGCTCAGAAATGTACTTATTGTCCATGCCTTGATCATACGCCCCATTGCTCAGTTGAATCGGTTTACGAGCATTCCTTTGGCAAAGCCGTAGATTCTGCTGACTCACAGACAATCTATGGTCACCCTGGCAGCAGCATGCCCTTTTCCAGATGCCGCGTCACGTGCGCGTAAGAGGCGGCGTGCGGATCGTGGGTCACCATCACAATCGTCTTGCGGAAGTCCTCGTTCAGACGTTTGAGAATCTCCAAAATCTCAGTGGCAGAGTGGCTGTCGAGATCGCCGGTCGGTTCGTCCGCGAGCAATAGAGTCGGGTCGCTGACGATGGCGCGGGCAATGGCCACGCGCTGCTCTTGTCCGCCCGAAAGCTGCTTGGGGAGATGGTCGGCGCGGTCTTCCAGGCCGACGAGTTTTAGCGCGGTCATCACGTGATCACGGCGCTGCTCCGCGTTGAGCTTGGTCAGCAGCAGAGGAAGTTCCACGTTCTCAAAGGCGGTGAGTACAGGGATCAGGTTGAACGTCTGGAAAACGTAGCCGATGTGCGCATTGCGCCAGTTGGCCGACTGTTTGTCATTGAACCGGAAAACGTTCTCCCCCAGAACCAGCAACTCGCCTGCAGTCGGGCGATCGATGGCCGCGATCATGTTCAGCAGCGTGGTCTTCCCAGAGCCGGACGGCCCCATGAGCGCGAGAAATTCGCCACCGGAAATCTCGATGGAGACATCGTCCAACGCTTTCACCTCGAAGGCATCGCGTTTGAACACCTTGCTGACATTTCGCGCCTGGACGACTCTGGTTTGAGTAGCGACATTAGTTGCAATAGCAGTGCTCATGACTGTCCCTTGATTTTGATTTTGTTTCCATCTTTCAAATCTTGCGGGCCGGAGGTGATCACGTCTTCCCCGCCATTTAAGCCTTGCACCAGGAGGCCCCCGCTCCGTTGTGAAATAACGCGAACCTGCCGCATTAGGGCCTTCCCATTAAAGGCGATGAAAACGACTTTCTTCCCATCGCGATCTCGCAACGCTGTAGTTGGGACGAACACCCCGGATGGCTGGGAGCCTCCCTTTTTTCCCTCGTCGGCCAGAAACTTCACCGTGGAGTTCATCTCAGGGCGAAGGTATTCGTCCGGATTGAGAATCTGAACTTTGACCTGCACCGTGGCTTTCTGGCGATTGGCCTGAGGAGAGATTTCCGCGATCACTCCGTCGTACTTGCGGTCAGGAAAGGCGTCGACCGTAACCGCACCTTTCTGCCTGGGGCCAAGCTTGGCGAAATCATCCTGCGCGATGTCGAGTTCGACCTGGATATCATGCAGGTCGGCAAGCGCAACAACTTGCCCTTGTGGGCCCCCTTCAGCCTGGCTGGCGAACTGCGACGTAACCAGCTCGCCTCTTTCCGCGGTACGCTCCAGGATGGTGCCCGTGACAGGAGCCCTGATCAGGGTCGCATCCAGCAGCGACTTGGCATAAGCTTCCTGCCCTTCAGCCTGGATCATTGCGCCCTTCGCGCGGGCAATTTCCTCGGCGCGCGGCCCGATTTTGGCAAGTTGAAAACCTCTCTCCAGCGAATTCGCGCGCTGCTGATCGGCTTCGAACTTGGCGGTCGCATCATCGAGAGCTTGTTGAGACAGCACGCCTTGATTGGTCAGGTTGCGAGTGCGATCCAGAACAATCTTGTCGTTGGCCAACGTGGCCCGGGCCTCCGCAAGATTGTGCTCCGCTTGCTGAATTTCTTCGGGACGGGAGCCGTGCTGCAACTCCTGATAATAGGCGCGTGCGTTCTCAGCCGCACCGTGCGCCTGCTGGTATTGCGCGCGGAATTCATCGTCTTCAAGACGGACCAGAACCTGGCCTTCTTTCACTTTGTCGCCCTTCTCCACGCCAATCCACTTCACCCGGCCTGTGACCTTGGAATTCACGTTGATCTTGTGATGGGCCACGATGTACCCGGTGGCAGAAAGTACGATGCCGCCAAGGTCGCTGTTCTCGGCGGCAGCGCGAGCGACTTCGACTTCGGGAGCATCGGCCGCCAACAATCGATACATCAGCGCGGAAAGGCTCAACAGCACCACAATCGAGATGCCGATAATGATGTAACGCTTAGCCCAAGGTGCTGGTTCGCCCTCGCCGCTCTTAGCCGAGCGGTCGATGCGCAGGCTTTGCAGATCGTGATGTTTCGTATCGAGTGGCATACGCTAGTTCACTAAAGCTCCGCCGAGCTTAGCTCGGCCGGGCGGGTGAGGGCACCCGCCCCTACGTGCTGCCTGCTAATCGCGCAACGCGGCAATGATGTCGCGGCGGGCCGCGTGCCAGGCGGGCGCTATGCCGCCGAATAATCCCATAATTAAAGCAAATCCGACCGCCGTCACAACTACAGGCAGAGTCATCCTCAGGCTGAAAACAATTTCGCTGAAGGTGACGGCATTGGAGGTGCCGGTGGTCATGCCATTGAACGGCAGCATCAAGACAATCCCAACCAGCGCGCCCAGCAACGATAGCAGTAAGGATTCCAATACAAATGAAGTCAAGATGCTCGGCTTCGAAAATCCAATCACCCGCAGCGTGGCAATCTCGCGTCCCCGGTACGCAACGGCGGCGTACATCGTGTTCATAGCGGCAAAGCTTGAACCTATGGCCATTATCACCGCCACGATCCAGCCGATAATTCTGATGGGAGCGCCTGAGGAAGTTTGCTTCGCATAATATTCCGTCTCGAGCAAGCCTTCGAGCTTCAGGCGCTGGTCATCACTCACGCGATGCTTCAGCGCATCAGCGGAAACCGGGTCTGTCGCCCGCAAGTACGCGGAGGAGAAGCCACCCTGGCGGTCGAAATCAGTCGCCATCTGGTTCACGTCGCCCCAGATTTCGGAGTCGTAAGCTGAACCACCAGCGTCGAACACGCCCACGACCTGCCACGGTCCCTTACCGAAGGCCAAAGTATCTCCTACATTCGCATGGGAAAAGCGTTTGTGGATAGACTCGCTGACTACCACTTCGCGCTGCCCGGGCGTGAACCAGCGACCCTCGACCAACTTCACCTTCGGACGCAGTTCGAGGCCATCCGGCATCATGCCGCGGACCGTGACGTTGACTTCTCCCGTGCCATCCTTGCGCGGCAGCACAATCACCACCACCCACTCGCCTGAGGCCATCGGTTCGCCATGGCTGTCCTTGGCAATTCCAGGCAGGTTCTTCAACACGGGGAAGTTCGTGGCGTCAAAGCCGCCCGAGAGCTCGGCCTCAGACCCTTTTCGCAGCACCAGAACGTTCTGCGCGTCGCCGCTGGTGACGAAGGCGCGCTTCAGTCCAGCGAGAAGCGCCATGATGAAAATCGCAGTGGTCACGGTGAGCGCGATACCCAGCGCGGTCATGATCGTGAGGCCTTTGCGTAATTTCAAGTTCCGGATGTTGTAGCTGAGCGGTATAGCCATAATTCGATCCTTCGGTTCAGCCGATGTGACGCAGTCCCTCGACGATGTTCAAGCGTGAGGCGTTATACGCCGGGAAATACGCGCTAAGGAAACCCACAAAAGCAGCGATTACAAGGGCAATGCCCATCGTGGCAAGAGACACTCTAAAACCGAACAAAATGCCGGTTGCAAACGGAGAGTGGGCGATCACCTTTGTGAGCAAGGCGGCGATCGCAACTCCCAGCAGCCCACCCGCGACTGACAATGCGACGGCTTCGCCTACGAACAACGAGAGCACGCTGGCGCGGGTAAATCCGAGCGTCTTCAGCATCGCTACCTCGCGCGTGCGCTCGCGGATGGACATCGCCATAGTATTCGCAGCCACCAGGAGAATCGCGAACACGACTGCCGCGCAGATACTCAGGATAAATGCCTTCACGTTGCCCAGCATCGCAATGAACGAAAGTTGAAAGGCCTTTTCGCTCTCCGTCTTTGTTGGCTGGGGCGAGTTGCGGAACATGTCGTCGATCGAATGCGACGTCGGCGCGATGTCACTCGGAGAGGCAACTCGCGTGAAGTAAAAGCCGGTTTGTCCCTTGTACCACGACACTGCCTCTTCCAGATATTTCGCATGGAAATAGAAAGACTTGTTCGCAGGCGTCATGGTGTAGATGGCGCGAATGGTGAGCTCGGGGTTCACCGGAAAGATGGTGCCTTTTAAAATGACTCGATCGCCGATTTTCCACCCATATCTTTTGGCCAACTCCACATCCACCATGGCGCCTGCGCGGTCGCGAATCCAAGCTTGCGCCTGATCTGCGGGCACACTTTTATCGGCCGCCACCTTTAGATACTCCTCAGGATCGGTGGCAAATTGGGCAAAAAAGTTCTCCGGCTTGTCGTCCTTATAACGGCCTCCGAACCAGGTCATGGGCGCAACATAGACCACGCCGGGAAGAGCACGAATCTTCTCGCGGTAATAGCCGGGCAGAAAGAACGTGAGCGAGACCCGGTGGCGCGTCATCAGCCGCTTGGCCGAATCTGGCGCCCCTTGATCGATGTAAAACGTGCGCCAGATGGTCATCATTAATGTGAGCAGGAGCAGAGAAAAACCGATGCTCAGCACCGTCAGAGCGCTCCGGCGCTTGTTGCGAAACGCGTTTTTTATCACAAAGCTGCTTAACGTCATGCCGTTTATCCGATGTGTCGCAACCCGTCCACAATGTTTACCTGTGACGCGTGGTAGGAAGGAATAAAGGCGCTCAGAAATCCCACGAATCCAGAAGCCAGCATCGCCGATAGCCAAATGCCGAGGGTTACTTTCATGTTGAAAAAGCTGAAGAACTGCGGCGAGTGGGTGAGCGCATAAACCAACAGATAGCCGAAAGCCGTTCCAATCAGACCGCCAGCCAGAGCCAGTGCCATTGCCTCTCCAATGAACAGACCCAGAACTGTTTGCCGAGTGAAGCCCAGAGTCTTGAGCACTGCAACTTCGCGCGTTCGTTCGCGGATGGACATGGCCATCGTATTCGCAGAAACCAGCAAGATCGCGAAAACCACTGCCATACAAATGCTAAGAATGAACGCCTTGACGTTTCCCATCATAGCCACGAATTCCAGCCCAAAAGCCTTTTCGCTTTCCGATTTCGTCGGCTGCGGCGAGTTGCGGAACATGTCATCGACCGCAGTGGCCACCTTGCTTACATCCGTGGGAGACGCGGCGAGGATGCTGAAAGTGCCGGCCTTCCCCTTGAACCACGGCACCGCCTCTTCGACATACTTCGCATTGAAATAGATCGATTTATCGTCCGGGACAGCGTGAAAAATGCCGCGGATGTTCAGCTCAGGATTGACCGGGTAAATTGTTCCTTGCAAGATGATCCGGTCCCCCACCTTCCAGCCGTACTTACTAGCCAGCGTGTCGTCGACGATTACCCCCTGGCGGTCGCGCTGCCACGCTGTAACCTGATCCGCTGGTATTGCCACATCCCGGAATACCTTGAAAAATTCTTCGGGATCGGTGCCGAACTGCGCAAAAAAATTCTCCGGCTTTTGATCTTTGTAAATCCCTCCAAACCACGAGACGGGGACCACCGCAACTACGCCGGGCAGCGAGCGAATTTTTTCGCGGTAATAGGCAGGAAGGCTGAAGGTTAGGGATACTCGATGGCGTACGACTAACCGCTGCGCCGACTCGGCGCTGCCCTCGTCCAAATAGAAGGCCCGCCAGATCGTCATCATCAAGGTAAGCAGCAACAAGGAAAACGCGACGCTCAAGACTGTCAGAACACTGCGGCGCTTATTGCGAAAAGCGTTTTTGCTGACAAAGCGAGCCAGGGTCATTCGCAGAGCTCCGGGATATTTAGACGGATCGTATTCAAGTCAGTTACTTTGCAGAATACGACTAGGGGGCACCCAAGGTTCCATTCAGCATAGACGATGAGGCATGTTTCGACAACATTTTCCGGACAATCGTCTTGCACGTTTTCCGATTGCCCTAAACAATTATCGATATCCAGATCTGAGTGTTGCTGTGGAGATTCACTTGGGCTGAGATGACAAATTTGTCGTCCTCCTACAGAAATAACGGCGAAGCGACCGAGTAGTTACGAGGTATTTTCATGCATGTTGGACCTCTCGAGGCTGAGAACGAACCGGCGAGCCTCTCACCTGGCAAAGAGGGCGGAAGTTGCGCAGGTCATTGCGGGGTGCGGTTCTCAGGATGTCAGTTCCCAGATGCCAGTTCTCAGTCCCAGTTCTGGTTCCCAGCGCTCAGTTCCGAGTTTTCAGATCAGTTCCCAGTTCTGCATTGCGTGACATGCGATAACTACGGTACAGTCTGCCGAATCGAATTTGCAGCGCACATTGGGCGGTCGATAGGAGGACTATGGTCCAGACTGCGGTGCATCTCACCCATAAGGCTTTGACCGGCGTCGATATCGCCATCATCGCTGTTTACTTCGTGGTGATTTTTGCCATCGGATTCTACTTTGCGCGCAAGGAACGGACTTCGACCGATTACTTTCTGGCCAGCCGCAATGTGGGCTGGTTCGCCATCGGCGCTTCGCTGTTCGTCTCCAACATCTCCACTGAACACTTCATTGGGCTGGCGGGATCAGGCGCCACCTCGGGGCTGGCGGTCGGGCACTTCGAGTGGCTGGCCTGTTTGATTCTGCTCATTCTGGGCTGGGTATTTGTTCCGTTTTATTTACGCTCAAATGTCTTCACAATGCCGGAATTTCTGGAGCGGCGATTCAGCCGGTCCTGCGCGGTTTATCTGGCGGCAATCTCGATTCTGGCTTATGTGTTCACCAAGATTTCGGTGCATCTGTACGCCGCCGCAATCGTGCTGGAGCGGGTGGTGGGATGGAGTCCGCTCACTGCCGCAGTGATTCTGGTCGTCGCGACAGGAATTTATACGATCGCTGGCGGGTTGGCGGCGGTGATCTACACCGACCTGGTTCAGACGCTGATCCTGATTGCCGGCGCGGTAATTCTGACCACTATAGGTCTGCATCGCGTGGGAGGATTCGCCGGTCTGCGCGCCGGCGTACCGGCCAGCTACTTCCATATGATCAAGCCGGTGAGCGACCCGGATTTTCCCTGGACTGGAATCTTTTTTGGTGCACCCATCCTTGGGATTTGGTACTGGTGCACCGATCAAGTGATCGTGCAGCGTGTGCTTTCGGCCAAAGATGAGGGCCACGCCAAGGCAGCAACCATTTTCGCCGGATTTCTGAAAATCCTGCCGGTGTTCATGCTGGTCTTGCCAGGGCTCATTGCAGTCGCGCTCTATCGCGACTTATTCAAGTTTGGCCCCAATGGCGAAGTATTAAACGGCGATATTGCGTATCCCACCATGATCATCAATTTGCTTCCCACCGGCTTGGTCGGAGTAATGATTGCCGCGCTGCTGGCCGCGCTGATGGGAGCGATGAGTTCCGTGTTCAATTCGGCTTCAACACTAGTTACGTTGGATTTCTATAAGAAGATCAAGCCGGATGCCACCGAGCTGCAGCTCGTGGGTTTCGGCCGGGTGATGACCGGCTTCATGGTAATTCTGGGATTGGCCTGGGTGCCGTTCATCCATCTGATTAGCAGTCAGCTTTATATTTACCTGCAAAGCGTGCAGGGCTACATCAGCCCGCCAATCGCGGCCTGCTTTATTTTGGGAATCCTCTGGCCCCGGCTCAATGCCCAAGGGGCGATCACGTCGCTCCTGACGGGCTTTGTGCTGGGCGCGGTGCGCTTCATTTTCGAACTGATGGACCGCGCTGCCGGCGGGCACGCATTTGACAACGCGTTCCTCCGCGGTTTGGTAGACATGAATTTCCTGCATTACGCCATTTTGATGTTTGTGATCTGCTGCGCAGTGCTGGTGGGGGTAAGCCTTATGACGCCAGCGCCGGAGCGCAGGAAACTGGCTGGGCTAACATTTGCGACTGTAGATGAAAAGATGGACGTCACGCCCCTGACCCCATCGGCGGCCCACAAGCCAGCCGCGGAAACGGCGTTCGAGCACAGAATCAACGTCGCGTTTAGCCTGGCATTGGTGGCCACGGTGGTCGGACTCTGGATTCATTTTCGGTAGATGCCGCGCATCCGCAGTTTGAGACCAAACGTCAGCCGCGATGCAGCCGTAGAGGAATTCTCCAGCGGTGCATTCAATTCAATGCGAGCGCTGGTTTTCGGACCGCTTCGCTCTGTGGCCGACTTCTACATTCCCTTCCAGCTATTTCAGGTGGAAATCTCCAACCGCGGCAAAATCGATCAACGCGTGTTCGGTCTGGATGCGGTCAGTGGCTCGCTCGATCTTTATCATTTCGAGCAATTGCCCGGGCCTGCAGAGGTGGTCTTTCTGGAAACGCGCAACTGCCTTCCGGCAAATCCCGATGAGCAGCGATCACAGGAGATTTTGCTGGGCAAAGTGCGGCGCTTGATTTTCAGTACCGGGTTTTTTCGTGTTCGTGACCTGCGCCTCTCCGCTGAGTTGATTCCCGGAGAAATTTACGTTCCTTACTGGGTGGGCTTCTGCGGACGAGGCATGTTGGCACGATTTTCTGTGCTTGATGCAGTCCGGCGAAAGCCTGAAGGCGCGAAGGTGAGGCACATGCTTCAAAATTGGCTTACGTCAGCGACTGAGATTCGGGGAGATTTGTGACAAAGCTGGTCCTGGCATAAACATCCGCAACTACCTCTCCGTCAGGTACTTCGGTAACTCACGAGAGTTCTCTTCCTCGGGCTATCCTTTATCCATCCTCTCCAAGGTATTAGCCAGCTTATTTCGGGTGAGGAGGCAGCCTCGCCCATGGGCGAGGCAAGGAAGCAATGTCGAACCAAATCGGGCGTTTCGAGATACTCAGCGAAATTACCCAGTCGGCACTGGGATCTGTTTACAAGGCCAGTGATCCAGACACCGGGCAGACGGTCGTGCTGAAGACCTTGCGCCTACAGCCATTCGGAGAGCAATCCGCCGGCCTGGTGCAGCGCGTTCTGGAAGAGGTCGAAAGCGCAAAGCCGCTCAATAGCCCTAACATTGCCCAGGCCTATGGCGCAGCAGAAATTGATGGTCAGCTCTGCGCGTGGATGGAGTACGTGCAGGGTAACAGCGTGGGAACCATGCTGGCTCGACGAGAAGGATTTTCCATTTGGGATTTGCAGGACATTGCACGCCAGACATGCCAAGGCCTGGATCACGCCCGCGTACACAACGCGGTGCACTGGAGTTTGGAGCCGGCCAAAATCATGGTCAGTTGGGACGGTACGGTAAAGATTCTGGATTTCGGCATTTCGACCATGGGAACGTTCGCGTTCCAGATTCCGGGGAGCACGCCAGAGATTTTGTACTACACGTCTCCTGAGCAGGTGCGCGGAGAGCCGCTCGATAGCCGCTCCAATTTGTTCAGCCTCGGGGCAATTCTCTACGAGATGGTCACCGAGATGAAACCATTCGCCGGAAATAGCACCGATGAGCTGTGCAGGCAGATCACAGATGCGACCCCGCCGGCTCCGGATCAGGTGAATCGTAAAATTAGCCCTCCTCTGAGCAAACTCATCATGAAGGCGCTGGCGAAAGTGCCGGACCAGCGCTATCAGAGCGGGCAGGAGTTGATTTACGATCTGGAGAATTGCAACGAGACCCACACTGGGACCCACGCGAAGACGGCGGCGAAAAAATCATCCCAGCCAGGAGTAAGTTCCTCGCAGAGTGAGATGTCTTCCAGAACTGCTCCACCGCCGGAAACTTCGGCAGCGAGAGTGCGTAGAGCTGCCGCGGCTGCGGGATGGCCAGGCACAGGTTCGGTTCAGGAGACGAGCAGAACGAATGCGTACGCTCAGGGATTGCAAGATCCCGGGTCAGGCATATCAGCTTCGGCTGCGACAGAGACAGAAACTGCACCACGAACACTGCCAGTCGATCCAATGATGGATGAGAGTGCTAGAGCGCAGGCAGGCAGGGGGGTGAGTTTTTCTGATGTTACGGAACTGCCGCCGCTCAAAGAATCCTATGCGACGCCGGAACCTCCTCCGGTCGTCGAGAAATCTGCACCAATCGAACAGCCCAAAGCAGCTACGCCAAGAAATGCGGCTCCGCAGAAGCCCAGAGTGCAACCCCGGCAGGTTGCAAAAAAAGCAGTCACGGAAATAAAGAAAACACCGCCCAAGCTTTTCGGGTACTCACTCGCGACTGCGGTTGGAGTGATTCTGCTCGTGATCGCCGGAATCGCGTTTCATGTTTATTTGCAGAACTCCGAAAGCAGCTCTTCGCATTTTGGCGCAACACTGCCCGCGGCACAGCCAAAGCCGGCGCAACCAGCAGCCTCAGCCAGATCACAAGCGTCGGAGGCTCCAGCCGCATTCGCAGCGGGACCGGAAGAGATTTCTGCAGAGCCATCCAGCGTTTCGGTTACTCAAAGACACCTCAGCAAGCGCAAGCAGAAGACAATGATCCCGGCAGCCCCCACAGTCGCTCCGGGGCAATTGACGATCAACTCCACGCCGGAAGGCGCGACTATCCGGATTGATGGCCGCACCGATCCCAGTTGGGTTACTCCATTTAATCTCCCGGGATTGGCGCCCGGCCAGCACACCGTGAACATCGCAAAGGGAGGCTATTCGCCCGAAATACGCACCATTGAGATTGCCTCCAACAGCAAATCATTTCTTGTCGTGCAATTGGCATTAGCCGGTGCCATGGCGTCCGTGAGCAGCGATCCTGCGGGCGCAGCGGTATTCCTCGACGGCAAGAATACGAGCCGTGTCACTCCCGTACAGGTCCCCGTCGAAAAGCCTGGCATGCATACTTTTGTGTTGAAGAAGCAAGGTTATCTGGATGAGAGCACCACCGCCAATTTGCAAGCGGGCCAGACCTTCCGTTTTGCTCCGGCGCTCAAACCGCTGGGCACAACTGATGACATCAAGATCGGCGGCGGCAAATTCAAAAAGCTATTCGGTGGCGGGGACACGGCTGGCATGGGTGCTGTGAACGTCAAAACTCAGCCCAAGGGCGCGCAGGTTGCGGTGAATAATCGAATTCTGGATAAGCCTTCGCCGCTTCAGTTCTATCTGAATCCTGGAAACTATGTCATCGACATCACCATGTCGGGATACAAAGACATTCATCGCGTGATTACCGTAGAAAAAAGCGGCAAGCTCACGCTGGATGAAACCATGGAGCGGCAATAGCTCCGGGCCCAGGCTCCTCCGAATTGCAACCCATTCCAATGCGCAAACGATGACTCGGAACATGCCGAGACGATTAGGGTGGTAAGTTTCAACAGCATCCTACCGCAATAATTTTCACTCTTGACAGCAGCCGATTTGAGAATAAACTTGTGCCCGCTCAGTCGCTACGGCGGGAAACCGTTGCTCTCCCCTACGGGCTCGCGTCTGCGCACGATTGGCAGCCCGTAACCGGCTAGTCGGCTCCTGGCATCAGTTCCGGAATTAGTCAAAAGGGGAGAAGAGTATGTCCCGCCCACGTTTCCTTCGCTCAGTTGTGTTCTTGAGTGCCTTCATTACACCGATTGTTGTCACCTCTGCCCAGAGACAAAATACCAGCGAGCCGCTGGCGTCATCGCCTGTCAGTTCTCGCGGGGCAGCGCCTACAAAGACCCGGCAAGCAGTTCCGGTTCCTGGCGTGCCCTTCGATCTACGTCGACGGCTGCATGGACCTGGAGCATCAACGCCGCAAACTACTTCTCAGGCGGACCCACTGACAGCCGCGACTCTGGCAACAAGCACTAGCTTGAGCGCGAGCACTATGTTTTTGGAGGCGCCCGTGTTCAGTTCCGGCGGCTATTCGGCCAATTCGGTCGCAGTGGCGGATGTCAATGGCGACGGCAAGCTTGATGTGCTAGTTGTCAACCAGGATGGCACCGTGGGCGTGCTTTTGGGTAATGCTGACGGAAGCTTTCAACCAGCGCTCATCTACTACTCCGGTGGTGT
>Ga0137403_10001446_pt1 | contig 29871 bp, 22 predicted proteins | sample CZOMad2_1_16fung_FD_122057 | JGI IMG/M metagenome (GOLD analysis project Ga0137403, IMG submission 122057) | Vadose zone soil fungal communities from Angelo Coast Range Reserve, California, USA - CZOMad2_1_16fungal (Hybrid Assembly) | ecosystem: Environmental > Terrestrial > Soil > Vadose zone... | reverse complement strand
CAATGCCGGCCCGCATGGTCTTCGAAGAGCGATGTGACTTGGTTGCCCGGCAAGCCTTTTCCTGTTTGAATCGAACGCACGTGGTCCCGACCCAGACGCGGACCAAGAATATTCAAGGCGAAGGAGCCTCCTATCCACGTCGAGCCGTCCCGCATGGCTTGGACCGAAGCGACCGCCGGAGCGGTCAGCCCTTCTCGAGTCGAAAAGGCAGTGATCTGCAGGTCGCGGAAGCAATCAAGGCCCTTGTCAGTTGCAACCCATAGATTGTCTTCTTTGTCCTCGAAAAATGCATATACTGAGTCGCCTGACAATCCTTCGGAACTGTCGAAGTGATCGACTTCGGGGCCATAAATGCGGTATACGCCGTGCCCGAATGTCCCAACCCAGAGAGCATTTTGGTGGTCGATGAACAATCTCACAACCTTCAGCTTGCTGCTATCGAACCCGGGCACGACAAACGGCTTCCACGCGCCGTGCGAAAACTGCTGCAATCCTATACTGGGCCCGGAGTCAGGAAATCCCACCCACAGCGAGCCGTCAGGTCCGGACGCAAGGGCAGTCACTCCAGGCGCACCGACATTCGACCTCAGCTCCCTGGGGTAGTACGTCTGGAATGAACCTGGCCTCCAACGGGTCAGGCTGTTGCTGCCACCCAGCCAAAAATTCCCCGCCGAGTCGCGAGTAAACACGGAATATCGTTCCTCAGGAATCCCATCTGCCTTGCCATAACAGTGCATAGCCATGGCCTTGACCTGACAAAGGGGCCCGATTTCGTCCACGGCTACTCCACGCATCACCCAAGTGGTTCCGTCCTCATCTTCAAACCCAGGATCGAACACAGCGTTCGCGTACATCGAATAGTTAACGAGGTCTTGGTTGGTCCAATGACTCAAGCCGCTCAACGTCCCGATCCACAAACTTCCATCCCGCGCAGCCAAAAGAGCGGCGACAACGGGAGACGGTAACTGCTTTCCGAGCGGTGGCGACCACGGGACGAACCGAACTCCATCGAAGCGAAGGAGCCCATTTGCGCCGCCAATCCAGAGATAGCCGTCCGCGGTCTGCGCTATTGAATAGGGGGCGCCATCAAAAAATCCGTCCTGAATTCTCCAGGCCGTATGCCCATATTGCGAAATGCGAACGTTGGGATTGACGGCCCAAGCCGACACGGCGTCGCATAGGAAGACAAGCCAAATCAGCGCGCATCGCATATTCAACTCGTGGCTACCGAAATGACGCCCAATGTTTGAAGTTCGCTGCGAAATTAACCCCAGGCTGGAAGGAAGCTTCGCACAATCTTCCTCCTCTGTCCATCTGAGCGTTCGGTGGCTGAACCGGCCTTATGCCAAGCGTGATGACGGTTTGATCTACACGAGCGTGGACCCCCTACTGAAGAGCTTGCACAGCGACCCGCGATTCGCGGCTCTCTTGAAGAGGCTCAACCTGCCGACGTAACTAAGCGAGAGGCCCCAATCAGAGGGAAAGATCTCCGTGGGATGAACGCACAGAGTTGAGTCTTTGGTCAGCGCGTATCGGACGCGGGCCGGGAGCGAAACGACACGACACCGCACGCGGCGGAGATTGCAGTCGCAAGCCACAGGGCCGCTGAGATCGAGTAATGTATGACGACCGCACCCAACGCCGCACCCAAGAACATGGCGGCGACTGCCGCAACCCGTCTCGCCAATCTCGGGTTGTTGCCGTTCGCGAGCCAAGTGTCTGCTTGTCGGGCGAAGCGAACACCCGAGTCCGCGGCGTAGCCGTGTTCTGCGGGCGGAGTCGACTCCGCCTCCCTAGCTTTGCCCAATGCACTCGTTCCAGAGATCCGGCCGCTTTCGCTGAAAATCCGCGATGAGATCGATGCACTCCTGGGAATGCAGATCCACGATGTCGATGCCGTGTTCGCGCAGCCACGCCGTCCCTCCCTGGGCGTTCACGCTGTCGCCGACGATCACCTGGCGGAAGTGGAATTGGTAGATCATGCCGCTGCAATACCAGCAGGGAGCCAGCGTCGTGACCAGGATGGTGTCGTGCCAGTGTGGGCGGCGCCCAGCCGCGCGAAAGGCATCGGTTTCGCCATGTAAAGAGCCATTGCCTTCCTGGACCAGGCGGTTGTGCCCGGCGCCCAATAAGGTGCCGTCGATGTCGAAGATGGCTCCGCCGACGGGAACACCGCCCTCGGCCAGGCCAATGCGGGCTTCGTTGATGGCGACGGCTAGCATGTCTTGTGGATCCAGGATCGATTTATCAGATTTCATGCAGCGAGACTAACACTCGGCTGGCTCTTGACTCCAAGAGAGTTGGCATCGAAACTGGAGTTCACTCGCCAATCCGGTGCCGTCTCGCAACTTCTCAATACCCAGACGTCGAAACTAAGTTAAGAAAGGACCTCCGCTTGGCGAATTCCAGCGCGACGGCGGAACCAGCGAATGCCGAATCAAAGAGCTACGGCCTGCAGCGCCATACATTGGGTCCGCTGGAAACGCTGGCACAGTCGATCTCGACCATGGCCCCGACGTGTTCGCCTGCGATGACGGTCCCGCTCGTCTTCGCTTCCGCGGGGAACGGGACTTGGCTGGCGTATCTGCTGGCGATGTCGTGCACGCTCCTGATCGCGTTGTGCGTGGCGAGGTTCGCGCACGAGTCGGCTTCGCCTGGGTCGCTGTACTCTTATGCGACTTCGTCGCTGCCTCCGATCTTGGGTAGCGTGTCGGGGTGGGCGCTGCTCCTGGCGTACGTGGCTACGGGCGCATCGGTGGTCGGCGGTTTCGTTCACTATGCCAATGTGGTGCTGGGAGAGTTCTTTCGAGTATCGGCGGCTCCTCTCTTGTTGGCCGTGCTGTCTGTTACGGTGTCCGTCGCCGTGGCGTACCGCGATGTGAAGATCTCCACGCGGCTGATGGCGTACATCGAGTTGGTATCGGTCATTTCCATCGCCGTAGTCCTTGCGATGGTGCTTTGGAACCGCGGTCTGCATGTGGATCCATCGCAGTTCCATCTGCGCGGCGTGCATTGGAGTGGAGTCCGGCTTGGGATCGTACTGGCCATGTTTAGCTTCGTAGGATTTGAAAGCGCGACTACGCTGGGCGAAGAAGCTAGAAATCCCCTGCGCACCATCCCGCGAGCCGTGCTCCAGAGTGCGTTGCTCGCCGGCCTCTTTTTCATTACCGCGTCCTACACCGAGGTGGTCGGCTTTCCCGCCTCCGCGGGAACACTGGACCAGAGTGCATCGCCCATGGGCGCTCTCGCGACTGCGGCGGGCGCACCGCGTCTCGGTCCTCTCATCGATATCGGCGCCATGATCAGCATGTTCGCCTGCGTTCTGGCTTGCGTCACGGCGGCGGCACGCGTTTTGCTGATGATGTCGCACAATGGCATGACGCATCGCTGGCTGAGCCGCACGCATGATCGAAACTCCACTCCCCACGCCGCTGTGCTGATCACCGGCCTGGCGACCCTTTTGCTAGCGACCGGATTACTCCTGACCAAAGCCAACGGCGTGACCATCTACGACTGGATGGGTTCGCTGGCCACCTACGGATTTATTACCGTGTACGCGCTGGTGGCAGTAGCCTTACCGCTGCATCGCAAAGCCCAGGCAAAGCTTTCCCCTGCGATTGTCGCGCTTGCGACCGTCTCCGTGCTGGCGATGGTTCTGGTTCTGGAAGGAACGCTCTACCCTGTACCGGAAGCCCCGAAGAACTGGTTGCCATACATGTTTCTTGGGTATCTGGGACTGGGGATCGCCTGGCACGCGTGGCAAACTCGAGGCGGGCGAACAACGGTGAGAGCGGCAGATGGCTTGGAAGTCGCTGAGGCGGAAATTGACTAGCTGAAGTTGGCTGGCTGAAGGCAACTAGTAAAGAAAACGCTCATCGGCTCGTTTGCAAGAACTGAAGAGTGTAGGCCGTCGCGGGATCCGTTAATTTAGGCAGCATCTTCAAATCTGCCAGTTGCTGTGACATCGTCGCCCATCTCTCCGGAGTCATCTGGCCCAACTGCGAACCACTCGGGTCGTCGCCCGTGACAAAGTGCCCGTCGCGCAGAGCTTGCCACGAGAACTGTATCCATTCCGGATTCAGAGCAGGATTGAGTTTCATAATGGCGGCGTTGGCAACGGTGGGGTCGTTCAGATAGTCCCGCCATCCGCGCAAAGAAGCTCGCACAAATTTCGCTACAACTTCGGGGTGCCGCTTGAGAAAATCCTGCGACGTGAACATTACGCGATAAGGGTTGTATCCAGCGTCGCTCGTGAGGAGAACGCGCGTCTCGATGCCAGCCTTGCGCGCAAAAAATGGTTCCGAAGTTGCAAAGGCCTGTTGGATGTATTGCGGGTCGGCAACGAAGTTCGCAACGCTGTACGTCGCCGGAATCGCGCGGACGCGGTCCAAGTGGTAGCGCTTCACGATGAACTCGAACCATGTCGAGCCAGCCTTGACCGCGACGGTGTGCCCGTCCAGATCCGCGAAAGAGAGTACAGGCGAATCTTTCCGGACCATAATGCCTTGCGGATCGCGCTGCATGGTTGCGGCGACCGCGACGAGCGGCTCACCTTCGGAGACGCCTTCAAGAACGTGATCCGACGAATCCATTCCGAATTGCGCCGCCCCGGAAGCGACTTGTTTGCTGGCCACGGCAAAAGGCCCGCCGGGAACAATGATCAGGTCCAGGCCCTCCTCGCGGTAGTAGCCCTTGACCAGAGCCGTGTAGAAGCCGCCGTGCTCGGGCTGAGGATACCAATCCGCTTGCAAGGCGACTTTGGTTAGGTTGGAAGGTATGGCGTCGAGGTGCCGATGGCACCCGACTAACACACTTGTGAGCAAGAGCAGAAAGCAAAAAGCGCTGCGAAAGCTCAATCTGGACATCTGCAATCTTGCTCCAATCGATAGCACAGAAGTACTTGAGCAGCAGCCTAGCAGCGCAACTTCCCCCGTCGCCAATAAGAATTAGTTATCAGGGCGAACCGATTTTCCGATTGTCGCTGGCCTTCCGGTGCGTGCTAAATTGCTCCATGCGGACATCCGCGGCAGGATCGCGTAGTCCCGCGTCGCGGACTGCTTTGGACGAAGATCGCATGCGCGAAATCTACGGGTTTACCGCGCGGACGTTGGAGACGAAGCACCCTGTACCTTTTGGTGCGCTGATCGTGAATACCCGGACAGGGGAGCGCCTCATGAGGGCCGTAAATTCCGTGCGTCGAGCGAACGATCCCAGTTCTCACGCGGAAGTTCGAACTGTCCGTCTCGCGTGCAAAAGGTTACGAAGCACCTCGCTTGCCGGATTTACGATGTACTCGACGTGCGAGCCCTGCCCAATGTGCATGGCGAACGCGCTGTGGGCAGGACTGGACCGGGTGGTATTTGGCGCAACCATTGCGGACGCCAGCCGCCATTGCCGGCAGATTTACATCCCAGCGGCCGAAGTCGCTGCGCGGTCCGACATGCAGTGCATCGTCGTTGGTCCAGTATTGCGCGAGCTTTGCAACACGTTGTTCACGCACCCAAATATGCAGAAAGCGTTTCGTACGTGGAGTTCTGGTAAGCGCAGCTCTGCGAAGAAAAGCACGCGCAAGAAGTAGCCAGCTAAACGGAGAGTATGGAACAGGGCCACATCAACGCGCTGACTGAGATCGTAGGGGATGCTGCCCGCGTGATCACGGAACCGCAAGTCGTGCAGCGCCTCTCGCGCGATTTTTACTGGTATTCGCCTGTGTTGCGGAAGTTGCTCGATGACAAGACGGGGGAAGTGGTCCTGAAGCCCCTGAGCGTCAGCGAAATCCAGGCGATTCTCCGGTATTGTTACGGGCACGACTTGCCGGTCACTCTTCGTGGCGCCGGAACCGGCAACTACGGCCAGGCGATTCCGCTGCACGGCGGCGTCGTCTTAGACGTGGCGGGCATGGACCGGATCGACGCGATTCGGCCCGACGGGGTCGCCGTCTGCGAACCGGGGCTACGCCTCGGTGTTCTGGAAAATGAAGCGCGCCAAGCGGGCTGGGAACTGCGTTGCTACCCTTCGACGATCATCAAAGCCACGGTCGGTGGATTCCTGGCTGGCGGCTCCGGCGGCGTCGGTTCCGTGAGCCACGGCGGTCTGCGCGATTTCGGCACTGTTCGTGCATTGGAAATTGTGACGATGGAAGACGAGCCGCGAGTCGTGCGTCGCGAGGGCGAAGCTGTTCACGACATCTTGCACGCCTGGGGAACGAACGGAGTGATCACCCGCATCTGGTTGGCCTTGACCCCGGCAGTGGAGTGGTCGCAATGCTCCGTAGCCTTCGACAGCTTCGCCGCCGCGTGTGATTTTAGCGAGCGCATTGCCACCAGCGACTCCTGGACCAAGCGTCTCGTGACCACTTTTGAGTGGCCGATTCCGTCATTTTTTGCGCCGGTCAAGCAGTGCGTTCGCGAAGGTAAGGCGCTGATCTTCTTTATGATTGCCTCTGTGCAGATCGGCAGGCTGGAAGCCGAAGCGCGAGACGCCGGAGGAATCGTTACCTACTCGGGTGCGTATCAAGGACTGCGCACGATACCGCTGCTTTCCGACTACACGTGGAACCACACCACGCTGTGGGCTCTCAAGACAGACCCCGCTTACACTTATTTGCAGACCGGATTCAATCCCGCTACCGTCCGCGGCCAGTTTCTACAACTAAAACAACGTTTCGGCGATGAGATCCTCTTCCATATCGAATTCATGAAAAAGTCCACCGGACAGGTTGTTCCGGGCGCCATCCCGATTGTCCGGTATGTCAGCGAAGAACGCTTGAACGAAATGATCGACTTCTGCCGCGAGATTGGGGTCTCCGTCGCGAACCCGCACGTCAACAATGTCGAGGGCGGCGGACGCTACCGGCCCGACAACGTACAGTTGCTGGCGAAGCAGCGTTACGACCCCAAGGGATTGCTCAACCCCGGCAAGATGATCACCTTCAAACCGGAAGGCGCCGAATTGGAATCGGTTCCCGCGCGATGAAGACTTGGGTCCCCGACGAGCGCAATTTCGCCTACTTGAATTGGAAAGCTGTCGACGCGCTTCCCCGCGAATCGACGCTGCTGATATTGCCCACCGCCGCTATTGAGCAGCACGGGCACCACCTGCCACTGGCCACCGATACGCTGCTCAACAACTTGATGCTTGGCCACGCCCTGAAAATATTGCCCGCGGAGCTTTCCGTTTACGCCCTGCCGCCCGTGCACTACGGCAAGAGCAATGAGCACATTGGTTTTCCGGGAACTCTCTCGGTCAGCGCGTCCACTTTTATGGCGGTCCTGCGCGATCTGGGTTCCAGCCTGGCGCAGGCGAGATTTCAAAAGCTTGTTCTCTACAATACGCACGGCGGAAACACTGCTCTCATCGACGTGATGGCGCGAGACTTGCGCGCCGAGTTTGGGCTGCGCACTTTTGCGCTTCATGGTTCGGGCGGAATTTCCTTCGAAGGGCTCAGCCCGCAAGAAAAAGCTTATGGATACCACGCCGGCGAGGTCGAAACGGCACTCTTGCTTGCTTCAAGTCCGGAACTCGTGGATATCTCCGCTTACACCGTCAACTACATCGCCGATGTCGCCAATCCTGAGTTGTTGTTTCCGGAAAACGCCCCGGCCACATTTGCCTGGCTCACGCGGGATATTGCGCCCAGCGGCGTGATGGGTGACCCGCGTCCTGCCTCAGCGGAAAACGGGGCGCGTTGGCTCGACCAGGCAGCGACGCGATTAGCCGCAGCCTTAGAAGCGATGTGCCGCTATCCGTCGAAGCCATGAATGAGACTCGCTGGGTCGATTGCGGCAATGGCGTGCGCCTGGAACGCGGCGTGCGCTGCCGAATGTCGGACGGCGTCGAGCTGGTCTCCGACCACTTTCTGCCCCCCGGAGACGTTCCGCACCCTACGCTCTTGATGCGACAGCCCTATGGCCGTGAAATCGCTTCTACCGTCGTTTACGCGCACCCTATTTGGTTCGCGCGCCACGGATACAACGTCGTGATTCAAGACGTGCGCGGGCGCGGCGACTCCGAGGGCGAGTTTTACCCGTTCCGCTACGAGGCCCGCGACGGCGCCGAGACAATAGCCTGGCTGCGCAGCAGGCACGAAGCGAACGGCCGCATTGGCATGTACGGATTTTCCTACCAGGGGATGACGCAGCTTCTCGCCGCCGCCGAACAGCCAGAAGGCCTCGTATGCATCGCTCCGGGCATGACCGCGCACGATCTCTATAACGGCTGGTTTTACAACAACGGTGCGCTCCGGCTGGCCTCGAGCCTGGGGTGGAGCATTCAGTTGTTGAAGGCCGACGCCCGAAGAAAGCACTTGCGCGACGCAAGTGACAAACTGGAACAAGCCTGGGCGAACCTACCGGCCCAAACGGCTGTACTCCCGTTGCGCTCCCATCCGGCGCTGCAAGATGAGAAGCTTCCGCACTACGTCCTCGATTGGTTGGATCACTCCGATCCCGGCGAGTACTGGAGTTCCATGGACGTGAGCCGATCGGTCGACCGTATCCTCGTTCCTGCGCTCCACATCTCGGGTTGGTACGACCTTTATCTCAAAGGATCCATCGAAGGCTTTGTTGAGTTGACGAGGTCCGGCGGAAGTGAAATTGCCCGGCGGCACCAGTATCTTGTTGCGGGTCCCTGGGTGCATATTCCGTGGGGCGATCGCGCAGGAGCGGCTGACTTGGGCAGGGAGGCGCTGCTCGACACGGATTCGTTGTTGCTGCGCTGGTTCAATCATTGGCTGAAAGATTCCGGGGAGTTCGCCAACGAGCCGCGCGTCCGCCACTTTGTGCTGGGAGAAAATCAGTGGCGTTCGGCGGATGCATTACCCGAAAGCGCCGACTACGTCCTATATCTGCACTGCTCAACCAAGGCAAATTCGAGCAAAGGTGACGGCATACTATCGGCAATCGCACCTGAAAAAGATGAGCCTTGCGACGTGTTCGTGTACGACCCCGAAGTTCCCGTGCTCGCGCCAGGCGGCGCTGCGGCACTTGCTGGCCAGTTCGACCAGTCAACGTTGGAACTCGGCAACAATCTGCTGATCTACTCGACTGCACCGCTGGACCAGCCCTTGCGGATTTTCGGCGCGCCGCGCGTTGCAATCCATTGTTCAACATCCGCTGCACACACTGACTTAACCGCCAAACTGGTGCGCGTGAGGATCGATGGCACGGCCGAGTTCCTCTGCATCGGCATCGCCCGTTCCAGCCGGCTCTTCGCGGACAAGTCCTACGCCGCGGACACCATGCATCGCTGGAAATTCGATCTCGAGCCGATCTCGTGCCGATTCGCCGCCGGAGACTGCATTCACCTGGAAATTGCGAGCAGCGCATTTCCGCTGTATGACCGCAACCCTGGAAGCGGCGTGCCTTCCTGCGAAGCTACGTCGTGGGACTGGAAACGATCAACCCAGATCATCTATCACAACGCCGAGCATCCCTCCGCCCTTTATTTGCCCCTGAGCGAGTCCGCCGAATGACCAGTGTATCAAGCGTGCCGCAGGTCGCCATCGCGAATGTTGCCAAGCAGTACGGAAACGGCGCGCCGGTTCTGCGCGGACTCAACTTGGCGATTCCAAAGGGTGAATTTGTGAGCATTATCGGTCCTTCCGGATGCGGAAAATCCACAGTTTTGAAGCTGATCTCAGGATTGACTCCTCCGTCTTCCGGAACCATTCGCGTTGATGGCACGACCCCCAGGAACGCGCGGGAGACGGTTTCCTACATCTTTCAGGATCCTACGCTCTTGCCCTGGCGCACCGTGCGCGACAATATTGGACTTGCTTTGGAACTCGATGGAATGAGTCGCGACCGTCGCGCTGCAAAAACCAACCCGCTGCTGGATCTCGTAGGCCTGCGGTCCGTGGCGGACGCTTATCCGCGCGAGCTCTCCGGCGGCATGAAGATGCGCGTTTCCATCGCGCGCGCCCTCGCAACCAACCCGCGGTTGTTATTGATGGACGAGCCTTTCGCCGCCCTCGACGAAATGTCGCGCGACCACCTGAACGAAGAATTGTTGCGCCTGCGCGCCGAACAAAATTGGACCGCTGTCTTCGTTACGCACTCTGTGTCCGAAGCCGTTTTCCTTTCCACGCAGATCGTCGTGCTAGAGCCGAATCCGGGACGCGTCCACGCCATCCTGCCAGTCGATCTGCCGCAAGAGCGATCCGCGGCGCTCCGGACAGCTCCGGAATTCGAAGCCCTGGTCGCCAAGGTATCTCACACGTTGCGGGGAGCGCGCTCGCAATGAGGCAAAGGCTCACCACGCTGCTGAATGCCGTTGCCGTGTTCGGCGCAATGCTGTTCGTATGGCAACTGGTGCTATGGATATTCCGCGTCCCGTCCTATATGCTGCCCTCACCCTGGGCTGTTGCTCGCGCTGTGGCTGCGCGCTTTCCGTCACTGGCCGGCGCATTCGCGATTACGGCCGAAGAGGCCGTGGGCGGACTGATCGCCAGCATCGTTGTCGGAGTAGCGATCGCCCTCATCTTCGCGCAATCCCGCTGGATTCGCCGCATGCTCTATCCCTATACGATCCTCCTCCAGACCGTGCCGATCGTCGCCGTTGCACCCCTCATTTTGATGTGGGTCGGTGCGGGCACCGGCTCCGTGACGCTCATCGCATTCATCATTTCACTCGCTCCGATCATCGCCAATACAACGCAAGGTCTAGTCAGCGTGGAGGAAAATCTCGTCCATCTGTTCCTTATGCACAACGCGTCCGCCAGACAAGTGCTTGTCAGTCTGCGTCTGCCTCACGCGGTGCCCTCCCTGTTTGTGGGCATCCGCATCGCCAGCGGGATTGCCGTGATTGGCGCAATCACGGGCGAACTTTACGCCGGATCCAGCCGCGTAGGTGAGGGCGGGTTGGGTTACTCCATTCTTTATGCGTCGTCACAATTGCAAACGGATTACCTGTTTGCCTTGGTACTAGCGGCCACAGTCCTCGGCTTCAGTTTCTTTTTCCTGGTTTCGTTTCTGGAGTGGTATTTCCTGCACCACTGGCACGAATCGGCGCGAACGCCGGAGGTTGAATAGGCTTGACGGAGGGGTAGTTCATGCTACGGCTAGAAACCGAAACCGGATGGTGGCTGGTAACGCATCCCGACCACGCGCGGCTCGCTGGCGCATTTGCGGAACAGTGGGGGAATGACAACTTTCTCCGCCCGAAGCCTCGGGCCCACGTGCTCAAAGGCATCTCCTGCCACGACGATGGCTGGGCAACCCGGGATGCCGCGCCGCAAATTACGCGCCAGGGAAAACCCAGCGCATTTTCCAGCGAACTGGTAGGGAAGTACTCGGCGTTTGAAGAGATTGATCTGGTGGACTACTTAGCGGTTCGCAGCCGTGCGGTACGGCTCATCGCCGCCGAAGATCCCTACGCCGCTCTGCTCATCTCTATGCACACCTACAGCCTGCTCAACGACCACGCCGACCGGTCGACCATAGCCCCCGCCCAGTTGCCCTTGCTCGATGATTTTCTTCTACAACAGAAAGCGCTACAGCAGTCGCTGCGGGAACAGATGACCGCCGATTCACGATTCACGCCTGCCGATGCCAGCGAAGCGAAAGTGCTGCATAACTTTCGCTTGCTGCAAGCGACGGATAACCTATCCCTGCTCACCTGCGTAGATTTTCGCCAGCCCGCGCATTTGCTGCATCCCTTGCCGCTATGCGGAGGAGGACACAGCCGCGTCGAAGTCAAGTCCACTGGCCCACGGCATTTTGTTCTAGACCCCTACCCGTTCGCGGAGCCTTCGTTAACGTTCTCATTTCCCGCGCGAAAGGTGGAAGGCAAAATCTTCGAGTCCGCAGCTGAACTCCAGCGCCGCTTCCAAGCTGCGACAGTAGAAATCTTGTCGGTCACCCTAAGCACGAGCTAATTGGGTGTTGCGGAATGCTGATAACAACGGCGGCCCTTGTGGCCGCCGCTTTTGTCCAGCTTGACTGCGACTAAAAACTTAAGCTGAGTGACATCTGAATCTGCCTCGGGCTCCCAATCGTCTTGTTCGTCACGCCCAACCCGCTCAGACCCGGGCAAACGTACAAGGCCACGGTCTGGTCGAAGCTGTTGTTGCAGCCACCGCCGGGCTTAACCGCGGGTGTACCCTCCTTAGGAAATCCATTGAAACTCGGGTTCTGGGTTATATCGTCGATCGTAATATCGTAGCTGGCGGTATTGGTCAGGTTGAAGATATCCAGACTGTACTTCAAGGATGTCCTTTCGGTGAGCTGGGTAACCTTCACAAGCTGAATGTCACCACGCCTCTGCCACGGCTGCCGGAAGATATTGCGTTGACCGTGGTCGATGAAATTCGTCTCGTAGGGATCATTGGCAGGAATCGCGCCATTCAGATCGCCCGGATTCAGCAAGGGCAGTCCGAAGCATCTCGCCCTCAAGGCATAGGAATTCTCGACGCCCTGAACCGGATGCGTCCCGGAGGAGCCCGTGACCGCCTGCTGGGGCGTGCAACCGGATAGCGGGACAATAGGATTCGTGATTCCGTCGTTGACGCCGTAGAAGATGCTGCCCACCGCTCCCGAGTAGTCGACAACGCTGTACGGCTGGCCGCTCTGAATGATGGTCGATCCAGAGATCGCCCACCCGTTGGCGATCTTGCCCTTAAGCGAGGACGAAGCAAAAAGCTTCGGGAGCTCGTAGCGGTAGGTGAAGTTGACGGCATGCTTGCGGTCGAAGTCAGACAGTGCATATCCCGAGCGCAAGTTCAACGGATTGTTGCCGTTGTAGAACAGCCCCAAAGCACTTTGCTCGTCGGTGGCGTGCGAGTACGTATAGGAGACTCCCAGCTGGAAGCCGTGACTCATCCGCTTTTCCACGTGAGCTTGCAGCGCGTTGTAAGCCGAGATGCCCGCGGCCGTGTACGATTCCGATTCGGACGAGTAGCCGATGTACGGAACGCGCAGGTCGACATTGCCGCCTTCAAAAGTTAGCTGGTAGGGCTGTCCGTTGGGCAGGATCGCTGGCGTAAACGAGGCCGGATCCGTCATCACCGAGTATCCGTAGGTGTAGTCCTGCTCAAACGGCGTCCCCGCCAGTAGGGGGGCGGCCGGCGAAGCAATCTTGGCCTGGTTAAAGGGCAGGGGAACAATCTCATGCCGCCCGAAATTCCCCACATACCCAATTTCGATCGCCAGATCGTTGCGCGGCTGCCATTGAATATTGAGCGTTTGGTTGAGCGTGTAGGGCAGTTTGTTGGCGCGATTGTAATCGGCGAACGAGAACAGCGGGATCCCGCCTGCAATCGCATTCGCGTTGGGGAGCTGCAAATCTGCCGGATTGCCGCTGGGAGCTGCACCCAGCGTCGGTCCCCAGGGGTTCGCAAACGTGCCGCAACTAGTGTCATAGGCGAAAGGACTGCACGCCGTCGAGCTTACCCACGGAGGTGTCTGGTTCACCCCGAATGGACCGCCGGCGATCACGCCCGAAGCAAACCCCGGAGAGAGGTACGTGAACAGCTCGCCGCGGTCGTAGTACATGCCCCATCCCGCGCGCACCACGACCTTGTCGTGGAATACCCCGGGGCTCCACGCCATCCCTATGCGCGGTGCCAGTCCCCACTGCCGTCCCGTCAGCGTGGAATCGCTAACGCCCTTCGTCGGAAACAGCGGATTGTTCCCCGCAACGATGAAGCCATTCGATGTAATCGTATCCGTCGCAGCATCGTAGCTATAACGTGAAGGGTCAAAGTTGAAGATGCGTCCGTTCTTTTCGGTTAAGCCACCGTGGTCATCGAACCGCAGACCTAAGCTGATGCTGAGATTGGACCGGATTTGGAATTTATCCTGAATGTAAGCCCCGCTTTCCTTGGACCGGTAATAGCGGTCAGCGTTGCCTTGTAGAAAGTTGGTGGAGATAAACCCATCAGCGCTATAGGTGACGGGTATGCCCTGAAGAAAGTTATCGAAGCTCGTGAAACCGATCATCCCCGAGTTCGTTCTACGATCCCGGGCATTCAACTGCGTGTACATAAACTGCCCGCCGAACGTAATCGTGTGCTTGCCATGACTCCAGATGGCGTTGGCCGCGGGCATCACGCGATTCTGGAAAATTCCAGTAAACGCACCTTGCGAGGCCGCGGTCGAACCGATGTTCAAACCAGCGTTGAAGGGGCCGCATGGGTCGGCTGGCGGCGCACATCCTCCGGTGTTTGCGTCCGAGAAGTTCCCCGAGTCGTCCACAATCGTGATGCCCGGAAAAATGTTCGATCCAAAAGCGTTAATGCCCATCTGCTGAGGAGTAAACGGCTGCCCAATCGTGCTGTAAGCCTTCTGCCGGATAAAGCCCACCACCTCAGTCAGGCTGAACGTCGGCGTCAGCGTCTGCGTGTTGGTAATGCTTCCCACTTGGCTACCCGCGTCCAGGTGTTGCGTAAATCCCTTGACCGAAGAAAAGCCGAAGGGGGCTGTAGTCGGATCATGCTGGTAGTAATACTTCAAGGCCACCGTGTCTTTGGAACTCGCAATGTAATCCAGATCCGCGACCGCTTGATCAGTTGTGAAATAGGCTGCCTGCGTGATAAATACGTTCTCCGGGAAGTTAATTGTCGGGGTGAACGCAGGATTCGCCGACGGGATCATGTACTGCCCGTTGGGCAGCTTGTAGTTCAGCAAAGCAAACGCAACCGGACTAATGTCGTTCTGAGCGCTTCCCACTTCGGGCTTCACACTCGAGAAGAAGTTGTTGTTGGCCACCGTAGCCAGCGCCGCCGCACTCCGATCATCCGTCAACCCAAACGGCACAGCCGTCCGCGAGGTCCCAATCTCCGTATCCGAATCATGAATGTGCTGATAGCTCAGGAAGCCAAACAACTTATCCTTGATCAGCGGACCACCGAACGTTCCCCCAGCGGCATAACGGTGCAGCTGCGGCGTTTTTTCGTTCGCAGGAATATTGCCGTCTTGCTTGTTGAAATACGGAGCAGCATTCAGCCAATCCGTCTCGCGGTGAATGTAAGCGCTGCCATGGAAGACATTGGTGCCTGAGGCCGTGCTCATGTCGATGTGAGCGCCAGAAGTCGATCCCTGCTGCGCATCGTACATCGATGTATTGACGCGGAACTCTTGGATGGTCTCCGGCGCAGGCGTCGGCAAAGACTGTCCGATCGCCAGATACGGCGAAGCCGAACTCTGAATCACTTCTGCGGTCGTGCTCGACGCACCTGCCACGCCGGTGTTATTCACCACGCGAGCCGAAGCCACCTGACTCGTGCTCTTCCCGTTAAACAAATTGCTAGCGTCGACGCCGTTGAGCAGGAAGCTATTACTGGTATCGCGTTGTCCGTTCGCCCAGATCGGCTGGTTGCCTAGCCCAGCATTTGCGCCGGTACCATTCGGCAGTTCGGCATTCACGCCGGGAGACAAAATGGCAAGGCCAGTAAAGCTGCCAGTGGGCAAGGGAATGGCCTCAATTTGCTGGTCGTCCATTACATAGCCGTTGGTCGTATCGACCGCGTTCATGAGAGGGTCGGCTTTGACTTCTACGACCGTGTCCACCGCACCCACAGCCAGAGACGCGTTCACCGTAGCGGTGCGATCGGCCTGGATCGTAATTGACGGAGATTTCTGTGTTTCAAATCCGGCATGAGTGAACGTCAGAGAGTAGGTCCCGATAGGCAGGTTCACAAAATCGTAGCTGCCATTGCCGTTGGTCTTCCGGGTGCGCGTAAGCTGCGTCTGGTCTCCCACAATGGTCACTTCGGTGTCCGGCAGAAGACTTCCGGTTTTATCGGAGACTGTCCCGGTGATGCCACCCAAAGTCTTTTGTGCCTTGGCGTATGGGGCGAGTGCCAACGATCCCAGTAGGGTAAAAGCGGTGAGAAATGCGGCCAATCCAATTCTCTTATTCATGCGCGCCCCCATAAACATTTGTGATCGTCGCTACGATGCGATTTTGCTCTTGCAACGTTCGCAGCGGAGAAGGTTGACCAGCTGTGATGGCACAGTCGATTGATACCTGAATCTACGCGAGGGGAGGGCGAAATAAAAGGATTCCGCCGAATGAAAATTTCTTTAACGAGGATTAGATATTTTTATGCTGAAGAAGAGTTTTACAGAGAGTCGCCTTCACGGTTGTCCGAAATCAGCTCAATAACGACACATGCGCCGCAACAATTCGCCAGCCTTCCAGGAATCGCACCCAGACTTGGCTTTGCCTGCCCAGTACTCGGCGGCCCTCCTGCGTGCGTTCGAATTCGAGCGTGATACTGCCGAAGTTGTGCCCGAAGGATACGATGTCCAGTCGCGAGATGCTGCGAGCTAGATTCACGGAGGATCGCCCCTTGCGAAAGGCCGCGATCTCGTCAATGCCATAGAGATTTTCCAGCACACCGAAGCGCATGGCATGTGGTGAGGCCCAAAACATTCGAGTGAGGGTCTCCGCATCGTTGGAGACCAAAGCGGTTTCGTATTCCGCATACAGCGTTTGTAGCTCCGCTACAACATCGGGGTCGTTAATAGGCGGGTCGCTAGCCGATAGATTATCGAAGGTGACGGGAATTTGCATATTTAGAAAAGCTTTCTGCTGGGCAAGATCCGCTTGGGAATCGACGCGCTAACGGTATACATCGGCTCGTTCACGACCTGGCTCAGCCGCAGATTCATGGCCACACTGCATAACAAATAAGCATGGACTTCACTGAAATCCCAACGGCTCGCAAGTAAATCAATCATGCGGGAAGTGGCGGCGCGTGCGGCGACGATGGCATCTGGGGCTGATTCGACAACGTTCCAGGACTCAGAATCGTGAGACGCGGGATTCGCGGACTCGACTATGGGACCCGCGAGCGGCTGGCTCTTATGCACATGAAATCGAAGCGTGACATCCGCGGGACACTCGATGCCATTGATGCACACTTCCCCGTCTCCTTGCGCTGCATGAGCATCGCCGCACGAAAATAATGCCCCGGTGTTGAAAACAGGCAGATACAACGTGGCTCCGCTCGACAATTCCCGGACATCCATATTGCCGCCAAACGCACCTGGAGGACGCGTGCGAAACTCTCCGTCGTCGGCCTGTGCAACGCCCATTACGCCGCAGAAGGGTCGCAGCGGCACAACCGCCGGCGCCAGCGACTTGCTAATCTCGCCGTCCAGCAGCCACGAAAACAAATAAGGCTCCGCGAAACGCTCTTTGAGAAAGCCAAGTCCGGGGATCACACTCGACCATCCCCACCCCTTGTGAGCCACCTCAAGCACGTCAATCTGCAAAACGTCGCTGGCTTCAGCTCCTTCAACAAAAATTGGCCCTGTGAGCGCATGAATCCGCTCCCGGTCAATCTTCAGGAATTCAGCAACCGTTATCCCAGAGTGTGCCTGCGCTCCGCTCGAATCAAGACACTCCACACGGACGATATCGCCGGATGCGATGCGGAGCCGAGGGTTGAGTGCCCGACTCCAGCGTGAATGCGTAGGCTGCGCCGAAAGAGAAAATTCTGCCATGGGATCGCTATACCTCAACGGTCATTTGCAATTCCACGAGCGCATTGCGCGGCAGCGCCGAAACGCCGATGGCAGCGCGCACGTGACGGCCCGGGTCGCCAAACACTTCGACGAAAAGATCGGACGCGCCGTTGATAACCTGCGGGGACTCGGCAAATCCGGGAACCGCATTGACGTAGCCGTTCACGCGGACAACACCCTTCACCGCGTTGAGCGAGCCGAGGTGTCGCTGTAAAACAGCCATTTGAGTGAGGGCGCACGCCCGGGCCGCCGCGTAACCCTCCTCCACCGTCCTATCCGCACCCACGGTGCCAGTAATCACGCCCTCCACACCAACAGAGATGACGCCGGAGAGATACACCAGGGGACCAATTGTCTTGGCAGCAACATAGTTGCCGCCGGACGTGGGCAGCGTCGGAAGGGTGATGCCTAATTCGCGCAGCCGTTTTTCAGCGTCTGTTGCCATCGGATACTCGGAACACTTCGGTTTGTGCACTCGTCGAAGATGAGTCAGAAGACGAGTCGTCCGAAAGTGAAGTCAATTTAACACACGTGTATATTTCGAGCTCCGCGTGTTGCATATGGGCGGTGTTGCGCTAACATGGCTTGCTTTACCGCAGTTGACCGACACCGTGATCGGCGACGCGAACTTCCGCAGCCCCACGCAAGTCACTGGTGCGACGCGCTTCTAGTCGTTCAAGGTTTCCCCGCTCGCCTATCGGAGATCTCGCCCGAAGAGTTGTCAATCAGATATTCTTCGAATGCGGTTGAGAATGCCATCCCATAAAGCGAGTCGCGCTTGTAAGGCGGTTACCGCTCCGACTGCGGCTTCTCCCCACTTTCTTTCGTCGGAGCCGCACAATTCCTCCACCATCTGCAACGCCATCGGGCCATGGCTGTCAGCATCGACCTCGACATGGCGCTCGAGGTAGTACTCGAACAGGCCCACTGTTGCAAGATTTTGCCGCAGATCTGTCACCATCTGACGGAACATATCGGGAATCAGGTCTTCTCGCCCGAAGGTGAACGCTGCCACGGTAACATGCGGTTTGTCTAACTGAAGGATTGAGAACGTGGTCCGGACAAACTCGACGGCTTCCGCTGGCGGTCCGGCGACCAAGAGCGCATCTGGGAGCGCGCGGCCGCTTTTTAGTTCGTCGACCAGATTGCGAATGGCGGATGTATCGGCTCCCGCTTCGACCATGGCTTGCAGATAAAGCTCGAAGTGACTGATGTACTCGTCGCCAAAGTTGTCGCTCTCCTCGCCGAGTACGATCTCGTTAATGAGCCGGCGGGACTTCGGATATGCGCTCGGCAGCCATGGGGTCGCGACACACGTAAGACAAGCTTGAAGCGATTTCAGCAGGGACATGAAATCCCACACAGCGAATACATGCGATTGGAGAAAAATCCGCAGGTGCTGGATGTCTCGGATCTCCCGATAAAGTGAATGGTCCACAAGGCGCTGGCGCGCCGGGGCAACAATCTCGAGAAGGCGCGAAATCGATTCCGTCTGAGTTGGCACATGCATAGTATGCAGCAGGCCGCCGTTTTTGGCCCGGCGCAACCTGAATTGTGCCTTCCTTAGTCCTCTGGTCAGGGTGATGCTTCGTCCAGCAATTGCTCAAACGCCTTAAGCACGCGCTGTCCTTTCAATACCCTGCCTGACCGTGACGTTGGGATCCGCGGACTAGAAGACAATCGCTTCATTCTGATACTGTGCGATGTATTTCCAAATTTCTGGGCTTCTGACACCGTAGTGCTGCGATGCTTTTGGACCCAGTGTGGGTCCGAAAGACACAGCGACAATCGAGCGATTGGGAGGTCATAGCACCTCGCCGACAGGCAATCTCGGGAATCCCCCGCCAGTAGTGTTTGGAGCGTCGAGTGCAACCTGGGCCATGAGGCAGCGCCGTGCGTTTCCAAGAATCCAGGGTAATCGGGTTAGTAGGTTTCCGCGCTCTTGTGGGGTTCTTACTTCTCACAACAGCGATCCCGGCACAGACTCAGGCCCGGGATTTGGGCACAACTCTGAGTCCACACGGGCGGCTGAATATCCCCTGCCAGAACTGCCATACCGTGGTGGGATGGAAGGTGATCCGGGCGGTCCCAGAATTCGATCACAGCAAAACGGACTTCCCCCTACAAGGTTTGCACCTAAACCTCAGCTGCACCCAGTGCCACACAAAGCCGGTGTTTGCGAATACTGGGACAAGGTGCGCTGACTGCCACGCCGATGTCCACCGTCGGCAAATGGGTTCCAATTGCGAACGGTGCCATACCGCGAAGGGCTGGCAGGTCACGCTTCAGGCTGTTGGGAATCATGAGAACCGGTTTCCTCTGGTCGGCGCGCACGCATCGTTGCAGTGCGACAGCTGCCATAAGGGCGCTGCGGTTGGACAATTTCAGGGACTCTCTTTCGAGTGCTATTCCTGCCACTCCACAACCTATCAGCAGACAGCAGCGCCCAACCACGCCACCGCCGGTTTCCCGCGCACTTGCGAACAGTGTCATGCCGTCACCACTTGGTTCGGCGCTCGCTTCGATCATTTGAAGGTTACCGGCTACCCCCTCACCGGAGCGCACGCCACCCTCGATTGCTTGAGTTGCCACGTGGGTGGCAAGTACAAGGGGACGCCTGCGAACTGTGTAGGGTGCCACATGCCGGATTTCCGCAAAGCCACAAATCCGAATCACATCACGCTCGGGTTTCCACAAACCTGCCAAGACTGCCACAGCACGGCCGCATGGCAGCCCGCGAGTTTCAATCACGCCGCTGTGGGTTTCCCCATCACGGGCGCGCACGCCAAGCTGCAATGCGGCGACTGCCACATCAACGGCAACTACAGCCTGACCAACACTACGTGCGTGAGCTGTCACCTCAAGGATTACCAGCGATCAACGAATCCGAACCACATAGCGGCGGGTTTTCCTACGGACTGCTCCGTGTGCCACAGCACTTCCGCCTGGCAACCCGCTGCGTTCGATCACGCCAAGAGCGGCTTTCCCCTGACGGGGTGGCACCTGAAACTGCAGTGCAGCGATTGCCACATCAATGGCAACTACCACCTGACCAACGCTACCTGCGTCGGCTGCCACAGGAAGGACTACCAGGGCGCGACGAATCCAAATCACGTGACCGGGGGATTCCCCCAGCAGTGCGACGTCTGTCACAGTACCTCAGCGTGGCAACCCGCGTCTTTCAACCATAACAACACGTCCTTTCCATTGGTGGGAGCACACATAAAGGTCGTGTGTGCAAGCTGCCATGTGAATAACAACTACACTTCGCTTCCGACCGACTGCTATTCCTGTCACAGAGTGGAATACCAGGGTACGAACAATCCGAATCACATCGCGGCGGGCTTTCCCACAACGTGCCAGACGTGCCACCAGGTGGTCGCCGGGTGGGCGGGCGCGGTCTTCAACCATACCTGGTTCGATATGAGGCACGGCGGAGCCGCCGGAGTCTGTGCGACCTGCCACACAAACCCGAGCAACTATGCCGTGTTTCAGTGCACGAATTGCCACACTAAGTCCAATACGGACCAGAACCATCAGGGCGTGAATGGGTACGTTTACAACAGCGTGAATTGCTACCAGTGCCATCGCAACTGAGGTAGAGGCGAAAGCTGACGGAAAAAACGGCGCATAGCAGCATGAAGTTCATCCTCCAGATCGCAAGTCTAGTGCTGGCGGCGTCCAGCGTTACCGCGCAACCGACCCCCGATTCGGGCAGAGCACCCGCACAGGAGGCTGCGCCGTTGCCAAACACCCCCGTAGAAGGACCTGCACTGGAGAGTCCCATCGCTCAGTTGCCGCAGCCCAATGCCGACATACAGGTCTCGTTCCGGATCAAGTACGTGGCCGAGGGAGTTGCTTACCTCGAAGGCGGCCGCAGTGCTGGTTTGGCAGAGGGCGTTCAGCTATCGGTCAAAGACACGGATCCAATCACCGGGCATCTCATCGGACATTCGACTGACTCCGCCGACGCAGATCAGAAACCTGTCGCGGCACTGTACATCTTTGCTGTGGCTGAGAGCTCTGCTGCCGCGGAGATACGCGATCCTACGCGGGCTTTGAAGCCGGGTGATTGGGCCTTTCTGTCCGCACAAGATACCGCCGCCATCGTAATCCAGCGCACTCTGAGCCCAACCCGCAAATACCCGGTGGTCATAAGCTTCTCGACCGACGACCCCCTCGACGAGGAAGCACGTGCCGAAGTTCCTCGCCCCCCGTTGCCCGAGATTAACCGTGCACGCGGCCGCATCGGCTTTGACTACTCCGGTGTGACCAGCTCAAGCGGCGGCAGCAATAATCTCGGGCTCGTCGTCCGCACCGACATTACCCGAATCAATGGCACTTACTGGAACCTGAGTGGGTACTGGCGAGGCCGGATCAATTCGCGCGCGTCCGGACAAGCAACCATACGGGATTTGATCAACCGGACCTACCACCTGGGGCTAACTTACGACAGTCCTCAATCCCACTGGGTAGCTGGTGCCGGAAGGCTCTATCTGCCTTGGGCTAGCAGTCTCGACACGATTGATGGTGGATACTTTGGCAGGAAGATCGGCACAAACACAATCGTGGGCATCTTTGCGGGTTCCACGCCCGATCCGACCTCATGGAACTACAACCCAAATCGCCGCCTCGGCGGAAGCTTTGTTAACTTCCAAGGCGGAGATTTTGACCGGGTGCGATACACCAGCACCTCCGGGATGGGAGTCAGCACGCTCAAGTGGGAAATCGATCGCCCCTTCCTGTTTTTCGAGAACGGAGTCTCGTACAAGCGTTATCTGTCGATCTACCATTCTCTTCAGGCCGATAGCCCTCGCGGCAACCCGGCTGTGGCGGCTCCAGGTGCGGGCATCAGTCGCAGCTTCTTGACCGTGCGCGTGCAGCCCGCCCCGCGTATCGATTTCGACTTCAATCACACATACTTCCGTGATATCCCCACGTTCGATCCACAGCTCGTCGGCACGGGTCTGCTCGACAAGTATCTCTTTCAGGGATTCAGTGTCGGCGCACGCGTGGAAGTGGTGAAAAAAGTCTGGATCTACACGAGTCTGGGCAGCAGCCACCGTTCTGGCGATGCCAAGCTTTCCCTGAATCAGATGTATGGCGTAACGTTCGGCAGCCTGCCCTGGACGGGTATCCGCGCTGACTTCCGGCATTCCAAGTTCGACGGTTCGTTCGGAGGGGGATCGTACAACGCGCTTTCGCTTTCCCGGAGCTTCCGCGACAACTTCCGGTGGGAAGTCCTGGCCGGGAGCCAGTCCTTCGCATCCGCGGCTTCCAAAAACACCTCCGCCCGCTTCATTACGGGAAATTTCGAAGCGAACATGGGCTCCAACTACTTCGTCCAAAGCGGGGTTACGCGCAACCGCGGTGGTCTACAGAACTACGACCAGTGGACGTTCACCTTCGGCTACCGCTTCGACAACCGCCATAAGAGAAGGGAATAGCGCGGATCATCAGCTCGCCTGCTCTCTGAACTTCCATGCGCCAAACGGCATCACAATTCGCGACACCAGCTAGAATAGAGGGTTCGGAGGCGGGTCTGCACTATGAGCCGAGTCCACAGGCTCTTAACCGCAGTGATGCTAGCGGTGATCTGCTTCTCGGCGGAGGGCGCCCGGGCCTTTGCCGACGCCGAGGACCCGGTCCGCCGGATTCTGGCGGCGGGTCAGCAGGCCATGCTGGAGCGTCATTTTGCGCAAGCAATCCGTATCTTTCGAAATGGACTCAAAAGTCATCCAGAAGACCAGCAACTGCGCCTGGAACTCGGACGCGCCTACCTTGCCGAGGGAGAAGACGGCCTGGCCATCCGGCACTTCCGCGAGATTCTTAGGACATCCCCCGGCGATCGACAGACTCAGCTCGAGTTGGCGGGCGCTCTGGGCTTTCGCCGCGACTACGCCGCCTCGAACGACATCTACCGGGTACTGCTGCGTGCGAACCCGGCCGACGAGGCGGCTGCCATCGGATTGGCCAGCAATTTGCTTCATGAGAGGCGACGATCGGAAGCGCGGACCCTGGTCCGTCAGGCTTTGGACTTGCACCCTGAAAGCCTGCGTTTGCAAGAGTATATGGACCGTATCGACAGTGGGAATTTGGGCGGCGAGGAGCGCGAAGGCCGGGTGGCACAGAATTTGGTGCAAATCGACGCGGACTATTTCAACGATTCGGCGGGCAATCATTCCTGGCGATCCGGCGAACGAATCGATGTGGGCATTCGCCCGGGGCTTACTAGCCGCGTAGTGTTTGAGCAGAACTTTCAGTGGGGCAAGGACGATGTTTTCGAAAAGGCAGAAACGTCGACCACGCAACTTCGCTGGAAGCCTCGCGACTGGGTGTTCCTGTCCGGGGGCGGCGGCGCGTTGCGCTTCAACGACGGGGATGTAAACGCCGTCTATGAGACATCGCTGGCCTTCCAAGCGGTGCGGTCGCTCCTGTTTGGAGGCAGTTTTTCGCGGGTTCCCATCATCCCCAACGCCGAAGCCACGGGGCATAAAATCACCGCCCAGGGGTGGGAGGTTTTTGCTGGGTGGACAGGAGCTAACTGGCAATTGAGCGCGCGCGGATCGCGACAGCATTATTCGGATGGGAACATCGGCAGCCGTCAGACGGCGGAGGTGCTTCGCGAGTGGCGAATCCGCGGAGTTAGTTTCGAAACAGGCTACCGTTTCCGGCACTATGGTTTTGAACTCGACCCGGCGAATGGCTATTTCAGCCCGACCGATTATCAGAGCCATTTGGCGGTGGTGGGGGTTCGTCTCCCACGGCTCAGGAAGTATCGCGGAGAGTTTCTGGCACGTGGCGGGGCAGAATCAGCGGGTGCTGGCCAGTCGTTTACCCCGGCCTGGGAAATCAACGTCCGCAACGAGCTGCTGCTGGGGAACTGGACGCTGCAATTGGACTATTCCAAGTACCATCTCGCGCAAGACACCGGCGCATTTCGCGCGGACGCCGGGCGTTTTGCTATTGCCTATCATTTTTGACATTCGGATCGTGGCAGGACAGACTTGGGTCGCGTAGGGTGGAGTAAGACACCATGCCGATGGAAATTCTGGTAGTGGATGACGATAGCGCGACCCGGCAGTGGCTCGGTTCGGTCCTGGAGGCAGAAGGCTACGTCTGCCGGAGCGCGCGCAACCGGCGCGACGCCGAGAGCATTTTGCATCGCGGCGAAATCGATCTCGCGCTCGTGGATATCTACCTCGGAGCCGACAACGGCGTGGAGTTTCTCCAACGCATCAAAACCCTGCGGCCGGATTGCGATTGCGTGATCATGACCGCACACGCCAGTGTGGAGACGATGGCTCGTGCGGTGAAGGATGGAGCGGTGGAATACCTCGGGAAGCCGCTCCTCATCGACGATTTGCTGAATCTTGTCCGCCGTCTGGAGAAGCGACGTCAGGGCCGCCAAGGTGGCGGCATAGCTGCTGAGGAGCCGGAGCCCGAGGGCTTTGAGGGGACAACGATCATTGGACGCAGCCCTAAGATGCTCGACGTGTATCGCATGATTGCCCGCGTAGCGCCAACGGACGCTACGGTCCTCCTCGTCGGTCCGAGCGGCTCGGGCAAGGAACGTGTCGCACGGGCGATTCATGCGCACAGCCAGCGTGCCGCGAAGGCCTTTACCGCCATCAACTGCGGCGCCCTCGCGGAAAGTGTTCTGGAAAGCGAGCTCTTTGGTCATGAAAAAGGGGCATTCACCGGCGCGGAGGCGGCTCGCCGCGGCCTGTTTGAAGGCTCCAGTGGGGGTACCATCTTCCTCGACGAAATCTCGGAGACGACGCCTGGCTTGCAGGTAAAGCTCCTGCGAGTCCTACAGGAGCGCCAAATCCGCAGGTTGGGATCGAACAGCTACATCCCCGTGGACGTGCGCGTCCTTGCCGCCACCAACGCTATCCTTGCTGAGCGCATCAGCAACAAGGCTTTTCGCGAAGACCTTTATTACCGCCTCAGCGTGGTCACCATCCAGTTGCCCTCACTGGAAGAACGCCGAGAGGATATCCCGCTGCTCGTGCGCCACTTCCTTAAGCGCTTCAATGAACGCAATGCGCGCCAGATCACGATTCGGGAAGAAGCAGTCGCTTCACTTGCGCGCAGAACCTGGCCCGGGAACGTGCGCGAATTGGAAAATGTCATCGAACGCGCTGCCATTTTGTCCACCACGGGAGAAATTGCAGAGGATGATATTGCGAGCGCTTCCGTTGACGGTATTGCGACTCATGCAACCGACGCGGCCGACCCCGAGGACGCGGAGGCCAGCGCCACGCTTCGTGAAGTGGAACGCCAACAGATCGTTCGCGCCCTGCTAGATGCGCAGGGGAACCGCACGCACGCCGCGCGCGCTCTTGGTATTGAGCGCAAGACGCTCTACAAGAAAGCGCAGCGGCTTGGAATCGATCTAGACGCTCCCAGCCAATGACCCCTTCAGCAGCGACAAGCCTGTCTCAAAGCCGCGTTAGGTCTTGGCTTGTTTTGAATCTCTTGCTCCTGGGTCTGGTCGCCGCGCTCAGTCTCACCTACCCAGTGGAAGAGCTGAGCCGCAGGTTCGGGGACATTTACTTCCGCCTTCGTCCTCCCCTTCCCACCTCGGATTCAACCGCCCTTGTTTTGATTGACGATCTCAGCCTCAGCCGCTACGGGAGGTGGCCGTGGCCACGTACGCTGTTAGCCCGCCTCGTTCGTGCCGCCTCCGCGCAACGACCCTCAGCCATCGGCTTGGATATTCTGCTCGCGGAAGCTGGAGACGCACCGTCCGACAACGACCTAGCGAAAGCTATTCGCGAGGCGGGGAATGTCGTTCTCGCCGCCAAGGTGAGCGGTTCTCCACAGCGCTTGTGGACCGAGCCGCTTCCGCAATTTCTCGCCAGCGGCGCTTCCGTGGGCCACGTTCAAGCCGTGGAAGACGCGGATGGAATCTGCCGTCGCGTTCCCGCACGAGAGTTGAGTTTGGACGGCCCACAGTGGGCCATGGCTTTGGAAATATCGCGTGTCGCACAACACACCCCCTCCCAAAGCTTGGTTGAAAAACCAGGCTGGGAATCCTATTTCCCGGAGTTCTTAACCGTCGATTTCCGTAGACAGTACGTTCCAGGCCAGGACGCGCCGCCGTTTGCCACGATTTCCGCGGCGGATTTGCTGGAAGGGCACTCGCAGCCCGCCCTTGCCGGAAAAGCGGTGCTCATCGGTTTCGGCGCAACCGAGCTCAGCGATCGCTTGCCAACGCCGGTCAGCGGCCAAATGCCGATGCCGGGTGTGGAAATCCACGCCAATCTGGTCGACGGATTGATGAGTGGGCGTACCTTGCGCCCCGCTCGCGCATGGCCGCAAAGCGCGTTCCTAGTGGTTTTCTCGCTTATTTCGACCTGGCTCGTTCTGCGTTGGCCGCTTTGGAATGGCGTCCTCTTGCAAACTGCCCTACTCGCCTTGAGCTATGGCGCGGGGTACTGGCTTTTCGCCCGCGCGCACCGCCTGATCGAGTTTGGCCCCCTACTCTGCGTCGGCCTCCTCGCTGTTCCGCTGGCACAACTAGAAAACCTGGTCGCCGTCAACCGGGGCTTGACGCGAGGTCTCCGTCAGTTGCGCCTCACCCTTCAAATCGGGCAGGTGCCTCAGTTTGCCAGCTTAGAATCCTCCCCGGAAAAACGCGAAACTACGGATCTGCAATGGCGTATGGATTTGATCAATAGATTGCAGGCCGAGCTTGCCTCTCTCTACACGTTTCGCCAGAACTTGCTCGAGTCCATGCATGAGGGCCTAGCCGTATTTGCGCAGAGTGGAGAAACTCTGTTCCGTAATCACTATTGGGATCAGTTCTGCCGCAAGCAGGGCTGGAACCCAGAAATGAATTTGCAGGATTTTGGCCGGCAGCTCGGGCACCCGAGCTGGGCGAATGTGCAAGAACGCCTGCAGGAAGCTCGTTTGTGCGAAGCCCGTCTCCCGCTGGAAAGTGAACTCCACCTCAAAGGAGGCTTCTGGCAGGTTCGCGGAGTGCCTTTGCCGCTAACTTCCAGCGGCCCTGGCTCACAGTGGATGATCGTCGTCACAGATCTCACCTCAACCCTTGAACGAGATCAAGCGCGCGCCGAGGCCCTCCGTTTTGTAACCCACGAGCTGCGTACACCGCTGGTGTCGATCCAAGGGTTTGCCGAATTCCTGCTACGCTATCCGCAGGCTTCGGGCTCGCCCAGTGCGGCCGCCACCATTTTCCGCGAGTCACAGCGCTTGGTTTCCCTCATCAACACCTACCTCGACGTGCTTCGATTCGATGCGGGAGCACGCTCCTTGCGGCGGGAACGCATCTCAATTTCCCAGATGATCGCGCAGCTTCAGCAGGTCATGGCTCCGATCGCCGAAGCCGCCGAAATTCACATTCGAGTCCACGAGGATTCTGGCCTGCCCACCCTCGAAGGCGATGCGCCCATGCTGACCGGCGTTCTCCTCAATCTCCTGAACAACGCGGTGAAGTACAGCCCCTCGGGAAGCGAGGTCACCCTGGGGGTTACCGGAACAAATACGAGCGTGCTTTTCGAGGTCAGCAACCCCGGTCCACCCATCCCAGCCGAAGAGATGGCACGACTCTTCGAGCCTTTCTACCGTGTCCGCGCAGCTGCCGATTCCACACCCGGGTGGGGCCTGGGGCTCACCTTCGTCAAGCGCATCGTGGAAGAGCATCGCGGTGACCTCGAAGCCTTCAGCGACGAAAAGGGAATTCGTGTGCGCGTGACCTTGCCAGCCGGAACGATTCCCATTCGCCCGAGTTGATGCTCAGCAACTGAGTCCAAAAGACCCAACTGGGTGAGTCACCATGACCCAGTATGCCCGCTTCATGCCCAGGAAACGGGCGAGCCAGCGCCCTGGTTGTTGGTATTCGAGTTGCACCCTGTGGAGAGGGAATCGACCGATATTCATGCCACCAACGGCAAAGACTATGAAGTCAAAGTCAATGCACGCAATGGTAAGGTGATTGCGGTGATCATTGGAGGCTGGTGTGCTGTTCCTTGCGGAAACCACAGAGACGGGAACTCGCATACGCTCCTCCCACGGTGTGCGGGTTTCCTTCTTTGGCAGTTGTCTAGTAGTCCTCCCGATCTGGGCGGCGCTTGTATGCGCCGCCCAGGCCCAAGTCTCCCCCTTGTCATCCCCCGCACCCATTGCCGGAGCCATCGTCCGCGAATGGAAGGGCGAGGTTCACGTGCAGTTGCCCGGTGCCAGCCTGACGCGCCCTAAGCGGGGACAAATTCTTCCCTCTGGCACCTTAGTCGAAACCGGGAGTGGCCGCCTCCTGCTCGTTCTGCGAACGGACGAAAGCGAAATTCTGATTCAACCGCACACGCGTCTCGTCGCAAAGGAACCCGCATCCGGTGCTTGGAACACGCTGGATATTACTTTGGGTAGGATTCGCGCCTATATCCGCAAACGTACCGGAGGCACTCCTCCTTTTCAGATGGGAACCCCCAGCGCGGTGATCGCTGTTCGTGGCACGCGTTTCGACGTGGAGGTCAACGCGCGTGGAGTCAGTGAAATCGACGTCTTCGACGGCTTGGTTGAAGTAGCGTCTCCTGGAATTGCCGGGGCATCCGTACTCGTGAGCCCCGGTTTCTCTACCCGCGTCGGCATCGGAAAACCTCCTGAGACCCCGGTTCCAACTCGAGAAATTCGTCCCGGCGTGGATGTGCCGGGTGCGCTTGCACAACAGGAATTTATCCGTGAGGATACCGGCGATGCAGGCCAAGCCGAGAGGGAACTGGGTGAGCGCCCACAATCAGAACCCGCCGAGAACGTCGGTGAAGGCCACGACTCGGAGCCGGAGAGAAACTAGGTTCCAGTCACTGGTTCCTTCGAACATCTGAACGCGACCGGAATTCAGGGCTTCGAAACTCGCCTGTCCTTATAGGTGTCCAATAAGAGCTCCCTTACGCTCCTTACAAGGTTTTTCAAGGGCCACCCGCGTCTTGTAAGTTGTTATAACTACTAATAATTGTGGGCTCATAACCCTCATAACCAAAGATCGATGGCTTCATTCCGGATCGGCCAATTTGGGTCCGCTCAGGGTCCAATAAGCTTGTCGGAGAGTTCCTATGAGTTCCCTTAAAGGAATGAGAACGGGCTGTCAGTACCGTTAATTTCCAATAAGTTACATCGGCCAGCGACTCTGTCACGGCAGAGGTCGCGGGTTCGAGTCCCGTCGTCCCCGCCATTCATTCCAAAAGAGTTGTTCGGATTTCACTGATACCATTGAGGACCCAAAAGGGCACGTTTTCGTGCCCTTTTTTGTGTCCCTTTTCGCGTCGAGTCCCTCACGCTGCAACATCTGCAGACCACGATTGTGACGCTCCATTCCCTTCGCGTGAAAACACCAAGGACAAGACCGCTGCCTAACGGAACTTGGCTTCAAGATACA
>Ga0137403_10001444_pt1 | contig 29885 bp, 19 predicted proteins | sample CZOMad2_1_16fung_FD_122057 | JGI IMG/M metagenome (GOLD analysis project Ga0137403, IMG submission 122057) | Vadose zone soil fungal communities from Angelo Coast Range Reserve, California, USA - CZOMad2_1_16fungal (Hybrid Assembly) | ecosystem: Environmental > Terrestrial > Soil > Vadose zone... | reverse complement strand
CGCCGACGTAGCTCAGCTGGTAGAGCAGCTGATTCGTAATCAGCAGGTCACGGGTTCGAATCCCGTCGTCGGCTCCACCTCATGCCAATCGCGATCATTGTTCCGACCTTAGAGGAAGTGGACAACATCGTGCCGCTGGTGGAACAGATCGAGCAAACGAACGTTCCGTTCGGCGAAATCATCTTCGTCGATGACGGCTCGATTGACGGCACGCGTGAGAAGATTCGCGCGCTGGCGACGGCGCATCGGGTGCGCCTGATCGAGCGTGACGGACCTGAACGCGGATTGGCCGGCGCGATTATCGCCGGCGCGAACGCATCATCGGCCGATGTTTTTGTGGTGATGGATGCCGACCTTAGTCATCCGCCGGAAGAAATCGCATCCTTATTGCAACCGGTCCTGGCGAACGATGCCGATCTCGTCATCGGCAGCCGCTACATTCCTGGTGGGGCAACGCCGGATTGGCCGGCCTGGCGCCGATTTCTCTCGCGCGTCGCATCCGCGCTGGCCTATCCGCTTACCGGCGTGCACGATTCCATGGGCGGATTTTTTGCGATCCGGCGCGAGTTCTTATTGCGATTCGCTAAACAGGCCGCTGGGTTCAAGATCGTCTTCGAAACAATTGTGCGTGGACGAAAAACCCTGCGGGTACGCGAAGTCCCGATCGTATTCCGGGATCGCGCACGAGGGATGTCCAAGATGTCATTCGCTCAGGCGATGCGCTTTGCCCTGGCCTGGCTCCGAGCGATTGGGCGGCGGTTAACCGAAGGCAAGACTTCGGCGCCACCGGTGCCTGCACAAAGATTATTTCGCGATTAAATTTTGCTCCCGCCGAAGATCGATCGCGAGCGCGAGATAAAGCATGAGAGCGGCGAAAAACAGGCTGCCATAAATTTGTGCCAGGCGCGGCGCGATCCCCGTCGCGCTTAAAAGCGCGAGCGCGATCAACAGCCAGATCAGCGAGGCCGGTGCTTCCAAGCTCCGTTTGATCAGGAGCGCGAGCGGAAACATTAGCCAGACAAATAAGTAACCGAAGGTAAGCGGCGTAAAAATCAGGATCAGGCTTAAAAGCGCGGCGAATTCCCGGGCATCTCCTTCCGGCGCGCGTTGGCGCGGCATTGCCGCAACAAAGGAAAAGCCAAGGAGAAGCGCGCTCGCAATGATAACGATGTTTACCGCCCTGAAATCAAGATCGGCGACATTTGCGTAAGCTGGTGGATTGGGTGCCTCATCGACGCTGACTCGCCTGAGCAAACGATTGGCCAGACCGAAAATCGATTGATTTTTCCAGGTATAACCGCGCTCCGGTCGTTGCGCGATCCCACCTTGTTCATAATGCAACATCCCGCGTTGCCAATCGCGAGCGTCGTTCAAGGTCTGGTGCCATCCGCGAAATGGAATTGGCAAAAGGAAAAGCAAAATGACCAGGGCGATGACCAGCGAGATCGCGGCCATCCAATAACGGCGATAAACAAAATAAAAAATCGCGAGCAATGGGAACGCTTTGATCGCGACCGCGAGCGCAACCAGGGCGCCGGCTAAGATTTCCTGGCCGTGGCGCAAGCTCAGAAACGCGCCGAGCATGAGCGCGAGCAAAATCAGACTCGGTTGGCCGAGATGATAACTCGACCAGACAAAGGGGATAACGATGAAGGAGGCGATTACAATCGGCGCGTTCTGGGCGCGCTGCTCCGACATCAATGCGCTTGAAAACCTGATGCACAGAATCCACGCCATCGTGTTTAGCGCCGACAAAATCAAAATCAGTGCGGGCTTTCCAAAGAACGCTGGTGCCGCCAAAAGCAACGCGCACGTGGGCGGATACATGAACGGAAAATTTTGTGTGTACGGGTAAAGCTCGTCGCCGCGCAGGACGGTTTGCCCTGCATCAAACCAAGTCCGGTAATCCATCTGCGTGCCGCTGTGCAAAAAGCGGACGAACGGCAGAAGGGTGAAGGTTGTCGCCGTAGTGAGAAACAGCACCCGGATCAGGAGCCGCGCGCGCGAACCTTCCAGTCGCTCAGTCAGAATTCGCAGCCGAGCGATCACGCGGCAATCGGCTCAATTACCGGACGTGCCTTATGCCAGTCGGTGCTTTGTTCATAAGCGTGCGCAATCTGAAAAATCCGCGCTTCATCCAGCGCTTTTCCAAGGAGCTGTAATCCGATCGGCAACGTCTTTCCGTTCTTGGATTGGGCAAACCCACAGGGAACACTGATGCCGCAAATTCCGGCGAGGTTGGCAGCGTTGGTGAAAATATCCGCCAGATACATCTGCAAGGGATCGGTCGTTTTCTCGCCCAGCTTGAACGCCGGGCTGGGCGACGTTGGCGAAACCAGAGCTTCTACTTTCTCAAACTCGCGCACGAAATCCTGACGGATAAGCTCGCGCACCTTTTGCGCACGCAAATAATAGGCGTCGTAATAACCGGAACTGAGAACGTAAGTGCCGAGAATAATTCGCCGTTTCACTTCCGCGCCGAATCCTTCCGCACGGGTGCGGGCGTAATGATCAAACAAGCTGCTCACGTTCTCCGCCCGATGTCCGTAGCGCACCCCATCAAAGCGCGCGAGATTGGCCGAAGCTTCCGCCGTCGCCAGAATATAGTAAACGCTGATGGCGTAGTCCGTATGCGGAAGCGAAACCTCGATGATCTCCGCGCCGAGTTCGCCTAGCTGTTTCACTGCGGCGATGACCGCGCTTTTCACCGCCGGATCGACGCCTTCAATCATGTATTCCTTTGGCAAGCCAATGCGGATGCCTTTCAGGTCACGGCCAAGATTCTTGGTATAATCCGGGACTGGGGCATTGAGCGAAGTCGAATCGTGCGAATCATGGCCGGCAATCGCGTTCATCAGCAAAGCGGAGTCGTGTACAGTTTTCGTTAGCGGTCCGATCTGATCGAGGGAGGAAGCAAAGGCGACGAGACCGAAGCGCGAGACGCGGCCATAACTGGGCTTGAACCCGACTATTCCGGACAGTGCGGCGGGCTGACGAATCGATCCACCGGTGTCGGTGCCAAGCGCGCCGAATGCAATATCCGCGGCGACGGCTGCGGCCGATCCGCCGCTTGATCCGCCCGGCACACGCGAGAGGTCCCAGGGATTGCGCGTGACTTGGACGCTGGAATTTTCCGTCGAGGAACCCATGGCAAATTCGTCCATGTTCATCCGGCCAAACGGAATTGCGCCGTGGCCACGCAATTTCTCGATCACGGTTGCGCTGTAGGGCGCACGATAGCCGCGCAAGATTTTGGAAGCACAGGTGCATTGCTGGCCTTCGACATTGATCAGATCCTTGATCGCGATCGGAATCCCGCCCAGCGGTAAACTCACGTCCGTTTTTTCCGCCTCCGCCATCGCCGTGGCAAAATCGTGCACCAAGTACGCGCCGATTTCGGGATCCACGGCATCGATTCGCTCCTCCAGTGCCTGCAATGTCTCACTTGGCGAAATTTCCCCCCGCCGGAGAAAATCCCTGAGTTCGATGATGCTGAGCGCCGGCAGATCGCGCTTCGTCATTCCACAACTTTGGTGACGATGAAAAGATTGTTGGCCTGCCGTGGTGCGTTACTCAAGGCTTCGGCGGCAGTGAACCAATCGCAAGGATCATCTGCACGAAAAACGTTGAAAATCGGGACCGCATGCGCCGCCGCTTCCACTCCCTCGACGTTCACTTCCTTTAATTTTTCTGCGTACTTCAAGACGTCGCCGAGCTGTTTTTGAAAAAGCTCGGTCTCCTGCGCGGTCAATTGCAATCTGGCTAATTGCGCGACGTAAGCAACGTCGAGTTCGCTTGCCATTTTAAAAATGGAAGCGCGTCAGCAGCCACGTCACCGCTACTGCCAGCGCAATCACCAGCACCAAAAAGATGATCCGGCCTTCCCGTCGTGCCTTGCGCAATGAACCAGGCCGACGCCTCCCCGATTCTTCATCGCCCCAGCGTTTATCGCGCAATGAGAGAGAAGCGTCGAGTCGGCTCCCGCGCTGATGGGCTCGCTCCAATAATTCCTCCCGCTGCCGACGCGATGTTTCCTGTGCCAAACGCGGCGCTTCTTCGATCATTTGCTGCAACTTCTGCATCTGATCGCGCAACTCATTCTCGCGGCGCGCCAGTTCCTCGTGTTGCTGATCGACTGCCGAGCCGGTTTTAGGCGAACGCCGAATCATTCCGCAATCTTAACCCTTCGCCATCCACCAGAAGATGAGTAACGCGACCAGTCCCACCGTAATTAACGGCAGCGAAAGTGCGAACCCGATTAAGACCCACTGCCCAAACGACTTCTCGCCACGCGTTCCCGCCACATCTGGCCCCGCTTCCGGCAACGCCACGTCTTCCGAATCCTGCATCGCGATCGCTTGCAAACGACTTCGCTGCTGACTGAATTCTGCGCGCGCATCGTCTACCGTACTAAGCGCCCGGCTCAGTTCCCGGTGCAAATCCGACGGATTCCAACCTTTGGGATCAATCCCTTCCAGCACCTCGAGATGCTGGGCAAAGCTCTCGCGCGTGGCCCGCAGTTGCTCAAGCTTGTTCTGCGTCTCGTACGCCTCCCGTTCCAACACCACCAGCGAGCGCGTTAGCTTGTCTGTCATCTCGGCCCGGCCACGTTCCAGTTCTTCCTGCCGCCGGCTCAGCTCTTCCAACTCGCGTTTTTGTTTTTCGATCTGTTCCTGTTGCCGGCGCAACTGCAGCAATTGCTCTTGCGCTTTTTGCACCTGCGAACCGAGCAACTCGGGGGTGACTTCATCTTCGTCGCTTAATTCAAGCATCTGTTCCATCGCACGAGTCCGTTCTGGCATGATTTTGCGGAGCAGAGCGTTTTGCCCCGCTCCATTAAGTCGGACATTAAAGACTCAAGTTCGAATTTCCAGACTTTTCATCGTCACCGGCGCAATTTTTCTTCCAGCCGATCGAAATTTCGCATCGGTTAGCGTCTGCCGCGCGATCGTTTTGCCTCTCCCTTTGCCAAAAGGAGAGGAGATGCACTTCGCTAATGGCAAGCATCTCTAAAGACGTACAAAATTGCCTTCAAATCGACGACTTCATTTCCAAGAACACGCCCTTGAAATATTCCGTCTCGGGCATGGTCGGCAAAATGGGGTGATCGAGCGCTTGTTCGAAACGGCGCAGCTGACGGGCCGATCGACGCGCGTCTACCAAGGCCGCCGAAATTGTTTCGGATAAAATTGTGTCCGTGACGTGGTGCGAACAGGAAAACGTTGCCAGGATTCCGTCGCGCGAGAGCAACTTGAAGGCGCGCAAGTGCAGCTCGCGATAACCGCGAATGGCATCGCGGACGCGGCTCTTGCTTTTCGTGAACGAGGGCGGGTCGAGGACGATCAAATCAAATTGCGCCCCAGCTTTTTCGGCAGCTCGCAAATAGACAAAGACATCCTGCTCTACCCATCGCACCGGTAGCTGATTGCGTTTTGAGTTATCCCGCGCCGCTGCGATTGCGCTGGCCTGCATCTCGACCCCGATCACTTCCCTCGCCCCTGCCCGCGCGCAGGTGAGGGCGAACGCCCCTTCATTGGTAAAGCAATCAAGGACGCGCCGGCCCGCGGCGATGCTGGCGACGACCGGATAATGAGGAATCTGATCGAGATAAAATCCGGTTTTCTGCGCGCTCAAAAGGTCGATCGAAAATTTCACGCCGCAGATTTCGAATTCCGTTTCCCGTGCCTCACCGCGTAAAACGCCGCTCGCTAGAGGCAAGCCTTCCGCGCGTCGCACGGCGGCGTCACTCCGCTCGATCATGTTTCTCCCTCCCAGAACTTCGCCGATGGCATTGATTAGTATTTCCTTGCGTTGATCCATCCCAAGAGTCGTTAGCTGCAGGACAAATTGGTCGCCGTATCGATCGAGAATCATCCCCGGCAACCCGTCGCTCTCGCTCCAGACAACGCGATGCAGTTGTGGAATTACTCTTCGTCGGTCCCGATATTCCGACGCCTGCGCGATTCGCCGCTTGAAAAAATCGAGATCGAGATCCTGCCGGCGGTGGGAAAAACGGCGCGCCACAATCTGTGACTTCGAATTCCAGATCGCGCTCCCTAACATCCGGTCTCGCCCATCCTTAATCGAAATGACGTCGCCGTCAGCCGGATTGCCGAAAACCTTCAGCACTTCGCTCGAGAAAACCCAATCGTGGCCATGCAAAATCCGCGCTCGCGGTCGAACGACAATTCCAGCCATCACAACAATTGTAGGGCAGCCGTGTCGACTGCCAAACGCTGGAGCGCCGCCGTCTCCGGCGGCAGACTAAACCCGAGATTCTGCCGCTGGGGACAGCGGCAGCTACAACGGCAAGCGGGAGCGCTTGCCCTACAAACGTGACCGCGACTATCGTCAGCGCTATGCAAGCGCTAAGTGACATTAAACTTCCTGGAACTAAGAAACTGCGCAGTGGCAAAGTGCGCGAAGTTTTCGACCTCGGCGATACCTTACTCTTCGTCGTCAGCGATCGTCTTTCCGCCTTCGACGTCATTTTGCCGGATCCGATTCCGTATAAGGGCGCGGTCTTGAATCAAATCTCCGCTTTCTGGTTTCAAAAACTCGACTTCGCCAGAAACCATTTCATCACTGCGGACTTCGATGAGTTTCCGCAATCGTTGCGTGCCTTTCGCGATCAACTGGCGGGCCGCTCCATGCTCGTAAAAAAGACGGAGCCGCTCTCGATCGAGTGCGTTGTCCGCGGTTACCTTGCCGGTTCCGGTTGGAAGGATTACCGGCAAACCGGGTCGGTCTGCGGCGTGAAACTGCCGGACGGGCTGCAACTGGCATCGAAATTACCGGGGCCAATCTTCACCCCCTCGACCAAGAGCGACGTCGGTCACGACCTTAACATCGATCTCGCTGAGGCCGGTCGGATGGTCGGCGCGGAATTGACCGAGTTGGCGCGCGATCTCAGTCTCGAACTTTATCAGGCGGGAAGCGAATATGCCGCCGCCCGCGGAATCATTATCGCGGACACCAAATTCGAATTCGGGAGATTAGGCGATGAGCTGCTGCTGATCGACGAATGTCTGACTCCCGATTCCTCCCGTTTCTGGCCGGCCGATGAGTATCGCGTCGGCATCAGCCCGCCCAGTTTCGACAAACAATTTGTGCGCGATTATCTGGAGACACTCGATTGGGACAAAACGCCGCCCGCGCCGCATTTGCCGCGCGAGATCATCGAAAAGACGAGCGCGAAATATCGCGAAGCGTTTTCGCGTCTTACCGGTGGGAAACTAGAGTGACACGGGCATCTTGCCTGTGGGGCCAAGGGGCTTCCAGCCGGTTGCAAGATAGCGGCATCATACCGGTACGCCCCCACCCGAGGACTGGTATGCCCGCACGATCGCGGTCAGTGCCGCGCTGTTTCTTGCTCGTCTTTAGCCGCGCTATCGGGAACGAGTTCGGACTGTCCTTGAGAAATAGGTCTTCTGGCTGCCTGATTGGTCGGGCGACCCTCCGCGGAGCTCGCGGGTCCTTTGCTCTTTTGCTGTCATCCCGAGCGCAAGCGAGGGACCTCACCTATCCCGGTGTGCTACGCAAAATAGCTTGGACGACAACCCATGCTCATTAGGTCTCTCGCCGTCCTCGTGGTTCGGACGACAAACGTGACAATCAAGCACCTAACAATTCTTGGACGAGTGATTTTTCCTCCTTTAATTCGTTTACGCTGGCGTCGATTTTCCCGCGGCTGAATTCGTTAATTGGGACATTCTGTACTACTTGTGCCCTTCCATTTTTTACCTGCACCGGAAACGAGCAAATCAAACCATTTTCGACTCCATATTCGCCAGTGGAACACAATGCGACGCTGTGCCAATCCTCCTTCGGCGTATCAGTTATCAATGAACGCACCGTGTCGACCACCGCGTTTGCGGCCGACGCTGCCGACGATAAGCCGCGCGCCTTGATAATCGCGGCGCCCCGTTGCTGCACTGTTTGAATAAATGTTTCCTTCAACCACTTCTCGTCACCGATCACTTCATTTGCTGCCCGGCCATTAATTTTTGCATTGTAGAAGTCCGGATACTGGGTGGCGGAATGATTTCCCCAAATCGTCATATTCGTTACCGCCGTCACCTCGACGCCGGCTTTGTGCGCGAGCTGCGCCTTGGCCCGATTTTCGTCGAGCCGGGTCATGGCAAACCAGCGATCGGGCGGAATTTGTTTCGCGTTATTCATCGCGATCAAACAATTGGTGTTGCACGGATTTCCAATGACCAGAGTCCGCACATCAGCCGACGCGTTCTTTTCAATCGCCTGACCCTGTCCGATGAAGATTTTGCCGTTGACTCCGAGCAGATCTTTTCGTTCCATTCCTGCTTTGCGCGGCACGCTACCAACGAGCAAGGCCCAATTCATATCGCGAAATCCTTCGTCGAGGTCCGCGGTCGGCGTGATCGCTTTCAGCAATGGAAATGCGCAATCGTGCAACTCCATGACCACGCCCTCGAGGGCGGCGAGCGCGTTCGGAATTTCGATGAGCGAAAGCGCGATCGGTTGATCCGGCCCGAACATGGCGCCGGAGGCAATTCTGAAAACGAGCGAGTAACCGATTTGTCCGGCCGCGCCGGTAACGGCGACTTTGATGGGAGAAGTCATGTCTTAACTAAGCCACGGATGACCAGGGATGGAACACGGAATTTTCGCGCTGCCATCGAGGAGCAGGTGAGGGAGATCGCACTTCGCGCTTGTTTTTTCTATCCGAACGGATAAACGGCTAGCTTCCAATGATTGAAAAGGGATGGTGCTGCCCTGCGCTGGTGAGACGCGTTGGTGTCAGCCGCAGCATTCGTCTATTTGGTTGGATTGCCGCTGTTGGAACCTTCCCATCTGGAGCAGGCAGCAGCTCTCCCGAACGCCACGACGAAGCGCCGCCTGTGTTAGCACCACGGGCCGCAATCCATGCAACGCACAGCAGGTCGCTAGATTTAATGGAGTTGCCCCAGCAAAACGGAACGGCCGCCCACTCTGAACGCGCCTTTCTACCGGCGCCACAAACTCGCACCAGTTTTATGGCTACTTGGGCCACGGTGGCCGGTGCAACAGGGTACCGCTTGGATGTGTCGAGCAGCCCGCGCTTTGAAACCTACGTGGATGGCTATCGCGATCTGGATGTCGGCAACGTCACTGGACGAGTAGTTACACAGTTGAAGCAAGGCACGACCTATTACTATCGGGTGCGAGCTTACAATGCGAGCGGCGCGGGCAGCAGCGTTGACGTGGCCAGCGCTACCACCACCGCAAGCAGCGGACTGATCATTAACGCGACCTTCGACGGATCGATCACGAGTAATCCGAACGCAGCGGCAATCGAGGTTGCCATCAATCGCGCGATTGCTATTTTCGAGTCACTCTTCAGCGATCGCCTCACCATTCCGATCCTTTTCCGCTATTCGACCAAGGGGGCGGACGGTAGCCCGTTGGCAGGAATTTCGCAGAGCGAGTTCGCCGTTTATCCCATCACCTGGAGCGCATATATCAATGCCTTGGCAGCCGACTCCAGGAGCAGTAACGACTTCACTGCGCGGGCGAGTCTGCCCTCGAGCGCATTGTCGGCCAACGTGGTCGTATCGAGCGCGAACGGGCGAGCAATCGGCTTGGATACGCCGCCGGGCATCTTTGCCAACGGAACTGTCGGTTCCGGCGCGCCCTATGATGGAATCGTCACCGTCAACTCCTCTGACCCCTTTTTGTTCAACCGCCCTCCGAGGAGCGGCTTTTTCGATGCGCAGACCGGGATTGAGCACGAGATCGATGAAATCATGGCCCTCGGCTCATCTGCGCCCAGCAGTGGCGATCTGCAGCCGGAAGATTTGTTCAGCTGGTCGGCGCCGGGAACTCGAAACCATACATCGAGCGGCACGCGCTATCTATCAATCGATGGCGGCACGAGCAGGATCATTGTCTTGAACCAAGATTCCACTGGCGATCTCGGCGATTGGCTGAGCGGCCCGTGCCCCCAAACAAATTTTTATGTGCAGAATGCATTTGGATGTGACGGCCAGGCGGCTGATATCGCAGTTAGCTCGCCAGAAGGAATCACGCTGGATGTGCTCGGTTACGATGTCGCGAGCTTGCCGCCGCGCGCTTTTCTCGCCGATATCAACGGCGACGGTAAACCCGATTATGTTCTGTATAGCGGAAGTACAAGGCAGACAGCTGTCTGGTATTTGGATAATAACGTTTTTATCGGAGGCACTTATGTGAAGACGCTTCCGGCGGGCTGGAGTTTGATCGATCTCGCGGATTTCGATGGCGACGGCCATCCCGATTTCGCGCTCTTTAATCTCAACACGCGCCAGACCGCGATCTGGTATTTGTCTGGTGTAACGTTCCTGCGCGGTGTTTACGGGCCAACTCTTCCCCCTGGCTGGCGATTGATTGCGACGGCTGATTTCAATAACGACGGCAAACCAGATTATCTGCTTTATAATACGGCGACGCATCAGACCGCACAGTGGTACCTGAACAACAACATGCTGATAAGCGGCGCCTACAGCGGGACGCTTCCCGCCGGTTGGAGTGTAGCTGGCGTGGCGGACTTTGATGGTGATGGGCAACGCGATTATGTACTTTTCAACGCCGGCACGCAGCAATCCGCCATCTGGTATTTATCTGGAGCCAGTGTGAGCAGCGTGCGGTTTGGACCAAATATTGCCAGCGGCTATCAATTGGTTGGCGCGGCTGATTTCAACCGCGATGGGAAGCCAGACTTCTTGCTTTACGCGCCCGCCACTCGGCAGACAGCAATCTGGTATCTCAACAACAACACCTTTATTGGCGGCGCCTACGGCCCCCCTCTTTCGGCCGGTTGGAGCTGGCCGCCGCAGTAAACGCAATCCGTTCACGAGGCTGCCAAGCGTCTGCTTTCCAACAGCAGCTCGTGCACGAGTTTCATCCGCCGGCCAAAGGCGGGACTGGCGCGCATCTGCGCCACAGTTTTCGGCAAACGCCGCGTCCAGTTCGTCATCGCGGCCGTGCCGGGAACATTGAAGCGGTCTCTCCGCGCGAGCAGATCGGTGATCATCACAATCGCAATCCACGAGTTGCTGTTGAACAGCGCGCTCATCATCGCCGGATAAAAATCGCGTTCGTATTCGAGGCCTTCCCGCTGCGTGATCCTGGCGAACTGCGCGATCTTGAGCAAATCCTCCCGCGCTTGTTCGCGGGTCGGCGCTTTTTCATCTAGGGTCTCGGCCCACAATTCGCGAATCGGTTTGTGATCGTGGGTCGCGTAAGTCGTGACCGATAACCGCTCAAACTTATTTCCAGGCGTCATTTGCCCGTGCAGAAATTCCCACTGCGGAATCTTGAATCCGGCGATGCCAAGCGATCGCAAGCTTGGTCGCACATATCTCGGGACTGTGCCGAGGTCTTCTCCCACCACCCGCGTCGCTCCACTCTCTGCAAGCACCACCTGCAAATATTCTTCTCCCTCCTGTTGGTTCGCTGCGCAACTCTCCGCGCTCTCATCATCGCGCGGCGCGAAATGAGGAGATCGCCCGCCGGTTTTCTCCAGCATTTGCGCCTCGGTCAGTGGGAGAAATTCCGCGTTCCTATTTGGTCGCCACGGAAATGCGTAGATCCGATAAAATCCGAGGACGTGGTCGATGCGGAAAATGTGGAAGATTCGTTTTACGCCGCGCACCCGCTGACGCCACCAGGCGAAATCCTGCGCCCGCATCGCCGGCCAGTTATAAACCGGGATCCCCCAGTTCTGTCCCCACTTGATCGTGAACTGGTCATCTTTGAAATACGGTTCTGGGGGCGCGCCCCCTGACCAATCGAGATGGAAGATGTTGCGCTCAGTGAAAACATCCGCGCTGTAATAACTGACGCCGAAGGGAATGTCGCCCATAAGCGCCACCCCATTTTCCTCCGCAAATTTCCTTAGCTCACGCCATTGCTCATCCGCGATCCACTGCGCGTAGCAAAAGAATCTCTCGCGCGCAGAAAATTGTGCTCGCATCTCTGGTGACTGTTCCGCCAGCCAGGAGTGTGCTGTTTGCGGGTCGCGATGTTCCCGCTTCCATTCGTCCCACGTTTCGCTCTCCCGGTTTATTTCCATGAGGGCGCGAAAAAATGAATACGGTTTAAGCCAGCTAGATTCATGATCGCAAAATTCCTCGAAGGCCGACCGACGGTTTGCGGTCGCGTTAAGTTGAAAATTCCCAAACGCACGCTCGAGTAATTCCCGTTTTAACTTCCGAACGCGTTCGTATTTCACCGGCCCTCGTCGCAGCGCGGCTAGATTCTCGTTCGCCGTCGCCCTCTCAAATGCCTCGCGCGTCAGTTCCTCCGGCGAATCCGGAGCAAGATGCAATGTCATCGGCTCAATCGCCATCGCGCTGATCGCGTTGTAAGGTGAGTTATCGCGGCCGACTTCATTGATCGGTAGGAGTTGCACTACGCCAAATCCAATCTCGCGCGCCCACACGATAAACTCGCGCAACGTCGCAACATCGCCGATTCCGAGACCCTTCTCGCTTCGTAGCGCGAAGAGTGGAGTGAGAACGCCTGCCACCTTGTTTTCCGGAGATAGATTCACGATCAAAAAATGACGAACGGTCCGAGCGGGACTGGCGTTGAATGACAAAGCACGAAACAATGATGAAATCCAAATGACGACAAAAGCTGCCAGTGACTCTCGTCATTCGTCATGTTCTCAGCGCTTCCTATGCTTCCATCAGCGGTTCTTGTCATGTCGAGCGTAGTCGAGACATCTCTAATCATTTGCAATGTAACGTAGCTAGAGATTCCTCGACTACGCTCGGAATGACAGAGTGCCGTCAAGCAACTCCGATTTTCGTGATTTCTTGCTCATTCAACGCTAGTCCGGCTCGGGCCATTCGGGTTTCGTCATTTCGGAGCGCTAGCTCCGTTTCACTTCCCAGTCTTCCAGCAGTTCGATTGGGATCTCTTTCAGAAACCGGGAGGGCCGCTGGAACATATCACCAAATCCCGCATTCAATCGCATGTGCGGATAGCTAAGGTAAAGTTCGTCGCGCGCGCGGGTGATCGCGACGTAAAAGAGGCGGCGTTCTTCTTCGATGGCATCGCGCGTTTCGAGCGAACGCGAGCTCGGAAACATTCCGTCGGTCAACCAGATCACGAAAACGGTGTGAAATTCCAGGCCTTTCGCTTGATGCACTGATGACAGGTTAACAGCTTCATTGTCCGTCGCCGCATTCGGCGCCGGTTCGGCATCGACGTTGCTAATCAAGGCCAACTGCGAGAGAAACTCTTGCGCGTTGCTGAATTGGCGGGCGAACGACGCCAGCTGATTTAAATCTTCGCGACGCAGTTCGTAGTTGGTGAAATTCGCCTTCGCGTAATCGTCATAGATCGCTTCAACCACCGACACGATCATCGCACTGGGCGGGTTGGGCTTTCCGTTGGGAGCGATCTCGTCCAGCGTTTGCGCAAGTTGCTCCCACATTTTTTTGGAGCGCGTGCTGACGCTTAATTTGAGCAAGCGTTCGCCAACGCTGTAGCCGCGGTCGCCGGCCGCGGCCGCTTCTGTAGCCGGGGTGGTTGGCCCCGAGCCGCGCTCAGCGACCGCGGCTACAGGTACAGAATCGAGCGTTTTCTCCCAGCCATTCCACAGATTTTCGGCAATCTTACCCCCAATTCCGGGCAATAATCGCACCATGCGTTTGAATGCGACCTCGTCGCGAGGGTTCGCCACGAAACGGATGAACGAGGCCACGTCCTTAATGTGTGCCTGCTCGAAAAAGCGAATTCCGCTGGTGATTTGATACGGAATTCCACGACGCGAAAATTCGAGCTGCAACTCCACCGCGTGATAATGCGCACGATAAAGAACCGCGATCTCATTTAATTCCACCCCTTCATCGCGCAGTTCCAAAACTCGTTGGGCCACGAACTGCGCCTGTTCGCTTCCGTCATTGAGCGCGATCAGCGCCGGCTTCATCGCTTTCGAGTCTCGCGTGGCACTCAAATTCTTTTTGAACTGTTTGACGTTGGCTGCGATCGCGCTGTTCGCGACTTCGAGAATTTCCGGCACGCTGCGATAGTTCAGCTCGATCCTGAATACCTGCGCCTTTGGATAACGCTTTGGAAATTCGAGGATGTTCTCAAAATTCGCGCCGCGCCACGAGTAGATCGATTGCGCGTCATCGCCGACCACCATCACGTTCTGATGCTCCCGCGCCAGAACGTCGATGAAGTCGGCCTGGATCTTGTTCGTGTCCTGGTATTCGTCCACCAGAATGAATTGGAATTGCCGCCGGTAAACCCGCGCGATGTGCTCGTGCTCGAGCAGCATTCGCAGCGTTTTTTCGAGCAGATCATCGAAGTCGAGTGAGTTGGTCGCCTTCTTCTTTCGCTCGTAACGCGCCTGCACATCTTTGATTTGCTCGAGCAAGGGCAGGAAGTAGGGAAATTTCTCCGCGAGCAATTCCTCTATTGGCCGCTCGGTGTTAACGACGAAACTAAAAATGTCCGCAAGCACGTCGGCCTTTGGAAACCGCATTTCCTTGGGATCAATTCCCGAGCTTGCCACCACCGTCGCAATCAAATCTTTCTGATCTTCGCGATCCATGATGGTGAAACCGGAGGAATAGCCGAGCGCGCTGCCGTGCCGCCGCAACATCCGATTGCCGATGGAATGAAAGGTGCCGCCCCAGATCCCGGCTGCATCCACTGGCAACAAATTCGAGACCCGATCGAGCATTTGTCGCGCGGCTTTGTTGGTGAAGGTGAGCAGCAAAATGTTGCGCGCATCCACCCCGTTCTCGAGTAAATAGGCCACGCGATAGGTCAGAGTCCGCGTTTTGCCCGATCCCGCGCCCGCAATTACGAGCAACGGCCCCGGCGGGGCTGTCACCGCCGCCAACTGTTGCTCATTCAATTCTGCCGCATAATCGATCGCGCCGCTAAATGATGAATGCGCTCGTTGCAGGGTGTATTGGCGAGACATGGGAAAGCTACGCTCCGGTGACGAGACAAGGGCTTCAACGGAAATTTCAGAAAACTAGAGAGCTTCACCCGAACCGCCCGGGACGATTGAGGTAAATCGCCGGGCTATCTCACCCTCACGTTGCACCAGGCGGAGCGTCCGTGGTCGTCCAATGCGGTGAGTTCGTAATCGCCCGGCGTGGATTTCCAGGAGAGCATTTCGGCGGCGTTGCATTTGCCAAGAAACGTTTTGCCAGCAAACCAGTAAATGTCGCGCACATCTGCGTCGGCTTTTGCTCGGAGCGGGATCGCCGTTGCCGAAGCAAAGAGAATTTCGCTGTTGGGCAAAGGCGAAACAATCCGCGGAGAATCTCCCGAGCGCGCAACGACCGCTGTTCCGGGAAGAAATGGCGGTGGCGATCGGCGAGCGACCCCGGCGTGTTCAAACAATCGCAGCAGATCGTTTGGCCAGAATTCATAGGTTTCGCGCCGGATTTCGCGCGTGCCGTCATCCGTCGCGAGGCGCAATCCGGTCGCGACATCGACCAGGACCTCGCGGTGCAATTCGCAGGTTTTGATCGGCGAGATTCCCGGAATAAACCAGCCTTCAACTAGGTCGGTGCAGTGTGCGCCAGGCAACTCCCCCGAAACGCTGCAAAATTTTACCCGCTTCAAATTTGGCGGAGGCTGAAGTGTTCTGTCTGGCTCTGGCCAGTTCGCGCGCAAGCTGTCGATGATTTGAAAGAAAAGTGGCGCCGCCGCAGTGCGTCCAACAAAGGCGCCGTTGGCGCGGCCGTCGAAATTGCCAATCCAAACCGCAAGCACGTAATGATCGAAAATCCCGATCGACCAGGCATCGCGAAATCCGTGCGACGTTCCTGTTTTCCAGAAAACCGGTGCCGCGCTTGCGGGATCGGCACAATTCATTTCCGGCCGCGGGACGTTGCCGAGCATTTGCAAAGTGAGGAAGGAAGCTTCGGGCGAAAGGATTCGGAGGCCCCCTTTTGAAATCGGATCGTGCGCGGTGCGACGCAGTGAGCGCAGTTCGCCGTTGTTCGCGAGAGCGGCGTAGAGCCGCACCAGATCTTGCATTGTTACTTCCGCGCCGCCGAGCGGCAGCGCGAGTCCGTAATGAGATTCCGGTTCGGGAAGCGGCACGTCGGCACGTCGCAGAAATTCGTAAAGATTCGGATGCGAAAGTTGCGCGGCGAGTGAGACGGCCGGGACGTTGCGACTGCGGGCCAGGGCGTCGCTGGCGCGAAGCGGACCAAGAAAATCGCGATCGAAATTTTCCGGATTGTATTCGCCAAAACTGCGCGGCGCATCCGCCAGCACACTCAGCGGGTGAATGATTCCCTGTTCCATCGCCAGCGCATAAACGAATGGCTTCAAGGTAGAGCCGGGCGAACGCGAGCTGCGCGTTCCATCGACCTGGCCATTGATTCCTTTGTCCCAAAAGTCGGCGGAGCCGATTTGCGCGAGGATATCAAGCGTTCGCGTATCGACCAGGAGGACAGCGGCGTTTTCAATTCCGCGTGTCCGAGTGGCCGCAATATAATCAGAAACCCGGCGTTCGATCAGGCGCTGCCTCGCCGGATCGAGTGTGGTCACAATTTCACGACTGGTTTTGTCCGATTCGAACACTTGCTGGACGAAGTGCGGCGCAAGGAATTCGGTATTCCCGCGGGCCTGCGCGCGAAACAACCGATTGGAGAATTCCGCATCGGTATCAGGTAAAACACGATCGTGCCACTTGCGTTGCGCTTTGTTCAGCAAACTGTTTTCGCGATCAACCAACAGAGCGCGGCGTGTCGGACTCTGCGGAATCACGCTCAGCGCAATCGCCTCCGGTCGGGTCAAGTGCGAAGCTTGTTTGCCGAAGTAAATTTCGCTCGCCGCGCCTGCGCCTTCGATGTTCCGGCCGTAAGGAGCAAGATTGAAATACGCTTCCAGAATTTCCGCTTTCGAGTAATGCCGCTCCAATTGCAAGGCGCGCAAGATTTGCGCGGCTTTGCCCGCAACGGTTCGCGTATGCAGGTGAAAACGCAGACGGGCGAGCTGCATTGTGATGGTCGATCCGCCGGTGCGCGCGTGCCGGGGCAGAATGCTTGCAACCGAACGCAACAACGCCACTGGATTGATGCCGGGGTGTTGCGCGAAATGTTTGTCCTCGAACTGAAGTGTGGCGTCGATCAGTTCCGGCGAAATTTCACGCAATCGTGTTCTGATCCGGAATTTTTGATCCGAGCTCAGGGTCACACGTAACAAATTTCCATCGCGATCACGCACGACTTGAGAAAACGAAATGCCGTCGAACAGTGGCGGCTTCGGAAGCATGAGCCAAAACAACATCCCGCATGAACCGGCCATTACGGTGACGCGGAGCGTTTTCTTGAACCATCGGCTTCGCAACGCCGTCATCCCGAGCGGAGCGAGGGACCCCACCCACGAAGTTTGGAATACGCTAACGATAAAGTGTGATCCATCACCCTGGGCGGGGTCCCTCACTTCGTTCGGGATGACATGTGTTTTCACTGCGGGTAATTCGAAAACTCATTCCGTCACCAAGATTTTCCCGCCCACACCGCGGCCTTTGACTCCGCGATCGTACATCGATTGCGCGAATACCGGCGGGACGACGAATTCCCCGCGATTACACGACTTGATGTCGTAATCGATTTGCAGCGCGGCACGTGGTGCAGTCCCGAAGAAAACGGCGCGATCTTCCCGCACATCGACATAATCGATTCCATGGATCGATGACACTCCCGGGCGCAACGAAGAATCGACTACTTCAAATCCGCCCGGCAGCAGATCGATGATCGCGACATTGGTCAGGGCGTTCTCCTTCAGACTGCGCACATGCAATCGTACGTGGACCGAATTTCCGAGATGAGTTTGAGTTACCGGCTGACTGTTCCTGTCGAGTAACTGGCGATAAACTTCGAGTCCGTCCGCCAGCGCTTGATCTGGAACCGTTCTGTCGAATCCGGCTTCGATCACTTGAAAAAATGCGCCCGGGCCACCAATTGGCGTTGCGGCGCGGAAACGCAGCGATTTCGCCTGGGCGGAAAAATCGGCACGCTGCAAAAGTTTTGTTCCGCTTTTCAAGCGTATTTCCGTTTTGTTCTCGCGCAGCTCGGCGACGCTGAGTTCGGGAAGGTTCTGTGCGATGACTTGCGAATAAGCTTTCAGCGCCGCAACAGCGTACGCAGCCGATAAGGTGTTGAACTGGCCTTCACCGATCGGACGCGAGACTTTTTCGAATTCCTTCGCCGAAATTTGACGCAGTCGCGCGGGGAAATGCCGCGCCAGGATTGCGATATATTGTGAATCGGCGCCAAGCGGCTGGCAGAAGTCGTTCCAATCAAAATTAGGCGGCTGGCCGAACCGATACTTCGCGATCAACCGCTCTGATTCCTCGTCCTGGTGCAAAAGCTTGAGCGCGCCGGCGAGGTAAATGCTGGTGATATCTTTCGGCCAATCTTTCGCGCGATGTTTATCGAGATAATCGCGCAGATTAAGGATGTAATTCGTAGTGACGACGCCTTCGCGCGTGAGAACGTAGATGGCATAGGCCACGGTTCGCGCGTCCGCAAAAGTCGACGGCTCGCGCCCGGCTATTGTTTGCAAGTTGCGCAAACCCGTCGTGAACATTTCCGATGGAGGCGGAAACCCGGCAGCCTTCGCCTGGCTAAGAAAATCCATCACGTAAACCGAAACGAAGCTGATGTGCGCACCAGTTTCCGGCGCCCAATAACCGAAACCACCCTGGTCGTTTTGTCGGCGCCGCAAGGTCGTGAACGTTTTCTCGAGCTGCGCGCTTATTTCCGCGCGTTTCAAACCGAAATCGACTTCATCCGAAAGCAGCAAACGGCAAAATGCTGCGCTTGTGATTTGCTCGCTGCAACCGTGCGGAAAATTTTTCAGGTAAACATCGAGTCCGTGCGCCAAGCCGAGCGGCAACGCCGAAATCGAAGCCTCGAGCTGGCGGGAGTCCGGGCGAAGCGCCCGATCAATTGAAACGTCCGTGCTGGAGTCAGTGAAACTTCCGCTGCGCACATCGGTCATGTAGGGAACCGGTGGGCGAATGCTGAGCGTGGCGCGTCGATGGACCCGCGCACCGCCGGCGCTGGCAGTGAAATTGATTTCACCCGAGCCGAGATGATCGGCGACGCGGAACTTGAAAACCGCGGTTTGTTCGCGGCCCGCCGCGATCTGCATCTGTTGCATTGCGGGGCCTACTAACAAGAAGTGGGCAGATGGTTCTGTCCGCAGTTGGATTTCCGTCTCGCCTTCCAGGTTGTTTGCAACCGTGACACCGGTTTCAAATTCATCTCCCGGAGCGACCAGCACCGGCACACTCGGCGTGATCACAAACGGCCCACGAACCAGTGTCTCGCGATCGGCCGCGCCAGCGCCGTCGTCGGAAATCCCGACCGCCATGACCTTAAGCATGCCGTCAAAAAAATCCGGCACATCGTAAACCACTTCACGCGGAGTTGGGTCGGCCTCGAGAATGCCGGACCAAAACACCACCGGTTTCTCCGTGATGCGCTTGAATGGATTAAGCCGTTGAATATCGCCACCGCCGCCAAAAGCCGAGACTGAGCGGAGCAATGAGAATTCTGGAATGATCAGATCGACGATCTGCGCGGTCTCAACTCCGAGCGCGCACTTGCGAAAGAAAAAGCCGATCGGATCCGGTGTTTTAAAATCGGTGACTTGCAGGATTCCTTCATCGACCGCGAAGAGAACGATCTTGCAGGGGCGATCTGTCTTGTAGGAAATGTGAAGCGGTTCTCCTGGCTTGATCGTAGGCGACGTTTGCAGATCAAGGGTGAGGCGGCGTTTTTCGATGTTGGCGGTGAAATGGACGACGCCGTAACTGAGCGGACTAATTGAGATTTCTTTTGCGTTCAGCGCACGGACAAACGCAACATTGATGTAACCGCTGCCCTCAAAGCCTTCTGGCAGACGAATGTGTTGAATGCTGCTGGCGGTGTTGGTTTGAAACCACGCATATCCATAGATCTTGTCGCGCTCGATTGTAATCAGCCCGCTCCCGGCATATGGAGCCGTGATACTGACCGCAATGTCGTCGCCGCTGTTGTATTGCGCGCGATCGAGCCTTACTTCCAACTCCGCATTTTTCTCCAACGCGGCTGAAGCACCGTCGTTTCCCACGACGCAATAATGCAGCTGGCTAAGCCGGCGATTTTGATCGTCGCGAAGCTCGATCGCGTAGTTGCCCGGCTCGGAAGTCGGGAGCGCGTAATGCAAACCGTTCGCGGAAATGGCGAGCTTCTCCGAATGAGCGAGCCGCTCTTTCAGCACCGAATGGTAGACGAAGTTTCCGTTGTCCTGCCGCGCCAGGACCGAAACATATTCCTGGGCAATGAGATTGAGGGTGACGTTCTCGACTGCAATTCGCTTCAGTTGCGGATCGACCGCGATGAAATCGAGCGCGCGCTGTTTGCTCGTTTCGATGTAGTGCAAGTCGCCGTCTGCTTTTGCGCCAATCACGAATGGCAAATCGGAAACGAGGGTGTTTTTCTGGCTGGTAACGCTGCGGCCGCCATCGGCCTCGAACCCTTCCGCAGTGAACCGCATCGCATAGGTTGCATCGGCAAAGCGCTCGAGTTGCAGATCGAATTCCGCGTGCCCGTCATTGTCGGTTTTTTTCTCCCCGAGCTCGACCGACTGCGAGCGTCGTTCTTTTCTTTCATCGAACGTGGGGTCGCAAAAAACGAAATCACGAAATTCCGGGAAACCAAATCCGGCGGGTGAAAGCTCGAGCTTGGCGGTAATGCGCCGGTCCGTTGCGGGCGTGCCGTACAAATTAGCCAGCGAAATCGATGCGCGCATTTGTTTGGGCCTGATCCAGCCATGAGCACTTTCTTGGGAAAGCCGCGTCTCGATCTTCGTTCGATCGGGCAAAAATTCTTTCACGTTTGCGATGGTGGAACCCAGAAGGGTGGCGCGCTTGTTGTTCTTGATCAGATAGGCATTGATCCGGTACGCCCCGGTCGGCGAGTCGTTACTGGTTTGATAAGTCAGCTCGACGAAACCGGTCTGTGATAAGGTGATTTTTGTCGTCTGTACCGGCAGATCGCGCGCATCCAGCACTTCGGTCTCGATCGGCAACCCTGCCAACTGCCCGCTCCAGTTCCGTTGTTTCACCACCAGTCCAGCGTGAATTTCATCGCCCGGCCGATAGACGCCGCGTTCCGTAAAAATGAAAGCGTCGAGATCTTCGGCGGAAAGGTTTTGCGCGCCGTCGATGTCGAAGCGTGAAAAATTCAGCAACCGATCTTCCCGGGCGTAGGGAATGAAAGCGACGTCGTCGCCATTGCGGGCCACCAATGCAATCGGCGTTTTGTCGCGCGTGAGTTTCTCAACTGAACTAAACGCGGCGTGGCCATCCGCTGCCGTCGTTTCCTTCTCTAAAGCGATTCCATTTTTGCCGATGATCTCGACGCTGGCGTTCGCGATCGGACGCCCGCTTTGAATCGACATCAGAAAAACATCGCAACTGCCATTCGCACTTTTCTTCGTCAAAATTCCAATGTCGGTAATGAGAAGAAAACGGGTCTCCCGTACCGAGGGAATTACTTTGCGCTTGATCGGGTCCCAGCCGCGCGCCGTCAGGAAAAAGAGACCGCGCTCGCTGCCGCCATCGGCCGGTTTGCGCAGATGCTCGGAAAAATCGAACGCGGAATAGTTCGCTTTCCATTTGTTTTCCAAGGCGATCGACTGATGCTCGAGGGCGATGCGCGAGATGTTTTCCTGATCGAAAATTCCCGGATCCTCAAACCGCGGATGCTGAAATTTGCCCTCTGTCTGGCTAACGAGATGGTTGATTTGATTGGTGGCGACGCGCGCGATTTCATACTCGATTGCCGACAAACCGCGGGAACGGACGGATAGCTTGCGCTCGCCGCTCAATGCGAGCAGACCGCCAGCGCCTTCTATTTGAACTTCGCGCGGCAATTCCGGTACGGGAATGACCGCGTTGTAGTCATCGACCAGTGGATAATCGCCGAGTGCGCGCACCCCTTTGCGCAGGCGAAGATAAAGCTCGCCTTCGTCTTCGACCCGGATGCGAAAAGCGTGTTGTATGTCGTGCTCTTTCTCCGATCGAACAACGGTGAACTCGACGCGTTTCGCGCGCGCAAGCACGTCATCAGTAACGTCAGTCGCGCTTTGCCATTTCGATTTTACGCCGTCATCCGTAACTCTTTCGTCTTCGCCCGAATCTTCAACCGTTTCGCTTTCGTCGGGCTGGGCGTCGCTGTTTTCGACGTTTCGCTTCGGCAACAACCAAAGCTCCAACGACTTCTCCAGGTCGCGCGTCGCGATTTCCGCCGTCGTGTTCAGGATGATGATTTGCTCGGGATCGCTTTTTTTGCTGCGGACGATCGTGCCTTTGGCTGACTCGATCCGGAAGAATGTCGCCACGGACGGAACCCGTAGTTTTTCTTCCAGTGCCGCGTGGGTTTCAGCCGTGTTCTGCGCGGCGCGGATACCCTTGCTCAATTTCAATTTCACCCAGTCCTCGCGCGTCGGCAGAGTGACGGGGGAACTGCGCAAGTAGGCGAGGCGCTGATGCAAGCCGTAGCTGATGGTGAAGTGCGGCGCCGGATCAGTGGCGGCAAAGATTTTTGATCCCCCCAGTATTTCGAACTCGATCCGACGCTCCAATTCGCCGGGCTCGATCCGGTGCGTTGCCTCCAGCGTCGCCGTGATCTGACGCACCTCGGGATTGATCGGATCCTGGTAGAGAACGAGGTCGCGAATGGCGATCCCGAACACGGGTGTTTCGAATTCGTAGCGCGACCGCTCGAGGCGCACGTGCGACGGGAAAAAGCTCTTGTCGAAAGTGACCGAGAACTTTTTCTCGGCTGGCCAGTCTTCGGTCGGCTCGAATAAGAGGATGTCGTCGGCGGACCAGCGCCAGGCGCCGGCAATCTGGGGATTAAGGTGAACGCCGCTCAGCGATCGTTTTTGCAAGTCTTCAAGTCGTGCGGCGTGATCGCTGAAATAAACAATGAGCGGCGGAAACTTTAATTCCTTCTGCAATTTCGTGACCGGCAGTTGCGCGATGGTGGCACGGACGCGGTAGGGCTTCGGCCTGTGCTGATACCAGTGCCAGGTCCATGCTGTCCCGCAGGCGAACAGAAGAAAGGCAATGAGCGCCGGCGCGACAAGCCGAGGGTGAACGCGCGCAAAACGAGCGCAACCGGCACCAATGCGGCTAAGCCAGTGTGGCGGGCGCCATGAAAAGTTGCCGAAGATTGATCCCAGAATTCGAGAAATGCCTTGGGTGAATCTTCGAAAAAGCGCGTTCATAAGATGAATACGGCCCCCGCCGCCCTGATCTTTCAGAAAAAAGCGTCGCCCTTGCGTCGCGTGTATGAAGCAAACCGCGCGTCATCCCGAGCCGCGCAGACGGCGAGGGACCTCACGAGTGCGGTGTTGATCACGCAAGTCAGTTTGTGTGATCCCGAAGGATGGGTGGGGTCCCTCGCTTGCGCTCGGGATGACGGAGGGTTTGGTGTTGCAAGATTTTCCTTAATCCGAGCTCGCCCATAGCCATGTCACCGCGGGCCGCGCAGACAATGCCAGTCCGGCTCGGACTGAGGGACCGCTCGATCCCACCATTGCCGCAGCCAGCGTCAACGGCTACAAAGCGAGATGGGAATCACCGGCCGGCTCGCCACCCGGCGCAGTCTGGTCGAGCGACTGGGCCACTGGGAGGACCAGGCGCGCTGGCAGGAATTCTTCGAAACCTATTGGAAGCTGATTTATTCCGTGGCGCGGAAGTCCGGCTTAAACGACGCCGAAGCCCAGGACGTGGTGCAGGAAACCGTCATCACTGTCGCCAAGAAAATAGGCAAGCTGCGCTATGATCCCGCGATCGGTTCGTTCAAAGGCTGGCTACTCAACATCACGCGCTGGCGCATTGCCGATCAATTTCGAAAGCGCGTTCCATCACAAAATCAGATCGGTCTCTCTGGCGACGATCGGAGCACCGCGACGATCGAGCGCATCGCGGACTCCAATGCGGAAAATCTCGATGAACTATGGGAGCAGGAGTGGCAACAGAATTTGCTCGCCAGCGCGATGACGCGAGTGAAGAAAAAGGTCGCTCCAAAGCATTTTCAGATCTTCGATTGCTCCGTTCGTAAAGAGTGGCCGGCACAGAAAATTGCTGCGGCACTTGGGATCAGTGTTGGGCAGGTCTATCTGGTGCGTCATCGCGTGGCGGCGTTGTTGAAGAAAGAGATCAAGGCGCTACAAAAGGAAGGCGTCCCGAGCGAAGCGAAGCGAAGTCGAGGGATGCCACCAAAATTACATTAAAGCTTTCGCAACGGGATTCCTCGGTCCGAGCCGGACTGGCGTTTTCGCTCGGAATGACGGAGCAATTGTCTCTGCCGTTCCGTTTATGTTAGGATCAGGTCCATCGCTGACGAAGTGAAAAACCGCGCGCCGGGACATTCCGTTCCCACGCAAATTCCCATCATTCCTGATCACGAAGTGTTGCGAGTGATCGGGCGCGGCGCTTACGGCGAAATCTGGCTGGCGCGAAGTCTGACTGGAGCAGTGCGGGCGGTGAAGGTGGTTTATCGCAGCACCTTCGAAAACGAGCGCGCGTTTCAGCGCGAGTTCCAGGGGATGTCGAGTTTTGAGCCGATCTCGCGCGCACACGCTGGATTCGTTGACATCCTGCACGTTGGCCGCACCGCCAAGTATCTCTACTACATCATGGAACTGGCCGACGACCATCTCAGCGGCCGCGAGATCGACATCATCAATTATTCACCCCGCACTTTGAAAAGTGAACTGGAGCGGCGGAAGCGATTATCGGTATCCGATTCCATCGCACTGGGCCTTTCCCTAACCGATGCGCTCAGCGCCTTGCACGCACACGGACTAAGTCATCGCGATATCAAACCGGCCAACATTATTTTTGTCGATGGTATGCCCAAACTCGCGGATATCGGTCTGGTTGCCATTAGCGGACAACGCTCATTCGTCGGAACGGAAGGCTACGTTCCACCTGAAGGCCCGGGCACTCCCAGCGCAGACATTTTCAGTCTTGGCAAAGTGCTGTACGAAATCAGCACCGGCAAAGATCGGCTCGATTTTCCGGAACTTGATTCGCAATTGAGCGAACGGCCGGACCGGGAGCACGCCATGAAATTGAATGACGTACTGGTGAAAGCGTGCGCGAACGAGCCGCGCCATCGCTACTCAACGGCGGCGGCGATGCACACTGATCTTACGCTGGTGCAAGATGGGGAAGCTCCGGTGAGAAAGCGAGCACGCGGTTGGCTCACCATCGCAATCATTTTCATCTGCGTCTTGTTAGCTTTCGCGATCTGGAAACGCTTTTATGCAACACCGGCGACGACAGGTCCGTTGCAGGCAACAGTCCGTACCGAACCGCCTGGAGCGATGGTCGCCTTCGATGATCACATCAAACCGAGCCCAGCCACGTTCGACGATCTCGATCCGCGCAAATACAGAGTGCGCATCATGTCGCCGGGTTACGATCCGATCGAAACGACAATGGATTTGAGCGACCCGCGGTCGAGTGCCTCGCCGTTGTTTCGAATGACGCGAAGCAAAGGCGGGCTCGAGATCGATGCGAGCGAAGGGGGCCTGCCATTCGCGATACGATCGGAAGATGGAGAAATCTCGCGTGATGGGGTGACGCCGGCGAAGCTGGCTGATTTACCAACGGGTAAATACGAAGTGACGGCGCGCCGTGGCGATTGGGAATTGCGCGACGCTATCGAAATCAGCCGCGGCGAAACGGCGCGGAAAATATTCGCGTTTCTGAATGCGCCACTCAATGTCACGAGTGAACCAAACGGCGCGGAAATTTCCCTCGATGGCGCGCCTCGAGGAAAGACGCCGTTACGGATCGAAGTGCCGGCGCGATCGCACGAATTGATCGCCCGCTTCGACGGGTGGCCGCAGGAGAGTCAGACGATCGACGTAAAACTGAACCTGGAAAACTCTGCGCAATTTGTTTTCGCAAACGGCAGCATCAAGATTACTAGCGCACCCGGCGGCGCGAGCGTGTTGTCCAACGGGCGCGAACTTGGCCACACCCCGTTGGTCATTGAAGAAGTGAAGCCGGGGAAGGTGAATTACGAATTGCGTCTCGCAGGCTACAAGCCTGCGGTAGTGACAGGTGAAGTCACGCCGCAGCAACAGGCGTTTCTCGCGGCGCGCCTTGAGAAAAGCTTGAGTCCGGAGCCTGGTCAATCGTGGACGAATTCGCTGGGAATGAAATTTGTTCCGCTCGATTCCGTGCGGATCGCGGTTTGGGAAACGCGGGTGCAGGATTACGATGCGTTTTGCCGCGCAACCGGACGTCGCCACGATCCGCCGGATTTCGCGCAAGGCCCGACGCATCCGGTGGTGAAAGTGAACTGGTTTGATGCGGTCGCCTTTTGCAAATGGCTCACGGAAAAAGAACGCGACGAAAATATCTTGGAGCCGTCGCTGGTTTATCGTTTGCCCACTGATCTGGAGTGGAGCGCGGCGGTTGGTTTGCCTAAAGAAAGTGGCGCTACCCCCGAAATGCGCGATGGAAAAATTCGCAACGAATTTCCCTGGGGAAAGGAGTGGCCACCACCAAATGGCGCGGCTAATTACGCCGACCAAAGCGCGAGGCGCCGCGGCGCGAGCGTGATCGAAAACTATAGCGACAATTTTCGCGAAACTTCGCCGGTGGGAAGTTTCAAGCCGAATGCGCTGGGACTGTGCGATCTGGGTGGGAACGTTTGGGAATGGTGCGCCGAGGGTTACAAAGGCAGCAGCTCAGGCACCGGCCGTGACTGGGGCGTATTACGCGGCGGCTCCTGGTCAACCAGCAATCGCACCGAGCTACAATCTTCCTATCGGAACGTGGTCGATCGCAACGATCGCGATGTCATCTATGGATTCCGCTGCGTCCTGGCCAACGAAGACAAAGTCGATAATCGCTAAGCTGACCGGGCCAGGTTGACTAATAAGTTGACTTACACTTGACTAATCGACAATGAGGACTTGACCAATAACTTGACTTATGCTTGACTAATCCACGTGAGTTATAAGCCCATTTACACGATTACGCCGGTGTTGCTCGCGCAGGTAGAGCAAATCGCGGGATTGCGCGAGCGGATTCTGGCAGCGGCGGTTCAAGTGCCCTGGATCCCGGCCTTGCAGAAGGACACGCGGATTCGCAATGCTCATTCTTCGACCGCAATCGAGGGCAATCCTCTTACCCTGGAACAGGTGCGGGCAATCGAAGAAGGACGGGAGATTCCCGCGACGGCACAGCGTGCCCGCCGGGAAGTGGCAAATTACTTTGCCGGGTTGCGTTTCGTGGAAAAGAACGCGCAACGCAGTGCGGTCACACATGCCGAGATGCTGAAATTGCATCGTATCATGGCGGGCGACGTAATGGACCAGGGAAGGGCCGGCCGCTACCGGACGATTCGGGTGCGGGTGGGGAGTCACGTGGCGCCGCATCCGGAGCAAGTGCAGCCGATGATGTCGGAATTGCTGCAGTGGTGGAATATACATGCGGCGCGGATTTCTCCGATCGTGAGCTCGGCCATCGTGCATCATCAGTTTGAAACGATCCACCCGTTTGCCGACGGCAACGGACGCACCGGACGCATGCTCAGCCTGTGGGAATTGTATCGGCGCGGCTTCGACAGCCATCACATTTTTTCAATCGACGAATTTTATTGGGAAGATCGTCCGCGCTACTACGCCGCATTCGAGAAAGTGCGAAAGGAAAGTAATGACCTCAGCAGCTGGCTCGAGTACAGCGCCGAGGGATTGCGGATGACGCTGGAGCGAGTCTGGACCCGGATTCAAAAGCTGACCGCACATTCTGGAAAGACGAAGCTCGTGCTCCGACCGAAGCAGGAGCAGTTACTTCATCTCCTGCGCGAAGAGAAGGCGCTGACGCCGCGTGAGATTTGGGATGGAGTGGGCGTGTCGAAACAAGGCGCGCTCGATTTATTGCGACCGCTGATTAAGGCCGGGTTGGTGCGGCGGATCGGAACGAAGAAGACGGGTCGGTACGTTTTAACCTGAAGAGGCGAGAATAGGCGTTTAGCGCCAAAGGCGCGATGTCAGAACAGCCTGGGGCATCGCCCCAGGACTGTGATTGAATTCTAACCGAGCGCTGAAAGCGCGATTCAACGCGCCGGAATGAATCGCGCTTTCAGCGCTGGGGGTTGGCGTCACACGAAATCCTGGGGCGCTGCCCCAGGCTTAGAATGAACGTCGCGCCTTTGGCGCTAAACGCGTGCCCCTACGATACCTTTTGCGGTTAAGAATCGTAGCAATCCAAGTACTTGATGCCGGAGCCGGTGTTGAAAATTACGACGCTTTGGTCAGGCGAAATTTTACCTGACGAGAGTAGCGACTTCACTGCCGCGAAGCACGCTGCACCTTCCGGAGCGACAAAGAGTCCTTCGCTCGAAGCAACTTCTGCGGCAACGCGGATCATTTCTGCGTCGTTAATTGCAATGGCGCCGCCGTTCGACTGGCGAAGAATTTTGAGAATGAGAAAATCGCCTATCGCTTTTGGAACACGTAATCCGGCGGCAAGCGTGTGCGCGTTAGGGAACTCGGCGGCGGAGTTTTCTCCCGCTTCGAACGCAAGAACGATCGGCGCGCAGCCCTCGGCCTGGACCGAGAACATCCGTGGCCGTTTTTGGCCGATCCAACCGAGTTTCTCCATCTCATCGAACGCTTTCCACATCCCGATAAGGCCGGTCCCGCCCCCGGTGGGATAAATGATGGCGTCGGGTAACTCCCAATTCAGTTGCTCGGCCAATTCGTAACCGAGCGTTTTCTTTCCCTCGATTCGATATGGCTCTTTGAGGGTCGAAACATCAAACCAGTTCTCTTTGCGCCTCCCGATTTCAGCAGCGCAATCCGTAATCAGGCCGTCGATCAAGGTTACGCGGGCACCGAGCTCGCGGCATTCGATAATGTTAGCGCGTGGTGTGTCGCGCGGCATGAAGACGTGGGCTTCGAGTCCGGCGCGTGCAGCGTAGGCGGCGAGGGCGCCGGCGGCGTTGCCGGCGCTGGGAGCGACGAGTTTGGAGGCGCCGAGATGTTTCGCCATCGAAACGGCGACGGACATTCCGCGCGCTTTGAAACTTTGAGTCGGATTCTGTGATTCGTCTTTGATCTGGAGATCCTGCATGTGCAAAGAGGCGCCGAATGTTCCTGCGCGAAGCAATGGAGTTCCTCCTTCGCTGAGTGAGACAGGTGCGGTCTCAATCGGCACAGGCAGTAATTCGCGATAACGCCAGAGCGATTTTTCAGCGCGGGTTGACAGTTCCTTGCGTCTGAGCGCGCGGCCCGCTTGTTCGAGGTCATAAACGGCGAGCAGTGGTTTGCGGCATGCTGTGCATAAGTTTTGCAGCTTCGTCCAGTCGTGATGCAACCCGCAGGATGTGCAGCTCAAATGCGTTAGAAACATGGAATCGGACGGCCTGGAGGCGATGCTAACATGACGTGGCATTGCTGCCATTTGTTTAAGGAAGCCTTCGACCTTAAACCGATGAGCGGGAGCCGCGATAAGATGAGACTCGTACCGCTAAACACGCCAGGAGACACCAAAATTGATCCCCAGTATTGTTCGCCAAAGAAAAGCGGTGTGGCGCTCCGCTTCCCACGGCACTCCAAAACCTTTTTTGGACTGCGCCGGCAAAGCAAAGCGACGACGGCGCTTTTCCCACACGCGCTCACCCCTGAAGGAGAGAAACACGGCGCATTTGTCCAGGTTTTACCGGTGCAAAACGGTTAGCGTCGGCTTCCCGCAGACTCGATCCGTTGTCCGCATTGTGGTAATCCACGCTTCGCATGACTAAAGACGTTTCCGTGCGCCGCCTGTCGCGCCCCTGGTATCGTCCGTCGCTGACGACGCAGATTAT
>Ga0137403_10001442_pt1 | contig 29907 bp, 28 predicted proteins | sample CZOMad2_1_16fung_FD_122057 | JGI IMG/M metagenome (GOLD analysis project Ga0137403, IMG submission 122057) | Vadose zone soil fungal communities from Angelo Coast Range Reserve, California, USA - CZOMad2_1_16fungal (Hybrid Assembly) | ecosystem: Environmental > Terrestrial > Soil > Vadose zone... | reverse complement strand
GTGGCTCCTGTCCACTCTGTTTGACGCCTCCCTGTTATCAACTTCAAAAGCCGCCGGAAACGGCGGCTCTTTTTTTGCAGTGTGCTTTTCGCGCATCTTCTTTTCAGGATCCGCACCTGCTGGAAACCATAAATGCTGTTGCGGCTGGACTTCGCGCTGTGGGCGAGCAATGATTTGTTCATCATAAGCCGGCGCGTCTCCAAACCGGCCGCGTAAACAAACGTAAACAGTTGCGTGAGGCGTTAACCATGTCGGACCGTTTGCAAACCGAAACCGCCCTCGTGCACTTCAGCGAGCGGCTGACCAACTCCGCGGCATTCAGCACCCTGTTCCGGGACGGCATGGATCTGGTCGAGGAGACCGCGGCCTATCTCGACGGCGCCGGCCGCGTCGAGGCCAAGGCGCTCGACCGCTCGGTCAGCCTCACCTACGCCACCGAAAGCATGCGGTTGACCACGCGCCTGATGCAATTGGCGTCATGGCTGCTGCTGCACCGCGCGGTGAAGGAAGGCGAGATGACGCTAAGCCAGGCCAATCGCGAGAAGACCAAGGTCAAGCTCAGCGCCGCCGATCCGGGTCCGGACGAGATGCTCGAAAAGCTGCCTGAGCAGCTGCAGGTCCTGATCGCCCGCTCGATGATCCTGCAAACAAAAGTCCGCCGCCTCGATACCACCATCCACGCCCCGACGACCGAGCGCGCCGCGATCGGCAATCCGCTGGTGCCGCAGCTCAACCGCCTGAAGGCGGCATTCGAGCGCTGAGTGCGGTTGCCGCTGGTCCAGGATCGGCTCAAGCGCGCGCGATCTATCTGCTCTTCTTCGGTATAGTTCTTGACGGAGCGCCGGCGCCGCCCGACACCGACAACCCATTGAAGAAAGCGCGTGTTCGTGCGGTCGCGCCGGGCCCCGGATAGAACCGGACGGTCTCTGCCGTCACATCGCCTCCACCGCTTTTCAATTTGACCGGTGCCACCGGCCGCCCGTTGTCATCGGTCACTATGACCGGCGGCTTGTTCGCGGACGCCCATCTGTCGCCCCATTGCATCAGGGCGACCATAGCCGGTAGCAGCCCGCGACCCCTATCGGTGAGCTGGTAGAGGGGACGCTTTTCAGATCCGCCGCGCTCGAGGATGCCGTTCTCGGCCAGGCGTTGCAGCCGCGCAGCGAGAATGTTCTTGGCGATTCCGAGACTCTTCTGGAAGTCGCCGAAGCGGCGAACGCCGAGGAAGGCGTCGCGAACAATCAGTAGCGTCCACCAGTCCCCCACGATCTCGAGGGTCCGTGCCAGTGAACAGTTCAGTTCCGAAAGATCGGTCTTGCCAGGCATGGTTGCACAATGAAACCTTTTGTCTTATGGTTTCACTCTGCAACTAAATCTGCGTCCGGGCAACAGGGGTTGGGAATGACGGAAGCCGGTCGGGTGACGCTTGATCTCGGGAAGATAGAAGCGAGGGTTTCGAATTTGAGGGCAGGCGGCGCCGCGGTCGCGCTGGGCTCGTTCGGCGTCACCGCAACCAGCGTGCTCTACGCGCTTTCGCCCCCTGCCGCGGCCCTGCCAGCGCAGCCGTTCGATCAGGCATTGGCGCTGGCCGGTGCTGTCGCCGGTGCGCGGACCATGTTTGCGGCTGGAGCCGTTGGCATCTTCTCGGATATCGTGATGGCGGTGGGCGCGCTTCTGGTCGCGCTTGAACTCGCCCGGCGCGGAAGGAGCCTCGCAGTCGCCGGCTGGATCGCTATCCTTTTGAGCATTGTCGTCTTTACGTTGGTCGATGCGATAGTGGGCTTTGTGCTGGGGCCGGTTGCCGTGCTGAAAGATGGCGCGGGCGCATTTACCGCGTTCAAGCGTCTGTTCGACGTGCTGTTTCTTTTGGGGACGACCGCATTCGGGGCTGGCGCCATGCTCGCGTTAACGAATGAAATGCGGTCGGCGGTACCGATCGTAAGCAAGCCCGTTGCCATCGCGGGCGCGTTGACGGGAATGGCCGGCGTGCTGGCTGCGGGGGCCTGTCTTGCGGGCTTTCCGCTGGAACAGGCCGTCGGCATCAGTATCGGCCTCGGTTCAGCAGTTTTTGTAGCGATCGGCGCGCAGATTATGTTGAGGCCGCAATAGGCGGTGCTGCGGCAACTTGCGAAACCGTCAATTCAGGCTTCAAAATGAAAAACGCCCCGGCGCGAGCGGAGGCGTTTTGAAGTCTTGATTTGGACGCGAAGGCTTGAGAGACCTCACTCCTTCTTGAGAAAGCCCGAAAACTTCTTCTGGAACCGTGACACACGGCCGCCACGATCGAGCAGCTGCTGGGCGCCGCCGATCCAGGCCGGGTGCGACTTGGAGTCGATATCGAGGTTCAGCTTGTCGCCTGCCTTGCCCCAGGTCGAGCGCGTCTGATATTCCGTGCCATCGGTCATCACGACCGTAATCATATGATATTCCGGATGAATTTCGGCTTTCATGGCAGATCCTTCGGCGCGCCGGCGCCTGTCTTTAAGATGGCTGTGGGGACGGATTTGGGCCGCTCTATAACGCAGCGAGCCGTCCAAAACAAGCCAAGTATCTGCCTGATAAGTATCTTCCCGGATGCGTAGCTTTCCGGATTTGCCAGCGGTGGCGGCGAGGCCTATCTGGGGACGGCAAAGGCGATTGGTCAAATCTCATGAGCGCAGTGGAACGGCTTGAAGACCGGCTTGGCGAAACGCCCCCGCGGCGCGATGCGGTGCCATCTGAGGCATCCCTGGTCGAAGCAGAACTGACGCAGTTGCCGGCCAAGAGCACCGCGCGGCTGCGCCCGCTGCTGGCGCTGGCGCCCTATGTGGCGCGCTACCGCGGACGTGCGTTTCTGGCCTTGATCGCGCTGACCATTGCCGCGATTACGACCCTGCTGGTGCCGGTCGCGGTGCGGCGGATGATCGACTTCGGATTCAGCCCCGAAGGCATCGCCATGATCAACAGCTACTTCAGCGTGATGATCGCGGTGGTCGCGGTGCTGGCCGGCGCCAGCGCGGCGCGGTTTTACCTGGTCATGACCATCGGCGAGCGCATCGTCGCCGATCTCAGGCGCGACGTGTTTGCTCACCTGATTTCGCTGTCGCCGGCGTTCTTCGATTCCGCGCGCAGCGGCGAACTGATCTCGCGGCTGACCGCCGATACCACCCAGATCAAATCCGCGGTCGGCGCGTCGGTATCGATTGCGCTGCGCAATCTCATGCTGTTCATCGGCGCCACCGTGATGATGGTGATCACCAGCCCGCGGCTTTCGGGCTTCGTGCTGCTGGCGATACCGGCGATCGTGATTCCGCTGGTGGCGTTCGGACGCTGGGTGCGCCGGCTGTCGCGCAACGCCCAGGATACGCTGGCGGATGCCACCGCCTATGCCTCCGAACTGGTCGGCGCTATCCGCACCGTGCAGGCCTATACCAGCGAGCGGATGGCCAATGCGCGCTTCGGCGGCGAAGTCGAACAGGCCTATGAAGCGGCGCGCAGTTCGACCCGCGCGCGCGCCGTGCTCACCGCGGTCATCATCTTCATCGTCTTCACCAGTGTCGTGGCGATCCTCTGGGTCGGATCGAACGATGTGCTGACCGGCTCCATCAGCCCGGGCCGGCTTGGCCAGTTCGTGCTGTATGCCGCGTTCGCCGCGGCGGGACTTGGCCAGCTCAGCGAGGTCTGGGGCGAGGTGTCGGCCGCCTCCGGCGCATCGGAGCGATTGTTCGAAATTCTTCGCGTCAAATCGGCGATATCAGTACCCGCATCGCCGCGCGCGTTGCCGGCACCGGCGCGCGGAGACGTCGGGTTTGAAAATGTCGGCTTTGCCTATCCGACGCGGCCGGATGCCCTGGCGGTCGATGGGGTTTCGCTTTCGGTGCGCGCCGGCGAGAAGGTCGCGATCGTTGGCCCGTCGGGCGCCGGCAAGAGCACGCTGTTTCACCTGCTGCTGCGGTTCTACGATCCTGCCACCGGTGTGATCTCATTCGACGGCGTGCCGATCCGGGACGCCGATCCGCGCGAGCTGCGCTCCCGCATCGCGCTGGTGCCGCAGGAATCGGTCGTGTTCGCCGCGACCGCGCGCGAGAACATCCGGTTCGGACGGCCGGACGCCGATGATGTCGAGGTCGAGCGCGCCGCCGAGCTTGCCCACGCCACCGAATTCATCCGCCGTCTGCCGGGAGGATTCGAATCGCAGCTCGGCGAGCGCGGCGTCACGCTGTCCGGCGGTCAGCGCCAGCGCATCGCGATCGCGCGTGCCATCCTGCGCGATGCGCCGCTGCTGCTGCTCGATGAAGCCACCTCGTCGCTCGATGCGGAGAGCGAGACGCTGGTGCAGACCGCGCTGGAAGAATTGATGCGTCACCGCACCACCTTGGTGATCGCCCATCGGCTCGCCACCGTGTTGTCCTGCGACCGCATCATGGTGATGGAGCAGGGCCGTATCGTCGAACACGGCACCCACGCCTCGCTGGTTGCCGCCAACGGTCTCTACGCCCGGCTGGCGAGACTGCAGTTCGAGGGCGTGTGACTTTCTTTCTTCCCCTCTCCCCTTGTGGGAGAGGGTGGCTTCGCCAACGGGTCGGCGCGAAGCGCCGCCCGATGATAAACTCCGCGAAGACGGGTGAGGGGTTGTCTCCGCATCGCAGTCTGGGAGACTGTACCCCTCACCCGATTGAGTTTGGGTCTACCGTTAGCGATGCCCTCTCCCACAAGGGGAGAGGGCGCAGTTATGCGCACCGCGATATGTTCTTTGAGCTCAGGCGTCATTCCGCGGCCTCCGCGAGCGCCGCTTCGCGTTCGAGATCGACGACCTTGAGCGTGGTGCGGATGCGCTGGGTAGTGCCGTCCTGGAAACGGATCACGGTATCGACGGGAATGTCGCGCTTGCCGTCGTAGATCGCATCGATGATATCGGCGTATTTCTCGTTGATCACGCTGCGGCGGACTTTCCGGGTGCGAGTGAGTTCGCCGTCATCGGCGTCGAGTTCCTTGTAGAGCAGCAGGAAGCGGGAAATGCGCTGCGCCGGCGGCAGCGTGGCGTTGACGGTTTCGACCTCCTTGCGCAACAGCGCGTAAACCTCGGGCCGCGAGGCAAGGTCGGTGTAGGTGGTGAACGCGATCCGGTTTTTCTCCGCCCATTTGGAGATGATCGAGAAACGGATGCAGATCATCGCCGCCAGCGCATCGCGGCCGGCGCCCAAAACCACCGTCTCGGCGATGTAGGGCGAGAATTTCAGCTTGTTCTCGATATACTGCGGCGAGAAGCGTTCGCCGCGCGCGGTTTCCGCAAGGTCCTTGATCCGGTCGATCACCACCAGCTGCCTGTTGTCGTTGAAGTAGCCGGCGTCGCCCGAATGCATCCAGCCGTCCTGCATATCGGCGGCGGAGGCTTCCGGATTCTTGTAATAGCCGAGGAACATGTTGGGATGGCGCACCACGATCTCGCCGACGCCATGGATATCCGGGTTCTCGATGCGGATTTCGATATTGTCGGCCATCGCCACGCCTGTGGTATCGGGGTGGACCTGGCCAAAGGGATGCAGCGTGTAGGCGCCTAACAATTCGGTCTGGCCGTATAGCGTGCGCAGCGGCACGCCCATGGCCTGGAAGAACTTGAAGGTGTCGGGGCCGAGCGCGGCACCTCCGGTCGCCGCCGAGCGCAGCCGGGTAAAGCCGAGCCGGTCGCGAAGGGCGCGAAACAGCAACATGTCCGCGACCAATGAACGCTTGCCTTGCGCCAGCGCCGCCAGTCCCGTCCTCATGCCGACTTCATAGAGGCGCTGCTTGAGCGGGGAGGAATCCATCACGCTGGCACGCACGTCGGCGGCGATGGATTCCCACACCCTTGGTGCGAACAGCACGAAGGTCGGCGCGATCTCGCGGAAATCATTCATCATGGTGTCGGGCTGTTCGACGAAGTTGATCTTCATCCGGCACAGCAGGCCTTTGCCGAGCACGTAGACCTGTTCCATGATCCAGGGCAGCGGCAGCACCGAAACGTATTCGTCGTCGGGACCCTTGGGATCGAAAGCGAGATAGGTCGCGCAATGCCGCAGCACCCGTCCTGCGGCCAGCATCGCCAGTTTCGGGTGGGCCGTCGTGCCGGAGGTGGTGCAGAGGATCGCAACGTCCTCGCCCGAAGTGGCGTCCACCAGCCTGTCGTAGAGATCCGGCTCGCGCGCGGCGCGCTCGCGGCCCAGGCTCGCGAGCTTGTCGGCTTCCATCAGTCGGGGATCGTCATATTTGCGCATGCCGCGTGGATCGGAATAGACGATGTGCTTGAGATGCGGCGCGCGATCGGCCAAGGTCAGCAGCTTGTCGACCTGCTCTTCGTCCTCGGCGAATACCAGTCTGGCCTCGCCATAGCTGAGGAGATAGGCGGCTTCCTCATCGAGCACGTCGCGATAAAGGCCCAGTGACATGGCGCCGATGGCGTGGGCGGCGATTTCGGCTGACACCCAGTCCGGCCGGTTGTCGCCGATGATGCCGACGACGTCGCCGCGGCCGAGGCCGAGCTCGACCAGGCCAAGCGCGAAATCGCGCACCCGGCTCTGATAGTCGTTCCAGGTGAATGGGCGCCAGAGCCCGAAATCCTTTTCGCGCAGCGCGATTTCGCCGCCATGTTCCTGGGCGTTGAGGCGCAACAGCTTCGGATAGGTATCGGCTTGCGCAACGCGGCCGGCGTAATCCATCATGCCGCGGTCTCCGCGGGCGCCGGCGTTTCGTCCGGATCGACCAGAGCCTCGTCCTCTTCGCCGAGATAGGCGCGCTTGACGTGGGGATCGGCGAGCACCGCGGCCGGATCGCCTTCCGCGATCTTGCGACCGAAATCCAGCACCATGACGCGGTGGGAGATATCCATCACCACGCCCATGTCGTGCTCGATCATCATCACCGTCATGCCGAACTCTTCGTTGAGATCGACGATGTAGCGCGCCATGTCCTCCTTTTCCTCGAAATTCATGCCGGCCATCGGCTCGTCGAGCAGGATCAGCTGCGGCTCCAGCGCCATGGCGCGCGCCAGCTCGACGCGCTTTCGCAAGCCGTAGGGAAGGGTGCCGGCGGTCGCCTTGCGCACCGACTGCAGGTCGAGGAAATCGATGATCTCCTCGACCTTGCGGCGATGCTCGAGTTCCTCGGCCCTCGCGCCCGTCAGCCAGTACAGCGATCCCGTGATGAAATTATTCTTCAGGAGGTGATGCCGCCCGACCATGATGTTGTCGAGCACGCTCATATGATGGAACAGCGCCAGGTTCTGGAAGGTGCGGCCGATGCCGAGACGGGGCCGCGCGTTGGGTGTCAGCGCCGTGATATCCTGTCCGCGATAGAACAGATGACCCTCGGTCGGCCGGTAGCGGCCCGAGATGCAATTGACGATCGAGGTCTTGCCGGCGCCGTTGGGGCCGATAATGGAGAACAGCTCGCCGGCGTTGACGCCAAAACTGACCTCGGTCAACGCTCGCACGCCACCAAAGCGCAGTGACACCTCGCGCACTTCCAAAGCGTATTCCACCCTTCCCTCCGTAACGCGTATTCCGCAAAAAGCGTTCACCGCCTGGCGATCAGAATATGCATCATCCAAATAGGCGCTTTGGCGCTCTTGGTCTTGGTTTGGCGGCAATCGAGATCAACCCAGTTCACCGCAGGGGTCACCCTGTTTCAACGGGGTCGACACGTCAACGGTTGCGCTTGCCGCAGGGCTGGCGCCGCCCGCTCCAATCGGCTTTGGTATTAGAGAGCGTTTTCGAGCGAAGCCTGCCCACGGACTTGGTCCGGGGGAGGGCACCGGTTCGCGCTGGTCCGGTTTGAGCGCTTGAAGCACGTCCAAACCGATGCCATCAATCCGCAAAACTGGAGATCGGCATTTCCGAGAAATCCGCCTAATCGGACACGCCGCTGACATGTCAAAATCGGCTCGAATGACCTTTTTGTGACATAGGCGCCCGCTTTCTTTGACCCCCTGGGACCATGGCCGGACGCGCCTTTCGCAGACGAGTGGGCACGCGACCTGACCTTTGACCGCTCGCCGGACTGGTCTCCAGGCAGCGATGCGGCCGGTCGATAACAAGGCGAACGCGCTGCATGATCGCTGCGGTGCACGAGCGCCCGGTTCCCGAGGCGGCGCAAAAGATTCCGATTGACTGACGATGGAACAAAGTTCCGAAATCGTACCCGGCCCAATCTTGGGTTGAATCCTATGGGGAGATTTTTCATGTATAGCGTTGGAAGTCTGCGAGCGAATCTCTATGCGTTCGCCGCGGCCGGGGCGATCTCGGTTGCGGCCACCAGCGCCTTTGCGGGCTGTACGGGTCCGGGAGCGCCTACAGATACGCAGACCAAATGCCTGACGGCGGTCCCGATCCCTGGAAACCCGCTGCGCTCATTCGATATCAGTTGGGTCAATCCAGACCGGGCCGAGTACTATCTGGCCGACCGCTCCAATGCCGGCATCGACATCATTGATACCCGGCAGAACATCTTCAAGCGGCGGTTGGGTGGGTTTGTCGGCGTTGTGCTGAACTCAGCAGGCACCGCGGTCAACAATAACGTATCTGGACCTGACGGCGTCACCTCGCACGGCCGCTGGGTTTATGCCGGCGACGGTAACAGCACCCTCAAGGTCTTCGACCTCGACGCGCTCCCGGCGCTCGCCCTCAAACAGAATATCTCCACTGGCGGCACCACGCGGGTCGACGAGATGGCCTTGACGACCGACGGGACGCTGCTGCTGGCCGCCAACAACGCGGAAGACCCGCCTTTCGCGACGCTGTTCCGGGCCAACGGCGACCAGGCGGTGAGTTCGGTGGCGATCCTGAGCAGGGTCCTGGTCTCGAATGCCATCATGCCAGCTGGCTTTGGGCTCTCGATTGAGCAGCCAGCCTGGGATCCCAAGACTAAGCGCTTCTACGTTTCGATCCCGGTCATCGCGAACAACCCGACGGGCTGCAATTTCGGCCAGGTATCCGGCCCGATTACATGCGATGGCGGACTTCTCGTTGTCGATCCGGCAACGCTGACCGCCGGCACAGACATAATCGGCGCTTTCAACCCGACAACAAACACCGGTGTCGTGCCGCTGCACAAATGCGGGCCAAATGGCGCGACCTTGGGGCCGCATGACAACCTGCTGCTTGGGTGCACGCCGCAAAATAATCCGAGCGACACGGAAACGCTGGTCATCAATGCCAAAACCAAGAACTCGGCCTTGATTGAGAACATCACCGGGGCGGACGAAGTCTGGTTCAATAAGGGTGACTTCCGGTACTACACCGGATCGAGCCGCGACTGTGGCACCCCCGGCACCTGCCCTAATCCCCCTCGCTTTCCAGGCTCTGCCGTGCTCGGCGTCATCGACGCGACCAGCGTATTGATAGAGAAGATCCCGCAGTCTTCCAACTCTCATTCGGTGGCGGCAGACTCGAAGCGCAACTTTATCTATGTTCCGCAGGTTGCGCCGGTCAGTGTCGTCGGCTCAGGCGGCGATATCACAACGGTCGGCCAGGGCATCTGCGGCGGCTCCAGCGGCTGCGTCGCCGTCTACAAGCACGACGTCGACGATGACGAGGAGCACCACCATGACGACGCTCACTAAAGATTGCCCGGTGGCGCCCTAAACTTGCGGATCGGGGACGGGAGCTTCTGATCCGGCCCACTAAATGAAAGGCCCCGGTGTCTGCGGCCACCGGGGCGGGCAGCCGCCTCGCGAGTTGATCACCCAGTCGCGCCACTTGACGCTGACCGAACCATTTTTCCACCTCAAAGCCCCGGCCAATACGGCCGGGTTTTCAGTTGCTTGATGTCTGCGTTTGGACCCAAAGCAGTCATTGGGCGAACCGCTCAGATCGGACAACAGTAACGGGTTTAATGGTGTTCTCAGGCACGTTCCTAAGATAAGATATGATGGGGCTATGCGCCGCGATTTTTGCGGGTCGATCCATCTAGCGAAAATTTTCATGGCTGAACCGCGCGTGAACCGCAAGCTTGCGGCAGTCCTAGCTGCCGACGTAGTGGGCTATTCACGTCTGATGGCTGCCGACGAGGTGGGGACGCTGGCTGCTCTTAAGCTTCATCGCGAGGTGGTCTTCGATCCGGCCATCGTTGCCCATAACGGGCGCATCGTAAAGCTGATCGGCGACGGCACGCTCGCCGAATTTGGCAGCGTCGTCGATGCTGTGAATTGCGCGCTCGCGGTGCAGCGCTCCGGCGCGTCGATGCCGGATGAAAAAGCGCCCATGCCCGCTATCGTGCTTCGAATTGGCATCAATCTGGGTGACGTCATTATCGAGAGCGATGACATCTACGGCGATGGCGTTAACGTCGCGGCGCGCCTGGAGGCCCTGGCCAAACCCGGCGGGATCTGCGTCTCGTCCGTTGTCCATGAAAGCGTCGGCAACCGGATCGACGTTCGTTTCCAGGACGGCGGCGACATCAACGTCAAGAACATCGACCGTCCGATCCGCATCTGGACCTGGCCTCCCGGGGATACGGCCACGGCCGCCCAGTCGTTCCACACTGCCAACCCGGCGCCCGACATCAAGAAATCGTCGATCGCCGTTTTGCCGTTCACCAATATGTCGGACAACCCGGAGCAGGAGTATTTCTCTGACGGCATAAGCGAAGACATCATCACCGATCTATCGAAGATTTCCGGGCTGATGGTCATATCGCGCAATTCGAGCTTCACCTACAAGGGACGTTCGGTCGACGTCCGCGAAGTCGGCCGCGATCTTGGCGTGCGTTTTGTACTCGAAGGCTCGGTCCGCCGAGCCGGTAATCGCGTTAGGATTACCGCGCAGCTGATCGACGCCGCCACCGGCGGACACTTATGGGCCGAACGTTTTGATCGGGACTTGTCAGATCTGTTTGTGGTTCAGGACGACGTCACTGGCCGAATTGTCGACGCCCTCAAGGTGACTCTCAGTCCGGACGAAAAAGCGCGGCTCGCCGACGGCGGAACCAGCGATATCAACGCTTACGATTATCTTCTTCGCGGCCGCGAATTCCTACTCGGAGAAACCAAGAACCGCGAGACGTTCGAACAATCAACAAAATTCTTCATCAAGGCACTCGAACTCGATCCCAACTATTCGCAAGCATATGCCGGCCTCGGCTGGGCCCATATGTTCGACTACCAAAATCGCTGGAGCGACAATTCTGATGACTCGCTGCGGCTCGCAAAACATAATGTAGATCGAGCGATCGAAAAAGACCCGAACGAGCCGCTTGCGCGAGTTGCCGCGTCGATGGTCGCAACATTCGAAAAGGACTTTGAGCGGGCGAAATCCGAGGCGGACATTGCACTTGCCCTCAACCCCAATTCCGCTGAAGCCTATGGGTGCCTTGGCAATATCTGCACATTCTCGGGACGGCCGCAGGAGGCCATTCCGTTGCTTGAGCGCGCCATGCTGCTGGATCCTGCCTATACGCAGCAATATCTTCACTTGCTCGGGGTAGCGAACCTTCTTGCCGGTAAGTACGAAACGGCGGCGGTTCTGCTAAGGCAGCGGGTTCTTTTGGTGCCGGGGACGGATTTCACACGCGCCGTGCTCTCTTCCGCTCTCGGTCATCTCGGCGACATCGGTGGGGCCCGGCGCGTCTGGCACGAACTCAAGGAAATCAACCCGCAATATTCCTTCAGCGAGCATTTCGCCCGGCAACCTTTTACGAGCCAAGAGGACGTCCGGCGGATTGCCGATGGTCTCGCAAAGGCGGAGCTACCGCGCTAGCCTCCCTACCCTGCCTGCAAGGACGGGTCGAAACTCCAAAATGGGGCAGAGGGAAAACATATGGACAGGCTAAGTCTGCAAAACCCGTTATTCGCTACCTACGCCATCGCCGCGACGATCATGATTCTTAAAGCCGTTAGCATGTCCTGGCTGACGGTGGTTCGGATGACGCAAGAGAAGGGCGGCTTCCGCTCGCCGGAAGACATCAGGAAGACACGCCTCAATCCCGAGCCCAATCCGAAGCAGCTCGAGCCGAACGAGCGCGTCGAGCGAATCCGGCGGATTCTGTTGAACGACCTCGAGAACCTGCCGTTCTTTCTCGTCACCGGCCTACTTTTCGTTCTGACCGAACCGTCGCTGCTGCTGGCTCGGTTGATTCTGTATGGTTACGTAGTATCGCGGCTCCTGCACTTTGCCGCCTACTTTACTGCGCGGACCCATGACACACGCGCAACCTTCTGGACCGTGGGCTCTCTAATCCTGATCTTCATGACGTGCCGGACGTTGGTCGCCGCATTCGGTTACTGATGGAGTACTCGCGATGTCCGGATTTGGCTACCGGACATGCCGCGATGTCCGACTCGCGTCCAAAATGCGCACCGAAGCGGACGTCCGCCCGCCAATCTGAAATTGATCGGTTCGCGCCCTATACTTCCAGCCATTCCTTGCGCACGGCTTCGTTCGCCTTCAAGGCGGCGGGTGTGCCCTCGAACACGATGCAGCCATGGCCCATGACGTAGACGCGATGCGATATCCGCATCGCGATCGCCAGTTTCTGCTCGACCAGCAGGATGGCGACGCCGCGCCGGGCGATTTCGGCGATGAGGTCGCCGACCTGCTGCACGATGAGAGGGGCGAGCCCTTCGGTGGGCTCGTCAATCATGATCAGTTCGGGATCGCCCATCAGCGTACGGCAGATGGTCAGCATCTGTTTCTCGCCGCCCGACAGCACGCCGGCCGAGGTGTCGGCCCGCGCGGCGAGGTTGGGAAACATCGCCAGCATGTCATCGAGCCGCCACTTGCCGGGGCGCTTGGTATCCTTGATGCCAAGCATCAGGTTTTGCCGCACGGTGAGGCTCGCGAAGATATCGCGGTGCTCCGGAACGTAGCCTAGGCCCAGCTGTGCGATCCGGTAGTTCGGGAAGCCCGCGATGTCGGTGCCCTTGAACTTGATCGAGCCCTGCGGCGGCACTTCGCCCATGATCGCCTTGACCGTGGTGGAGCGACCGACGCCGTTGCGTCCCAACAGGCTCACGACCTCGCCGGCGTCGATATGCATGTCGACGCCCTGCAGGATATGGCTCTTGCCGTAATAGGCGTGCAGATCGGCGACTTCCAGCATCATGCCGCTTCCTCGCCGAGATAGGCTTCGCGAACCCTGGGATTGCCGCGAATTTCCTCCGGCGTTCCCGAGGCGATGATCTGGCCGTACACCAATACCGAAATCCGGTCGGCGAGGCCGAACACGACGCTCATGTCGTGCTCGACGATCAGGAGCGTGCGGCCCTCGGTCAGGCGGCGGATCAGCGCCACCGCGCGTTCGGTTTCAGCGTGGCTCATGCCGGCGGTCGGCTCGTCGAGCAGAATGACATCGGCGCCGCCGGCAACGGTGATGCCGATCTCGAGCGCGCGCTGCTCGGCGTAGGTGAGAAGGCCCGCGGGCACGTCGCGCCGGGCCGTCAGGTTGATGTCGGCGAGGATTTGCGCGGTACGGTCGCGTACCTCGGGCAGGTTGTCGATATTCTTCCAGAACGCGTAGCGCTGACCGGCCGACCACAGCACGGCGCAGCGCAGGTTCTCCCATACGCTCATATTGGCAAAGACGTTGGTGACCTGAAAGCTGCGCGATAGGCCACGGCGGTTGATCTGGTAGGGCGCGAGACCCGAGATCACCTCGCCGCGGAGCAGCACGCTGCCCGAGGTCGGCGCCATGTAGCCGCTGATCAGGTTGAAGGTGGTGGATTTGCCCGCGCCGTTCGGACCGATCAGGGCGTGGCGTTCGCCCTGCGCCACGCTCAAATTGATGTTTCGGATGATGGCGATGTTGCCGAAGCTTTTTTCGACCCCGCGCAGTTCGATCGCAGCGTTCATGTTGCGATTCCTCTTTCGCGCGCCGCGCTGCTGGCGCTGTCCCAGGCGTACCCAACCCAGGTCCAGGTCTTGCGCGCAACCCAAAATCCGCCGAACAGGAGAATGACCGACATCGCCCAGATATACGGGCTCGCCGCATCGAAGCCGACGCCGAACGCCTTGATGTGGGAGTCGTCGCCGGGGTTGACGGTGTAGTGCACGATGGTTTCGAGTGCCAGCACGAGGCCTATGATCATCGCCGCTGTCGGCACCAACGCAACCAGGTAACTCGGCAGCACTTTCGGCAGCGTGCCGGCTTTCAAGAGCGGGCGATGCATCATCAGGAGCCCGGTGATGCCGCCCGGCGCATACAACACCACCGCGATGAAGATCAGTCCGAAATAGAGCTGCCACACCTGCGTCAGATCGCTTAAGCCCAGCGACAGGAACGTCACAAAGATCGCGCCGACGATGGGACCGATGAAGAAGCCGATGCCGCCGATATAGGTAGCGAACAAGACCGTTCCCGACTGTTGCGCTCCGAGATAGGCCGAGTTGGCGATCTCGAAATTGATCGCGGCCAGCGCACCGGCGATTCCTGCGAAGAAGCCTGAGAAACAGAACGCCAGATAGCGGACGACGTGCGGATTGTAGCCGACGAACTGGACGCGTTCGGGATTGTCGCGCACCGCGTTGCACATGCGCCCGAGCGGCGTGCGGGTCAGCGCATACATCGCGATCACCGCGATCAGCGTCCATGCCGCCACCAGATAGTAGATCTGGATCTGCGGCCCGAAATTCCAGCCGAACAGTTTCAGCAATTTGGTGCGGTTGGCGGAGACGCCGGCCTCACCGCCGAAAAAGGTGCGCAGGATCAGCGCCGAGGAGGCGATCAGTTCGGCGACGCCGAGCGAGATCATGGCGAACGCCGTGCCGGAGCGCTGGGTCGAGACCCAGCCGAGCAGGATCGCGAACGATAGGCCCGTCAAACCGCCGATCAGGGGAACGAGGGGCAGCGGGATCGGCAGCTTGTTGGCGCCGATGATGTTGATGGCGTGGATCACCAGGAAGCCGCCGAGGCCATAATACACCGCGTGCCCGAACGACAGCATGCCGGTCTGGCCGAGCAGGATATTGTAGGACAGCGAGAAGATGATGGAGATGCCGATCAGGCTGAACGTCGTCAGCGAACCGCCGGAACTGAAGATGTCGGGCAGCAGCAGAAGCGCGATCGCGGCCGCCACCCACAAACCATAAAATTTGAGCTTTTCGGATGCGGCCGGCAGCGGCGGCGCGACCGTTGAGGTGAGTTCGCTCATGTGTCGCGGGTCCCGAGCAGGCCCATCGGGCGGAAGATCAGGATCAGCACCAACAGCAGGTAAGGCACGATCGGCGCGATCTGCGCGACCGTGACGCCCCAGATGTCGGCGAGCCAGGTCGAGGCATAGTCGGGGCTGAGCGGACCGAACGCCCCGGACAGCGAGCCGTTGATCGAGACCGCGAAGGTCTGCACCAGGCCGATCAGCAGAGAGGCGACGAAGGCGCCGGGCAGCGAACCCAGTCCTCCGACCACTACGACCACAAACAGGATCGGGCCCAGCAGTCCGGCCATGTTCGACTGCGTCACCAGCGCGGGTCCGGCGATCACGCCGGCGACCGCGGCAAGCGCGGTGCCGACGCCGAACACCAGCATGAAGATGCGCCCGACATTGTGGCCGAGGTGGCCGACCATGTGCGGATGGGTGAGGGCCGCCTGAACGATCAGACCGATCCGCGTCTTCTTCAGCACGACCAGGAGCCCGGCGAAGATCGCGATCGACACCAAGAGCATGAACATCTTGTAGGCGGGATAATTGGTCGAGAAGATCGTGAAAGCCGGAAAATCCAGCAGCGGGGGAATGCGGAAATCGACCGGGCTCTTGCCCCAGATGATCTGCGCCACTTCCTCGATCACGAAGGCGAGGCCGAACGTGAACAACAGTTCGGCGACGTGGCCGTTCTTGTGCACCCGGCGCAGCCCAAAACGCTCGACGCCGGCGCCGATCGCGCCCGCAAGCAAGGGTGCAATCAACAGCGCCGGCCAGAAGCCGAACCATCGGCTGATCTGGAAGCCGAAGAAGGCGCCGAGCATGTAGAAACTCGCATGCGCGAAATTGAGCACGCCGAGCATGCTGAAGATGACAGTCAGGCCACTGGCCATCAAGAACAGCAACATCCCGAACAGGACGCCGTTGAGCGTGGATATGACGATCAGTTCAAGCACGACACACCGCCGGGATTAAACCGCCCCGAAATTTTTCGGGGCGGTTGAGTTACGGAACGTGAACGGTCAGTTCGGCCGTTCCATCTTGCAGGTGGTGGGAAGCACGGTCGCGGGCGCGTCGATCTTGGCAACGAGCTTCCAGCCCCAGCCGGTCTTTTCTTCGTCGAACGGCTCCCTTTCGCTGCGATCGCCAAGCGAAGCGATATAAATCGGCTGGAAGAACTGGTGATCGTCCTTGCGCATGTTGCCCTTGCCGCCGTCGAATACTTCGAATTCCATGCCTTCGAGCGCGAGCGCTACCTTCACCGGATCAATCGACTTGGCCTTGTCGGCCGCCGCCGCCAGCATGCGCATTTCGTTGACGGCGCGCGGATAGAACAGGCTGAAATCATACTTCGCGCGGATCGCCTTTTCGAATTCCTGCGACGAGGGATGATCGAGATTCGGAATGCCCTCGCTGACCGCGAACACCTGATGATTGAGATTGGCCTGCTTGACCGCGGTCGGGCCGCCGGGGCCGCCGGCATAATAGGTGTACCAGTTCACTTTCAACCCGGCGTCGGCGGCCGCCTTCAACAGCAGCGCGAAGTCATTGCCCCAGTTACCGCTCACGACGGTGTCGGCGCCGGACGCCTTGATCTTGGCGATGTACGGCGCGAAATCGGTGATCTTCAAAAGCGGATGCAATTCGTCGCCGACGATCTTGATGTCCGGCCGCTTGGCGGCCAGCATGGCCTTGGCCTGCGAACGAACCGCTTCCCCGAACGAATAGTCCTGATTGATCAAATAGACGTTTTTGATCGAAGGCACCGTCTTCATGTAATTGGTGAGCGCCTCCATCTTGATGTCGGAATTCGCGTCCCACCGGAAGTGCCAGAAACTGCACTTGGCGTTGGTGAGGACCGGATCGACCGCGGCATAGTTGAAGTAGAGCACTTCCTTGCCGGGATTGCGCTCGTTGTATTTGGTCACGAAATCCGACAGCGCGCCCGCGACGGACGAACCGTTGCCCTGGGTCAGGAAGCGGATACCCGCGTCGATCGCCTTCTGAGCCTGGATCAGGCTCTCCTGCGGATTGGTCTTGTTGTCGAGCGGCACGATCTCGACCTTCTTGCCCTGGATGCCGCCCTTGGCATTCACGTCGTCGGCGAGGAACTGGAAAGTCTTCAGTCCGACTTCACCGACGCTGGCGCCGCCACCCGACAACGGGTCGATATAGCCGATTTTGAACGTCTCCTGCGCCATCGCGACGCCGCCCAGCATCGGCAGTGTAAAGGCGGCAGCCATCATGAATTTACGCATGTGATTTCTCCCTGAGTTCGCTTTTGTTAGGTGTTTTGAAGGGCCCGGATGCTGGAACGCTTGTATTTCAGTAATCTCACCGCCCTATTTGGAGTGGATTGTGGGCCAAGGTTTCAAAACCCGCAAGTCCGGTACTTACAAGTCCGGTCCTTATCAGTCTAACGCGCTTTCGAGACTGATTTGCTTGAAGGAATGGGGTCGTGATAGGGGTTTGGTTTAGCCCGGCCTTGCGCCCTTGGGACCAAGCGTCACGGGCGGGTCCAGCGCAATGTCCGTGGTTCGTCGCCGTTGACCTGCTTTTAGGCAGCCTAGAGCATGATCCGGAAAAGTGGGAACCGGTTTTCCGAAAGATCATGCTCAGACAAGAGATCAGATCATGATGCGGTTCAACTTAATCGCACCATGATTTAGGGGCTTTTTCGGAGTGAAGATGGCGGTTCAGGATTCGAAAAGGCGGGTTGCGCTGCTTACCGGCGTCACCGGGCAGGACGGGGCCTATCTCGCCGAATATCTGCTCGGCCTTGGCTACACCGTGCATGGCGTCAAGCGGCGATCGTCCTCGTTCAATACCGCGCGCATCGATCATCTCTACGAAGATCCGCACACCGGCAATGTGCCGTTCCTGCTGCATTACGGCGACATGACGGATTCAACCAACCTGATCCGGCTGATGCAGCAGATCCGCCCCACCGAGATTTACAATCTTGCGGCGCAAAGTCATGTCGGCGTCAGCTTCGAAAGCCCGGAATATACCGCCAACGCCGACGCGATCGGCGTGCTGCGTTTATTGGAGGCGATCCGGATTCTCGGCATGGAGAAGGAGACGCGGTTCTACCAGGCGTCGACCTCGGAATTGTACGGCCTGGTGCAGGAAGTGCCGCAAAAGGAAACCACGCCGTTCTATCCGCGTTCGCCCTATGGCGTCGCCAAACTTTACGGCTACTGGATCACGGTGAACTACCGCGAGGCCTACGGCATGTTCGCCTCGAACGGCATCTTGTTCAATCACGAGAGCCCGATCCGCGGCGAGACCTTTGTCACCCGCAAGATCACCCGCGGCATCGCCCGCATCGAGACCGGTCTGGAAGATACGATCTATCTCGGAAATCTCGACGCTAAACGCGACTGGGGTCACGCCAAGGATTACGTCGAAGGCATGCACAAGATATTGCAGGCCGAAGCGCCGGACGATTTCGTGCTGGCGACGGGCGAGACGCGCTCGGTGCGCGAATTCGTCGAGCTTGCATTCGCCGAACTCGGCCGCAGCGTCGAGTGGCGCGGCAAGGGTGTCGAGGAGACCGGCGTCGACAGAAAATCCGGCAAGACCGTCGTTCGCATCGATCCCACCTATTTCCGTCCGACCGAAGTCGACCTTCTGATCGGCGATGCCAGCAAGGCACGCCAAAAGCTCGGCTGGAAGCCGAAGACGAGTTTTGCGCAGCTCGTCAAGGAGATGGTCGCAGGCGACCTTGCGATCGCGCGGCGCGAGGTTGCCAATGGCAAGCAGTCCGTTTGATCTGAAGGGCAAGACGGTCTTCGTTGCCGGTCACAAGGGAATGGTCGGCGGGGCGCTGGTGCGTCGCCTCGCCCGGGAGGACGTTAAGCTCTTGACGGTCGGCCGCAGCGAGGTCGATTTGCGCGATCAGGCCGCGGTGTTCGACTGGTTCGCCAAAACCCGCCCGCAGGCTGTGTTTCTGGCTGCCGCGAAAGTCGGTGGCATCGTCGCCAACAACACGCTGCGCGGTGAATTCATCTACGACAATCTCATCATCGCCGCCAACGTGATCCAGGCCGCGCACGTCAACGGCTGCGAAAAGCTGATGTTTCTCGGCTCGTCCTGCATCTACCCGAAATTGGCGCCGCAACCATTGCGTGAAGATTCCGTCCTGACCGGACCGCTCGAGGTGACCAACGAGCCTTATGCGATCGCCAAGATCGCCGGCATCAAGATGGTCGAGGCCTATCGCAGCCAGTATGGCTGCAACTTCATCAACGTGATGCCGACCAATCTGTACGGACCGGGCGACAATTATCACCCCGAGTACAGCCACGTCGTCGCGGCATTGATCCGCAGGTTTCACGAGGCGAAGGTTGCAGGCCTCTCCAATGTGGTGGTGTGGGGCACCGGCACGCCGCGGCGGGAATTCCTCTATGTCGACGACCTAGCGGATGCCTGCATCCACCTGATGAAGAATTATTCCAGCGGCGAACTCGTCAACATCGGCACCGGCGAGGATATCAGCATCGCCGAATTCGCGCGCGTGGTGGCCGCCGCGGTCGGCTACACCGGCGACATCAGCTTTGACACTTCACGGCCCGACGGCACGCCGCGCAAATTGCTCGATGTCAGCCGGCTCGCCAAGCTCGGCTGGCGCGCGCACACTTCGCTGGAGGAGGGGATCAGGCTCGCTTATCAGGCGTATTTGAGTGAGTCGAAATAGGCGGCGGAGTAGCGGATTCTTCCGCCTTCATTGCAGCCCGTCATTCCGGGATGGTCCGAAGGACCAGACCCGGAATCTCGAGATTCCGGGTCTGGTGCCAACGCACCATCCCGGAATGACGGCGTTACCTACTTTGCAACCGCCCTTGGCGGATTCTTCCCAAGCTCCGCCGCCATCGCCGAGATCAACGGCTTCATGAAGAAGGCGTCATTGGCGGGGTAGATGTCGGTGCGCAGGCCGTGCGCTTTCAGTTCGTCGGACACGGCCGGTCCGACCGAGGCGATCGGCGTTTTTGCCAGGCCCTCGCGCAAGCGCGCTTCAAAGCCATGCGCCCGTGCCACTTCGATCAAGCGGCGGATCTGGCCCAAATTCGTCAGCGCAATCGCGTCGATGGCGCCCGCCGCCATCTCCTCGATCGCGGTGACGATATTGGCGTCAGCGGCTTTCGCATCGTACACGTAAGGCAACACTGGATCGACCTTGGCGCCTTGCTGGGTGATGGCGCCGATCAGCACGCCGTGATCCTTGTCCGGATAAAGCTGCAGGCCGACGCGATGTCCGCGGAGATCGACGCGCGACAGCATCTCGATGATGCCTTCAGAGGTCGGCTTCTCCGTCGTCACCTGCGGCTCCAGTCCAATCTCGCGCAAGGCGCGACCGGGTTTTGGCCCGCGGGCAAATTTTCGCGCCTTGCCAAGGGCTGCGATAAAGTTCTGGTCTATTGCGATCCGCCGCGCGACCTTCATCAGGCGGCGCAGGCCTTCACCGGTCATCAGCACCAGATCGTCGAACGGCTTTTCGACGCAACGATGGATCCAGGCTTCGATCGGCGCGGGATCGGGCGCGTCGTGGATCGTGAACATCGGACATTGCAGCACATCCGCGCCCTGCTCGGTGAGCAGGCGGGAAAACTGCGCTTCCTCGCGCGTTTCCAAAATCAGGATGCGGTAGCCGTTCAGTCTGTCAGCCATGATCTTGCAGCAATGTTTTTACTCTAATTCTGATTGCCATGCGTTTGTTCATCTTGATCCTCTCGCCGGGATTGGCGCAAGGCCGTCGCCGGTGATAGAGCAGGGCCACCGATCGCCGTTCGCCTTGCCTGAATTATAATCAAACCCGCACGCCATGCCCGATCATCAGTTCGTGTTGACGTTGTCCTGTCCGGACCGCCCCGGCATCGTCTCGGCGGTGTCGACGTTCCTTGCCCATAACGGCCAGAACATCCTCGACGCCCAGCAGTTCAACGACGTCGAGACCGGTCATTTCTTCATGCGCGTGGTGTTCAACGCCGCCGATCTCGCCGTCAATCTGGCGGCGCTGCAAACCGGATTCACCGCGATCGCGGATCGCTTCGGCATGGACTGGCAGATGCGCGACCGCGCCAGCCGCCGCCGCGTAATGCTGCTGGTCTCGAAATCCAATCATTGCCTGGCCGATATCCTGTACCGCTGGCGGACCAGCGAACTCGCGATGGACCCGACCGCCATCGTCTCCAATCATCCGCGCGAGACTTACGCCAGTCTCGATTTCGGCGACATCCCGTTTCACTTTTTGTCGGTGACCAAGGAAACCAGGCGCCAGCAGGAGGAAGCGATCTGGGATCTGGTCGGCCAGACCAAGACCGACCTCGTGGTGCTGGCGCGCTACATGCAGATCCTGTCGGACGAGATGTCGGCAAAACTCTCCGGCCGCTGCATCAATATCCATCATTCGTTCCTGCCCGGCTTCAAGGGCGCGCGGCCCTATCACCAGGCGCATGAGCGCGGCGTCAAACTGATCGGCGCCACCGCCCATTACGTCACGAGCGCCCTCGATGAGGGGCCGATCATCGACCAGGACGTCGAGCGCATCAGCCACCGCGATACGCCCGACGATCTCGTCCGCAAGGGCCGCGATATCGAACGCCGCGTGCTGGCGCGCGCGATGCGCCATCATTTGGAGGACCGCGTGATCCTCAATGGCCGCAAGACCGTGGTGTTCATGGATTGAGCGGCGCCGGTCGTCTCGATTAGTGGACGGGATCCAGCGTCGGTCCTGCCGATGTCGGGGACGGCGCCGCGGCATTCGAATTGGCCGCCGGTTCAAGCCGCTTCCGCTCGCGCTCCTTCATGTACTCGTCATATTGCGGCGTGCCGCGCCGGGGCGGCACATCCGCCGGCAAGCCACCGGCCCATTGCGGGATGTAGTCGCCCATTCCGTTGGCGATCTTCTCGTTGATCGTTCCACAGCCGCTCAGCCCGCTCGCGAAGAGTGCGAGAGCCAGAAGAACAACGAATTGGCGAAATGTCATGGGCATCGGCGAAGCGTTGCGGTCTTTGCGCGGTGAAATCGTGGGCTGGATCCGGCCTGGCGAAGCTAATCCATAAAATCGGTAAAATGGGCTTATTCGGGTTCGGGAAGCTTTTGGTATCAAAATACCGCAGCCTCCGCAAAACGCCAGCCGGCAACCGGTCGGGCGAGGCGGGATCGCGTGACCGTTTGGTCGGGTCCACTTCCATCATCGCGATTGACAACGCCACGCGGCTGATTAGCCATGCCGCGCCGATACACGAACGAAAAAACCGGGTTATGGTGACGCGCAAGGGCCGGGGACTCGGTTCAAGGCGTCAAACCGATGAGGGAGAGAGCGTTGATGTTCACCAGGATATTGTCACGGGCCACGGCCGGCATGGCTGCCGCAGGCGCATTTGCCTTTGCAGCGGCGCTGGCGCCTGCGCAGGCGCAGGACGCCGTGAAGATCGGCCTGATCCTGCCGATGACCGGCGGCCAGGCATCAACCGGCAAGCAGATCGACAATGCGGTCAAGCTGTACATGCAGCAGCACGGCGACACCGTTGCCGGCAAGAAGATCGAAATCCTCCTCAAGGACGACGCTGCGCTCCCCGACAACACCAAGCGCCTCGCCCAGGAGCTGATCGTCAACGACAAGGTCAGTTTCATCGCCGGTTTCGGCGTCACGCCTGCGGCGCTCGCCGCAGCGCCGCTGGCGACGCAAGCCAAGATTCCGGAAGTGGTGATGGCCGCGGGCACCTCGATCATCACCGAGAAATCGCCCTACATCGTGCGCACCAGCTTTACGCTTGCACAATCTTCCACCATCATCGCCGACTGGGCGGCCAAGAACGGCATCAAGAAGGTCGCCGTCCTGACGACGGACTATGCGCCTGGCAACGACGCGCTGAATTTCTTCAAGCAGAATTTTACCGCCGGCGGCGGGCAAGTCGTCGAAGAGGTCAAGGTGCCCTTGGCCAATCCCGATTTCGCGCCGTTCCTGCAGCGGATGAAGGATTCCAAGCCTGACGCCATGTTCGTGTTCGTGCCGGCCGGGCAGGGCGGCAACTTCATGAAGCAGTATGCCGAGCGCGGGCTCGACAAAGCCGGCATCAAGGTGATCGGCCCCGGCGACGTGATGGACGACGATCTCTTGAACAACATGGGCGATGCCGCGCTTGGCACTGTCACGGCGCATCTGTATTCGGCGGCTCATCCGTCGGCGATGAACATGGAGTTCGTTGCGGCCTACAAGAAGGCCTTCAACTCGCGCCCCGGTTTCATGGCAGTGAGCGGCTATGACGGCATTCACCTGATTTACGAGGCGCTGAAGAAGACCGGGGGCAAGACCGATGGCGATGGGCTGATCGAAGCCATGAAGGGGATGAAGTGGGAGAGCCCGCGCGGCCCCATCTCGATCGATCCGGAAACCCGCGACATCGTGCAGAACATCTACATCCGCAAGGTCGAGAAGGTCGACGGCGAACTCTACAACGTCGAATTTGCGACCTTCGAGGCCGTCAAGGACTCCGGCAAGACGAAGAAGTGACGTCGCTTGCGACGTCATCCCCGGGGCGCGAGCTCCGCTTTCACCACGTCATGCCCGGGCTTGTCCCGGGCATCCACGTCCTTCTTTCCGGTGAGTAAGGAAGGCGTGGATGGCCGGGACAAGCCCGGCCATGACGATTTATAACCTTTCGCGTTTTTGTCGGCCCTCCGGGCGGGATCTATCCCATGACCACGCTGTTCACCATCCTGTTCGACGGCGTTGCCTACGGCATGCTGCTGTTCGTGCTGGCGTGCGGGCTTGCGGTGACGCTCGGCTTGATGAACTTCGTCAACCTCGCCCATGGCGCCTTCGCGATGACCGGCGGCTATGTCTGCGCGGTTCTGGTCAATCAATCCGGCTGGCCGTTCTTCGCCGCGCTGCCGCTGGCGTTCGTTTCAAGTGCTGCGATCGGCGTGGTGCTGGAGCGATCGCTCTACCGTCATCTCTACGCGCGAAGCCATCTCGATCAGGTGCTGTTCAGCGTAGGCCTCGTTTTCATGTCGGTGGCGGCGGTCGATTACATCATGGGATCGTCGCGGATCTTCATCAAGCTTCCAGCGGCGCTGGAAGGACAGATTGATTTCTTCGGCGTCGGCATCGGCCGCTACCGGCTGGTGATCATCGTGATCTGCGGCCTGTTGACCGCCGCCTTGCAACTGGTGCTGGCGCGAACACGTTTTGGCAGCCGGCTGCGCGCCGCAGTCGACAATCCGCGCGCTGCAAGCGGTCTCGGCATCAACGTACCGCAGGTGTTCGCCTTCACTTTTGCTTTTGGGTGTGGCCTTGCTGGTTTGGGTGGCGCGCTCAGCGCGGAGATTTTGGGACTTGATCCGTATTTTCCACTAAAATTCATGATCTACTTTTTGATCGTTGTGACCGTGGGTGGCTCCTCCAGCATCACCGGGCCGTTCCTGGCTTCGCTTTTGCTCGGCATCGGCGACGTCGCCGGCAAATATTACGTGCCGAAGATGGGGCCGTTCGTGATCTACACCATCATGATCGTGATCCTGATCTGGCGCCCGAACGGCCTGTTTGGCCGCACCGCTGCGCGTTGAGCCATGACCGCGCCCGCCGACGTCGGACATTACGCCAGAGCGCACGCACGCTGGCACTGGAGCGAGATCGCGTTCTGGGCTCTCGCGCTTGCTTGTGCGGTTTTGTTTCCCTCCCGCTTTCTGATCATGACCGACATAGTGCGGCTTGCTTTGTTCGCGCTGTCGCTCGATCTGATTCTCGGCTATGCCGGCATCGTTTCGCTCGGTCATGCGGCATTCTTCGGTGTCGGCGCCTATTGCGCCGGATTGCTCGCGCTGCACGGCATTGTCACCGAGCCCGTGGTGGCGCTGCTGATCGCCGGTCTTGTTGCCACCGCCGTTGGCTTTCTCACCAGTTTCCTGGTGATCAGGGGCGCCGATCTCACCCGCTTGATGGTGACGCTGGGCATCGCCTTGCTGCTGGAAGCGCTGGCCGAGCGTTTTTCCAACATCACCGGCGGCACCGACGGGCTGCAGGGCATCGAGATGGCGCCGATCTTCGGTCTTTTTGCTTTTGACATGTTCGGCAAGGTCGGCTTCTTCTACTCCCTGGCGGTGCTGTTTGTGCTGTTTCTGCTGGCGCGGCGGATCGTGCATTCGCCGTTCGGCCTGTCGTTGCGCGCCATCAAGAATAACCCGCTGCGCGCCGCCGCCGTCGGCGTCCCGGTCAACCGCCGCCTGATCGCGGTGTACACGCTGGCAGCTTTCTATGCCGGGATAGCGGGCGCGTTGTTCACTCAGACTACGGCGCTGGCCTCGCTCGACGTGTTCGCGTTCGAGCGCTCAGCGGATCTGATGCTGGTACTCGTGATCGGCGGCAGCGGATATCTTTACGGCGGGCTGATCGGCGCCGTGGCATTCAAGATGCTGCAGGAGTTCTTCTCCACGATCACGCCGCAATACTGGCAATTCTGGATCGGGCTGGTGCTGGTCGTGATCGTGCTGGTCGGTCGCGCCCGCATGCACCGCTGGGCGCTGTTTGTGCCGAACCTGATCATCGGCAAGCTCGGTGGCGGCAAGGCCATCGTCACCGTTCCCGAGAGCGACGCGTCATGAGCATCGCGCTGGAAACAAAAGGGCTCGAAAAGGCGTTCGGCGGGCTCAAGGTCACGCGCGACCTTTCGCTGAAGATCGAGCAGGGCGCCCGCCACGCGCTGATTGGGCCGAACGGCGCCGGCAAGACCACCGTCATTAACCTCCTGACCGGCGTGCTCAAGCCCGATGCCGGGCGGATTCTGCTGGAGGATAACGACATCACGGACTTGCCGGTGCATGTCCGCGTGTTGCACGGCCTGTCGCGGACCTTCCAGATCAACCAGCTCTACGCTGACTTGACGCCGATCGAGACCATCGGGCTGGCGGTATCGGAACGGCTCGGCCGCGGCGGCGACTGGTGGCGGGTGATGGGCACGCGCGACGACGTCAATGGCGAGATCACGGAGAATCTGGCGCGCTTCCATCTGCTCGACGTGATGAACGAACCAACCGCGACGCTGCCTTATGGGAAACAGCGCCTCCTGGAGATCGCGGTAGCGATCGCCACCAAACCGCGCGTGTTGCTGCTCGACGAACCCGCCGCCGGCGTTCCCGAAAGCGAACGCCACGATATTCTCAAAGCCGTCGCCGCGTTGCCGCGCGACGTCACCGTGCTCCTGATCGAGCACGACATGGACCTGGTGTTTTCATTCGCCGACCGGATTTCGGTGCTGGTCAATGGCGCGCTGCTGGTCGAGGGCGCGCCGGACGAAGTCGCGCGCGACAACAGAGTGAAGGCGGTCTATCTCGGCGAGGCCGCCGATGGCTGACCTTTTGAGCATCGAGGGTTTGCGCGCCGGCTATGGCGAGGCGGTGGTGTTGCCGGCCATGACCTTGCGCCTGCCGGAAAGCCAGGTGCTGGCGCTGTTGGGCCGCAACGGCACCGGCAAGACCACGCTGATCAATTCGATCGTCGGGATCACCCGCCGTTTCGGCGGCACCGTCATCCTTGGCGGCCGCGATATCACGGCGATGCGGCCCGACCAGCGGGCGCGGGCCGGCATTGGCTGGGTGCCGCAGGAGCGCAACATCTTCCGTTCGCTGACGGTGGAAGAAAACATGACGGCTGTCGCCCAGCCGGGGCCGTGGACAGTGGCCAAAGTCTACGAGATGTTTCCGCGGCTCAAGGAGCGCCGCAACAATTTCGGCAACCAATTGTCCGGCGGCGAACAGCAGATGCTGGCGATCGGCCGTGCGCTGACGCTCAATCCGCAGGTGTTGCTGCTGGACGAGCCGACCGAGGGGCTGGCCCCGATCATTGTCGAGGAACTGCTGCGCGCGCTCGGCACCATCACCCGCGCCGGCGGTATCTGTTCCATCATCGTCGAGCAGAATGCGCAAAAAATTCTCGGGCTCGCCGACCGCGTTGTGATATTGGAGCGCGGCGCGATCGTCCATGACGCGGCCAGTAGCGCGCTGAAGGCCGATCCCGCAGTGCTTGAACGATATTTGGGTGTTGCCGCGAAGACGTGACAATGCTTCTTTCTCGTCATTCCGGGGCGATGCGTTAGCATCGAACCCGGAATCTCGAGATTCCGGGTCTGGTCCTTCGGACCATCCCGGAATGACGTTGAGCACCATTGGGAGTAAAAACCATGCAAAGAACAAAAGCCCCCTTCCGCGCCGACGAGGTTGGCAGCCTGTTGCGGCCGCCGCGCATCAAGGAGGCGCGTGCCAAGCTCGAGAAGGGCGAGATTTCCGCCGACGATCTGCGCAAGATCGAGGACATGGAGATTGAGAAGGTCGTGCACAGGCAGGCCTCGATCGGATTGAAACTCGCGACCGACGGCGAATTCCGCCGCTCCTGGTGGCATTTTGATTTTCTCAGCCAACTAACAGGCTGCGAATTGTTTCATCCCGAGGAGGGCATCCAGTTTGCGGGCATCCAGACCCGGCATGAGGCGGTGCGCGTGATCGGCAAGCTCGATTTCCCCGACGATCATCCGATGCTCGCGCATTTCAGGTTCCTGAAGAAGCAATGCGAGATCGCGCATGTGATGCCGAAGATGACGATCCCGTCACCGGCGGTGCTGCATTTTCGTGGCGGCCGCAAGTCGATCTCAAAGGAGGTATATCCGGATATCGACGCGTTCTTCGAGGATCTGGCCAAGACCTATCGCAAGGCGGTCAAGGCGTTCTATGACGCCGGCTGCCGCTATCTGCAGCTCGACGACACCGTATGGGCCTATCTCTGCTCGCAGGACGAGCTCAATAAATTGCGGACGCGCGGCGAGGCCGCTGACGATCTGCAAGCGATTTACGCCCGCGTGATCAATTATGCGATCGCCGAGCGCCCCGCCGACATGACCATCACCACGCACGTATGCCGCGGCAACTTCCGCTCCACCTGGATTTCGTCCGGCGGCTACGAGCCGGTGGCCGAGACCTTGCTCGCGGGCACCAATTACGACGGCTATTTCCTCGAATATGATTCCGAGCGCGCCGGCGGCTTTGAGCCGTTGCGCTATCTGCCCAAGGGCAACAAGATCGTGGTGGTCGGCGTCATCACCTCCAAGAGTGGTGAGCTCGAGAAAAAAGACGACATCAAGCGGCGGCTTGCGGAAGCGTCCAAATACGCGCCGCTGGAACAGCTCGCGCTTTCGCCGCAATGCGGCTTCGCTTCCACGGAAGAAGGCAACATCCTCACCGAGGAAGAGCAGTGGGCGAAACTGAAGCTCGCGGTCGATGTGGCGAAGGAAGTGTGGGGAGGGTGACCAGCGCCTCAGTGTAAGCAGGATTGCTTCGGCGCTATCGCTTTCAGGAGCGGCAGCGACGACGCGATCCCAGCCCCGAACTCCCGCCGGTTCATTCAATCGCCTCGTCGGCGCGGGCGAGCAGCGGTGACGGAACGTCAATCCGGAGAGTTTTGGCGGTCTTGAGATTTATCACCAGTTCAAGCCTCGTAGACCACTGGACCGGCAGATCGGCCGGTCTCTCGCCCTTCAGAACCACTTGCAGTTGTAAAAATTTCACATTAGTGAAGTCATCCGGCCGTAGCCTCGTTAGATTTAGGGTTCATTCGGGAAACCTGGGTTAAAAAAATCCTGGGTCAAAACAGGGGAGGATATGATGAGAATAATTTGGTGCGCCGCGATCTTGCTAGGCCTTATCACGGCGACGCCGCCTGCGAGCGCCTTTGACCGCGGCGATGTCGACGTGCTGGCGGTGCTGCCGGACGCGACGTCGGGGCATCCATCGAGCGTCGAGGGCCTTACCGTCGGTCCTGACGGCAACATCTACGTCCCGACGTTCGGTTTCAATGCCACTGGCGCGCTGACGGGCAACGCCGTGCTTTATGTCATCAAGCCGGATGGCAAGCTCCTGCGCCAGGTTACCATCGCAAATTCAAGTCCCCACGTGCTCGGATTGCGCTTCAATCCCGTCAATGGATTCCTGTTGGTCCTTGATTTCGGCGCCGGCAAGGTCCTGCATGTCGACCCGGTGACTGGGGCGTCGTCGGTCTTCGTTCCCCCGATCGCGAACTCCGGCCTCAATGCGCTGACCTTCGACAAACTCGGCAACGCCTACATCTCCGATTCGTTTAACGGCGTGATCTGGAAGGTCGGCCCCAACGGCGGGACACCGACCGTATGGTCGAACAGCCCGCTGCTCGGCCCGGGCAGTGGCCTGACGCCGCCGTTTGGCGCCAACGGCGTCGAGTTCAATAATGCCGGCAACGTGCTCTTTGTCGCCAACACAGCGTTCCATCAGATCATCCAGATTCCCGTGAACGGGGACGGCAGCGCGGGCACGGCGTCGGTGTTCATCACCGGCATCAATGCGCCGGATGGAATCGCGATCGATCACGACGACAACATCTGGATCTGCGCCAACCAGGAAGATGACATCGTCGTCATCGATAAGACGGGCAAGGTGATCGCCAAGCTCGGCGACTTCAATGGCTTCAGCAAGGACGGTGTGGCAAGCGGCCTTTTGTTTCCGGCGAGCCTTGCTTTCTCGCTCGACGGAAAAACGCTCTATGTCTCGAACCTGACCCTGTTCCTGCCGTTCGCAGGTGCATTGCCGGCTGTCGATTCGGCGTGGACGCTGCAGGCCAAGCACTACACGGTGTCCAAGATCCGGGCCGTGATTCCGAAACTAGAGCCTAATCCCGATTAATCGAAGTCCCGCGGGTCAGACGGAAGTAATTTCACGGCATTAGAGCGTTTTCGAGCGAAGTGGATACCGGTTCGCGTGAAGAAAACGCGTCAAAACAAGAAATTAGAGCGTCGGT
>Ga0137403_10001441_pt1 | contig 29913 bp, 22 predicted proteins | sample CZOMad2_1_16fung_FD_122057 | JGI IMG/M metagenome (GOLD analysis project Ga0137403, IMG submission 122057) | Vadose zone soil fungal communities from Angelo Coast Range Reserve, California, USA - CZOMad2_1_16fungal (Hybrid Assembly) | ecosystem: Environmental > Terrestrial > Soil > Vadose zone... | reverse complement strand
AGATCCGGGCCCTCGGCTTGTTTGGACAACCGCTCGACTTCGGCGATCGCGAGCATCTCGCGCGCTTTTTGCGGGAGTTCGGGAGCGACCGGCTCCGGCTGGCGCGGAACGAGCGTGTCAACTTCGTGAGCGTCGAACCAAATGAAATGGCAGCGTTGGCAAACATCCACGTTGATTTCCGCTCGGCTGGATAAGGCGACGGCCATCATTGGCTGGCGGCACGATGGACAAGGCAGGCTGACGCGTCCCTCGCCTCGCATCGCATGCAGCCACAGTGGGTTTATCGATTCGGACGTGAAGCGTTTGCGGAGCAACTCGATGGTCACGGCGCGACCGCCACAGCCATCGCAAGCGTAGAGAACGCCGCCGGAAGTGCGCACTTCTTTCAGCGGCACGTTGCACCGCGGGCAGGTGAGCTGGGTATCATCCGGCATCAGCACGGCATCTAAAAGGTCATTCCCAGCGAAGTCGAGGAATCCCGTAGCACAGCCAATCGAGGCGATCGCGACAGACCGTGCGCGAGCAGCGTCGTTGCTGGTTCCATGGCAGCGCGAATTGCTGGGAATACGAGGGTGATGTTGTAGCCGGCATCGCTGATGCCGGCTCCTGCGGAGATCGGTTCGGTCGGGATCGCCGATCCCAGCTATAGTGTATGCGTAGCTCCTATGGGATGACCAGTGTCTGACCGACATGGCAAACGCATATGAGTTCGTGTTTTCTGGGGCGAAGGTCATAGGTCCGAAGCTAGGAGCAAAATTTCGCACTCAGTGCGTAAAAAAAAGGCTTGACCAATCTCGCGGAATGAATCGGCGGAATGCCATGTTCAAATCGGCCGAGCTTGGTATATTTGCGCGCACATGCACTGGCTTGGTCGTCATCGGTTGTTGGTCCTGACGTTGATTTGCTTTTTTTGGACAGGACTGATTGTTCTCGGTCATTTTTTGCCTGGTATGCCATTTCTCTCGGCGCCATGGCGCGGCGAACAAAGCTTTGAAGATTTGCTTCGACGCGAGGGCCGAAAGACACCCGCCCCTCACGATTTCGTTTTTCTCGGACTTGATCAAAGCACATTGCAGTTGCCGCCGATGACTGCTGAAGAGATCACGGGCAATCGCGCGTTTCAACTTATGACCGAGCAGCCGTACCCTTGGTCGCGTGAAGTCTGGGCGCTGTTGCTTGATCGGCTGTTTGCGGCCGGTGCACGGCTGGTGATCTTCGACATAATCTTCAGCCCGCCTGACGAGGGTGATTCGGCATTTCACACCGCGCTCGATCGTTACCGCGATAAGGTCGTCGTCGGCGCCAATTTCGACGTGCAAAACACTGCCCAGCTCGTTACACCAAACGACGCGCTGATTCCGCCCCCGCAAATGCAGGACGACCGGGTGGGCTTCGTAAATTTCTGGGCCGATCCGATCGACGAAAAAATTCGGGCTGTGAATTATCGGGTGACGAATCGCCAACTCGCGGATTTGCCGCCGGACCCGAGCGAGGAAGTTTATGAATCGCTTTCTGCCCGCGGTCTGGAGAAAATCGGTCACGGCAACGATGTGCCGCGCGACTTTCGCGGGCGCATGATTCGTTTTACTGAGCCGGACGCATTCCCGCCGCGCCCGCTCTACGAAGTTTTTGATCCGAAACTTTGGCACGCCAATTACGCGGATGGCGCGTTTTTCAAAGACAAGGTGATAATCGTTGGGGCGTCAGCACAGGTAGAGCACGACGTGTTCGATACGCCGATGAGCCCAACGACATCCGGTCCGGGACTTCATTTGCAGGCGATGGCTGCGGCGATTGACCACGAGTTTTTGCAGCCCACGCCGCGGAAAGTTGGCTTCGCGCTCGTGGGCGCGGCAGGACTTCTCGCATGGTCGCTGGTCTCCTTCTTACGCAAGCCGTTGTTTTGTCTGGGCGGGCTCGTAGTGATTACGGCTGGCTATCTCGGGATGGCGCGATTGCTTTACGATAAAACCGGTCTGCTGCTGCTTACCGTGCCGGTGCTATCGGCTTTCCTACTCAGCGGATCGTTTTCGCTCGGGTTTGAATACTTCCTGGAGCGCTTGGAAAAATTGAGGACCCGCCGAACTCTCGAGCGATACGTGTCGAAAAATTTGGTCAGGGAGATTCTGGAAAACCCAGACAGCTACTACAGTTCGCTCAAGGGCGTTCGCGTGCCGGTGAGCATTCTGTTTTCGGATTTGGTCGGTTTCACCACCTTGTCCGAAAAAGCGGATCCGGAAGCGTTAGTCGCGCAGCTCAATGAGCATCTCACCGCGATGACCTCCGTAATCTTCAGTACTGGCGGAACACTCGATAAATTCATCGGGGACGCAATCATGGCGGTGTGGGGCAACGTGCGCAGCCTTGGTATGGCGCAGGACGCGAAGAATTGCGCGCATGCGGCGCTGGGGATGCGGCGAGAGCTGGCACAGCTTAACGAAAAATGGAGGGGCGAAGGCCGCATGGGATTGGGGATGGGCATCGGCATTAATCAAGGCGAAGTGATTGTTGGTAATATCGGCTCACACGAGCGAATGGATCCTACCGTTATTGGCGATTCGGTAAATTTGGCGTCGCGGCTGGAAGGTCTTACGCGAGTGTATGGTGTCGATATTTTGCTCGGCCCTACAGCGGCTGATCTTGTGCGAGACGAAATTCATCTTCGCTCCGTCGCTCGCGTACAGGTGAAAGGTAAAACGAAACCGGTGGACGTTTTTACCTTCGTTGGTGCACGAGATGAAAAGCTCGATTCGGAATTTCTGAAATGGCTCGAAACCTACGAAGAGGGATTGGAGAAATTTCGCGCTCGCGATTTTACCGAGGCGAAGATTCTGTTTTCACGTTTCCTGGAATTTTATCCGGACGATGGGCTGGCCAAGATATATCTAGAGCGGACACTCGGGTATGAACACGCGCCACCTGACGAAGCGTGGGAGGCCGTAGAGGTATTTGAGAAAAAGTGACAACTGCGCATTACGCGACGAAGCGGATAATCTTTGATCAGAGATTGTTATCCGCGAAACCCGCGTAATCTGCGGTTTCTTTTTCTCGTGGTGCGGCGTAAAGAATGCGCGTGAAGGAAGCGCCGAGAAATTTCCATTTCCTCGGAATTTGCGGCACCGCCATGGCATCGGTGGCGGCTGCACTGCAAGAGCGCGGCTTTAAAGTCACTGGTTCGGACGAAAATGTTTATCCGCCGATGTCGAGCTTTCTCGAGGGGAAGGGAGTCGCACTCAAGCAAGGCTATCGCGCAGAGAACATCCCGGGCGACGCGGATATAGTGGTGATCGGCAACGTCATGAAGCGGGGCAATCCCGAAGTGGAAGCGGTCCTGAACAGAAAACTGTTTTACCTCTCGTTGCCGGAAGTGTTGAAAAATTATTTTTTGCGGGGCCGTCATAACCTCGTCGTTACGGGGACGCACGGCAAGACAACCACCACGGCGTTGCTTGCCTGGATTCTGGAGAAAGCAGGGCGCAAGCCCGGTTATCTCATTGGCGGACTGCCGAAAAATTTCGGCCAGGGGGCGCGGCTGAACGATTCCAAATACTTCGTCATTGAAGGCGACGAGTATGACACTGCATTTTTCGACAAGCGCTCAAAATTTATTCATTATCTGCCGGAACTGCTGATCGTAAACAACATCGAGTTCGATCATGCGGACATCTTTAAGAATCTCGATGAGATCAAGCTCAGTTTCCGGCGTTTACTTAATATCGTTCCTCAGAATGGAATGGTGCTCTTGAACGGCGACGATCCGAATTGCGTAGAAGTCGCCAAAGATTGCCTGGCGCAGATGATCGAGATCGGCTTCTCCAAGAATTGCGCGCAACGAATCCGGGACGTTGCCTATTCTTCTGAAGGGTCCCGGTTCAAACTCGGGGAACAAAGTTTCGAAATTCCGCTCGTTGGGGAATTCAACGTGCGCAATGCGGCGATGGCTGCGATGGCGGCGCGTTTTTATGATGTGCCGGAGAAGAAAATCGACAGCGCATTCAAGAGTTTTGCCGGTATTGCGCGGCGGCAGGAGCTTCGTGGTGAAGCCCGGGGCGTGACGGTGATTGACGACTTCGGGCACCATCCCACAGCAGTCGCGCACACGTTGCAGGCGCTCCGTCATCGCTATCGGGCGCACAGGCTCTGGGCTGTCTTCGAACCACGCTCGAATACCACCCGGCGCGCGGTGTTTCAGGAGCAACTTCCTGAAGCCTTCAAATTCGCCGATGGAGTTTTCATCTCTCAGGTCGCCAGGCTGGAACAAATCCCGGAAGAGGAGCGCCTAAATCCAGAGCGAGTTGTGGCTGCGATTGCCAAGAGCGGCCGGCCTGCGTTTTACGAACGCAACGCCGATGCCATTGCGGAGCGAATCGTTCCGATGCTGCGGCCAAAAGATGTGGTTATCGTTTTCAGTAACGGCGGGTTCGACAACATCCATGAGAAGTTGCTCGCGCGATTGCGCGAACTGTAGGGCATTTCTGTGAAACGCCGGCGTCCGCCGCGGCGGACGCCCACAAATCTTCACGGCGGAGCCGCCGACGTATGATCGTGCACAATTCGCCAGCCTTCCGGCAGGCGCTTGAAAATCAGCGTGAAGCGCCCGTGCGGCTCGTCGTTTGCGCGCTTCAACCTCCAGCGGCCGAGCACCACAGCCGCTTCTGGTGATAGCAGTGTGATTTCAATTTCGGAAAAAGTGAGTGCCCCCATCTTTGTGCGATCGGAATATTTTTGCCGGTAGCGTTTTCGGACTATTTCCCAGCCAAGTCGTAATTCGTCTTCTGAGATAAAAACAGTTGATGATGAGCGCGCATATCCGTTCATGAATCGATCAATGTCGCCGCGGTTCCACGCATCCTGTTGGGCATGAAGCACGGACTGGATCTGAGCAACTGCGTTTGGGCTTTGCGTCGGTGCAGCGCAAACATTGGCCACTAATACAGCACAAACAATGGCGATCGCCGGCGGGAGCGGCGCAGTTCGTGCGGTGTGCGCTAACCGGAGGTTGCCAGGGCGAATCACTTGCAGCATCGAGAATCGACGGTAAGCTACGAGGCTTTGCCGCATCCAGTTCAAGCAGTGAAGTGTCGTTTCAACTGAGGGAAATACATTGACGGGTTTCATAAATCTAATAGCGTCACCCATCCACCCAGACAGGACTGTGCACCGGCTTTTTTGCATTGCCATTTTCGCGCTTGCCAGCGCGACCTCACTTTTAGCTCAGGGCGCACCGCAGCGGCCCCAAACAGTGCGACCTGTGAGCCCAGCCAACCCTCCATCGGAGGATGCGCCCGCTCCTAAAGCAGCGAAGACTCCAGTGGCGGACGCGCCCGCTCCTCCGGGCGCGCCAGCAACGGTTCGACTCCAGTTTCCAAACAGCGATGTAGTTGATGTGTTGCATCTGTACGAGCAGCTCACTGGTAAGAAACTGGTGATGGATAATTTTGTGCAGGGCAAGGTGAACATTTTCATCGCCAAAGATGTGTCGCGGGATGAGGCAATCAAGCTCATCGAAATGAGCATGGCTCTCAATGGGATTTCGCTCGTTCCGGCTGCTCGCGACATCGTCGACGTCGTCGGGGCCGGGCAGAATCCTCGCAAGGCACCGGTACCAATTGTTTCTGATCTGGCGGACATTCCGGCGGGCAATCCCGTCGTGAGTTTCCTATTCAAGTTGCAGTACGCCGATCCGCAGGAACTGCAGCAAGTGTTGATGGCGTATTTTCAGGGGAGCTCGGGCACCATTAACATTCTGGCCCTGCCGAAATCATCCAGTCTTCTAGTGACGCAGAACGCCGACATCATTCGGCAGCTCGCTGGTGTGATTGAACAAGTGGACGTCGCCCCGGCGGAAGTGGTGAGCGAGTTCATTAAGCTCGAGCGCGCCGATGCCGGCAAGGTAGTCGACATGCTCAAGGAGATTTTCGAAAAGGGCACTGAAACGCCGGGTCAGCCGGGCGTTCGCTCGGTGAAGGTGCCCGGAAATGTACCGCAACCGGTACCGGTCGAAGGCGGTGGTGCCGGCGTGCTGTCCGAAGAAGCGGTGATCGTGGGGAAAATTAAAATTACTCCCGACGTGCGCACCAACCGGATTCACATCGTGACGCGGCCGATCAACATGCCTTTCATCCGGCAACTAATCCATGAATTTGATGCCAACGTAGAATTTGGAAAACCAGTCACTCGCTATTTGCGATACATTTCCGCCGGCGACGTTCTGCCAGTGCTGGTGCAGGCATTGACCGAGCCGGGCGCGGAAGCAGCCGGCGCGGCCCCAGGTGGTGGCGGGCCGCTGCCTGGTGCGAGCCCTGGACCGCAGCGCGGTCAGCGCGGTACAAGCACCTCCTATGGCGGCAGCAGGGGTGGTGGTCTTTCAGACTTGATGGGCGGCACGAGCGGCACTTCGGGCGGTGCCACCGGTAGCTCAATCAACATTTCGGAAGAACTTACCACGCAGCCGGTGGACACCACGCCCCAAGCAGTCACGATCGGCAACTCCAAGCTCATCGCCGATCAGCGCGCGAACTCGATTATCGTTCTTGGCAACCGCGAGGTGGTGGTGAAGGTGGGAAAGATCCTGGATGAAATGGACGTCAAGGCGCCCCAGGTGGCACTGAGCACCGTGATTGGCCAATTGACCCTGACTAACAATGAGGAATTCGGGGTCGATTACTTCGCAAAGTACAACAAGAAAGTCGTGGGCATCTCGCGCAATACGAATGTAACAATTCCAGTCGCGGGGTCCAGCGCCGCGCCTTCCGTATCCCCCGGCATCAGTAACGGAATTGCCAACGGAATTATCGATCCGGCCGGTCTGATCAATTTCAGCCAGATTATTCAGAACGTAGCCACCGGCACCAACGTTTACGTTGCGGCTGGGAACTATCTTGCGGCGATCGTACATCTGCTTGAGCAGACCAGCCGGTTCAGAATCCTTTCGCGTCCGACCGTTTTCACCAGCAACAACAAGAAGGCAATCATTGCCTCAGGCCAGGAGGTTCCTATTCCTACTAACACGCTGACAAATGTCGTTAATGCGGGTGTTGTCAACAACCAGGCTGCGGTGTCTTCAAATATTGAATATAAGAAAGTCGCGTTGCAACTCGAGGTCGTCCCGCTGATTAATTCCGAGAAAGAAGTGTCTCTGGATATTTTACAAAAACTCGATAGCCTCGGCGATACCCAAGTTATCGGCGGCAACCGGATTCCGACAATCAACACGCGTTATGTCCGCACGAATGTTTCCGCACCAAATGGTTCGACCATTGTTCTGGGCGGGTTAATCGAAGATACCAAGAACAGGGGTTACACCGGTATTCCTGTTCTTTCTCGCATCCCATATCTTGGCGCGCTTTTCCGCAGTACCACAAGCGATAAGACTCGTCAGGAACTGATTATCCTGATGCGCCCGGAGGTGACGCTGACAAAACTGGACGCTTATCGGCTCCGCCAAAAAACCGAGGACAGGACGCACTTCGGACCGGACATCGACCAGGATGATTGCCCGGAATGCCCCAAAGTGGAAGCCGGCAAACAATTGACCTTACCTCCACCCGATATTCCCGCGGCGAAAGATATGCCGTAAACTCTGATCTGCTTTTTTATGAAACAAATCGCTCTTGCATTAATTCTGGGCCTGAGCGCAATGATCGCGCGAGCCGACGAGTACGGTATTTTCTTCAATGATAGTTTCCCTTCAGGCGATCCATTAGCGCAGAGAGACGAATGGGCTCTGCTCCATCAGGGGAAGGCAGTGAATGCCACCGACTTCGCGCCACGATATCATTGGCGATGGATTTACTACTTCAAGGCTCCCGAACAATTAATTCTGCAACCAGCTTACGTGGGTTCAATGCAAACGGCATTGCGCCGGCTGGGCTATTATTGCGGCCCTATTGACGGCGTGTTTACCCCAGAGGTGGCAGACGCTATCGCGCGGCTGCAAAAGAATTATTCCTTGCGCGTCACCGGCACGCTTACCGATCCTGTTCGGCGCGCGTTACACATGCCGTGAGTTTCCCTGAATGAACTCGGCTCCCAGTCAATCCCTGATTAATTTGCTGCTGGAAAGCGGCGTGCCGTCGAATGAAGAGGCCGCGCAATTGGCGCTCAACTTGAACGGCGGCTCGTGGGTGGGCCAGGTCCTCGATTCCGGGAAGGTGGACGAGCAGCGCTTCCTCGGCGCGATCGGGAATTTCTTCCGGGTCCCAGTTGTCTCCATCGACGCGAAAAAGATCGATCGCGCCACCTTATCGATCTTGCCGAGTCGTTTTGTCTTTCAACATCACATTCTGCCCATCGGGGTGAAGGAAAATTCGGTCGTGCTGGCGACGTACGATCTTTTCAATTCCATCGGCCGCCAGCTGGCGGCACAGCTTTTGAAAAAGCCTGCCGAGTGGGTGCTGGTGCCGCGCGCGCAGCTTTTGCGCGCAATGAAGACGCTCTACGGCGTCGGCGCGGAGACTTTCGACGAGATCCTTAAGACCAACCGCGCTTTCGAGGTGCTGCAAGACACCGAGACCGCCATCGAACTCAACGCCGACGATCCCGAAGCGTCTGTGGTGAAATTCGTAAACCAGATCATTCGCGAGGCGATTTTCGAGCGCGCGACCGATATTCACGTTGAACCGCTCGAAAACGATCTGCGAATCCGGTATCGAATCGACGGAATTTTGCACGAAGTCGCCGTGCCTCCGCAATTGCGCGTCCTGCAATCGGCCATTATCTCGCGATTGAAAGTGATGTCGCACATGGACATCGCGGAACGTCGATTGCCTCAGGATGGGCGCATGAATTTGCAGTCGACTAATCAAAATATCGATGTGCGCGTTTCGACTATTCCCACAGTTAATGGCGAATCGATCAGTTTGCGATTGCTCAGCCGCAGCGAGCAACAGTTCGGATTCGATCGGCTCGATCTAAGCCAAAAGCAGGAGAAAGTCATTCGCCATCTATTGGCGCAGCCCAACGGGATCATCCTTCTCACCGGGCCCACCGGCTGCGGGAAATCAACATCACTTTATTGCTTCCTGAGCAGCATTAATTCAGTGCAACGCCGCATCATCACGATCGAAGAACCGGTCGAATATCGAATTCCTGGTGTGTCGCAAATCGACGTCAAACCGGAGATTGATCTGACCTTCGCCAAGGGTCTCCGTCACATTTTGCGGCAGGATCCTAATGTGGTCATGGTCGGCGAGATTCGCGATATTGAAACTGCGGATATCGCGATTCGCGCGGCCATGACTGGCCACCTTGTTTTCAGCACGCTCCACACGAATGACGCCGTGGGGGGCATCACACGTTTGCTCGACATGGACGTGGAACCGTTTCTGCTCTCATCGGTGGTGAAGGCGTTCATAGCGCAACGGCTCGTGCGCACGATTTGTCCCGACTGCGTGCAATTGGTGGATTATCCGCGCGACTATCTGGTTGAGATCTGTTTTCCGGTGAAGGAACTCGGCACGAGCTTCCGGCGCGGCGCTGGTTGCGATCAATGCCGCCAAACCGGCTATCAGGGTCGCGCGGCGATTTATGAGATTTGCCTCATTACTGAGCCGCTGAGAAAGCTGATCATGCGAAAACGTGATGGCGGCGAGTTGAAGCAATGTGCGATTGTCGAAGGTATGGAGACCTTGCGGCAGGACGGTTGGCGACGCGTCGCCCAAGGCAGAACGACTATCGAAGAAGTTGTGCGCGTCACGCAGACTGACGAAGTGATGGCTGAAACGACCGAAGAAGCAGAGCCGGTGGTGGCGGCCGAAGCGGCCGAAATACATTAGGCTCGACGAGCCACCGTTGGTCTCATTCGCCGCGCAATTCGCGGATCGCCGTTGCGTAATCTCTCGAGTGAAAAATTGAGGTGCCAGCGACGAGGACGTTCGCACCGTTTTCAATCGAGAGCCTGGCCGTGCGCGCGTTGATACCGCCATCCACTTCGATGTCGATCTTATCATTCAGCGATCTGGCACGTTTAACTTTTTGCATTTGATCAGCTCGAAATGGCTGGCCGCCGAAACCAGGATGCACTGTCATGATCAGCAATAAGTCGATCTTATCGAGAAACGGTTCTACTACAGCAAATGGCGTTTCGGGATTTAAGGTCAGCCCGGTGCGGCAACCGGCGTCTTGGATCTGCCGCAACGTTGTCGCGACGTCGTGCTTCGCTTCCGGCTCTACGTGAACGGTGATGGAGTTTGCGCCGGCTTTGACAAATCGCGGCACGTAATGATCAGCGTGCTCGATCATCAGATGAATATCGAGCGGAAGATTCGTTAAGTCGCGAACAATTCCGACAATCTCTGGCCCGAAAGAAATGTTATCAACGAAATGTCCATCCATGATATCGCAATGGATCCAATCTGCGCCTGCGGCTTCGACGCGATGGATTTCGTCGTACAGGCGTGAGAAATCGGCGGCAAGAATAGACGGGGCGACGATGATTCTTTGCATTGGAGTTACGGAAGAAAGAAGTAATGGACTAACTGGAAAATTCCAACACTCTGTTACTTCAGCACTGCATCCCATAATATGCGCTTGACGGCGCTCGGCACTGTTTCATGTTACCGCGTTTCAGCCTGGCCGAATCGCGCCGCGGGACGGGTCCTGCGGAAAGAATCCACTCGGACGGATAAAACGCGCTTCCTTCGGACTGGAAAGTGCTGCTAATAAATAATTCATGTTCAACGGACTTTTCGGCTGGTTATCCAGCGATATCGGGATCGATCTCGGCACGGCGAACACTCTTGTTTACGTAAAAGATCAGGGGATTGTTTTGCGTGAGCCCTCGGTGGTGGCGGTGCAAGCCGGTACCAACAGGGTCTTGGCGGTGGGTGACGAAGCCAAGCGCATGCTCGGCCGCACGCCGGCGAATATTGTCGCGGTGCGTCCGCTCAAGGATGGTGTCATTGCCGACTTCGAAGTCACCGAGGCGATGTTGCGGCATTTCATCAGCAAAGTGCATAATCGCAAGGTGCGCGCGAGACCGCGCGTAGTTATTGCGGTTCCTTCCGGAATTACCGAAGTGGAAAAGCGCGCGGTGCGTGAATCTGCGACTCATGCCGGCGCGCGCGAGGTTTATTTGATTGAAGAACCAATGGCCGCCGCAATCGGCGTGGGACTCCCAGTGCAGGATCCTGCGGGCAACATGATCATCGATATCGGCGGAGGCACCACCGAGGTGGCACTAATTTCGCTCTCCGGAATTGTATTTAGCCGAAGCGTACGTGTGGCTGGCGACGAGTTGGACGAGGCAATCGTACAGTACATGAAACGCGCTTACAATTTAATGGTTGGCGAACGCACGGCCGAGGAAATCAAAATTAAGATCGGCTCCGCGTACCCGAGTGAAAAGGAAACGAGCGTAGAAGTAAAGGGACGCGATCTGGTCGCTGGTCTGCCTAAAACGCTCATGATTACTTCTCAGGAAGTCCGCGAAGCGTTACTTGAACCGATCTCGACTATTGTCGATTCCGTCCGTATCACTCTGGAGCGCTGTCCGCCCGAGCTTTCAGCCGACCTCGTGGATCGGGGATTGGTACTCGCAGGCGGAGGTGCATTGCTGCGGGGGTTTGACAAACTTTTGAGTGAGGAAACAGGTTTGCCAGTCCATGTAGCTGAAGATCCACTCAGTGCAGTCGCGGAAGGGACCGGCAAATGCCTCAATGAACTTAAGTTTTTGCGTCAGGTCGCCTCGGCGGATCGCCAGTGGCGATAACCTTTGCGCTTACCGGAAAGCGCACACCGCAACGCTCGCTGGGTGCGGAGGCTTGAGTTGTCGGTCCTCCAATCGGCAATTCGCAATCTGCAATTGGCAATTTGAATGAGCCGTACAAACATCATCGCGCTGCTGATTTTCGGCGCTATTCTAGGATACTTTCTCAGCTTCGGGCCGAGCACCACACAGAAATTCAAGGCTGGCGTGTATCAGCTACTGGCCCCATTTTTAACCAGCGGCTCGGGGCTGAAAAAACAGATCACATCCGTGCGCACGGGATTGAAGTCGCTGGAGCAACTTGAGCATGAGAATACGGCGGTTCAGGTCGAAAATAGGGAGTTGCGTGCGACCAACAAGGGTTTGCGAGATGTGGAGCACGAAGTAAATCGTCTGCGTCACGCGTTGAATTACAGAGAGCGCTCGGTCTTCAAGTTGATCGCGGCAGAGATTGTCGCGCGCGATTCCTCGACCTGGTGGCGAACGGTCACGATCAACCGCGGCAGAAGAGACGGCATTGAAACCGATATGCCGGTGGTAACCGATGAAGGCCTCGTGGGAAAAACGACTACGGTAAGCGACGGCATCTCGGTTGTTTTGTTGCTCTCAGATGAAAACTGCCGGGTCGCGGCCTCGGTGGAAGGAAGCCGCGAGCAGGGGATCGTCTCTGGCGAACGAGTGACAACGGGATTGACGCCGCTTTTGGATCTGAATTTCTTATCGAAGCAGGCTGACCTCAAGCCGGGCCAGAAGGTTTATACCTCCGGAGTAGGCGGTGTTTTCCCGTCAGGCTTGCTCATGGGAGCGGTAAAAAGTTACCGCGTTCGGGAACTGGATGGACAAGCGCAACTGACGCCAGCGGTCGATCTCTCGCATCTGGAGGATGTGTTCGTAGTAACAGGGCGAAGATGATATTCTTTTTTCTTCTGCTGTTTCTGGTGCTGGTGGCGCAGATTGCCGAGCTTTTCATCCCGGCGTTGCCGTGGCTCTACAACGCACACGTCTATATTGTGCCTGTAATTGTTTTTTATGGAGCAATGGCCCTGCCGTTTCCCCTCATGCTGGCGCTTGCATTTTACGCAGGGGTTTTGTTGGACGCGCTGACCGTGCAAGTGATTGGTGGCAAAGTTGAAGTTTCGGCCGGATCGTCGATACTGCTATACGGTGTGCTGGCGGGAGTAATGCACGGCCTCAGACCGCTCTTTGCTCGTGGCCATTGGGAAGTGCATTGCATCCTGAGCGGCATTTTCACTTCATTGATAGTGTTGGCGCAATACCTGATGATCACATTTCGACGCGGTTCGCTTGTTTTCAGCCGTGAAATTTGGTGGCAAATCGGCGCGCCAGGCATCGTTGCCATGCTGATGGCGCCGATCCTGTTCTGGCTTCTCCAATGGCTGGGACGCATGACCGCTTATCCCTACAGTCCCGAAAGGGGGCGATTCGAATGAGCAAAGGCCGCTTGAGTTCGCGTGTGCGGATCCAATTTCTGGCCTTATTGATGCTGCTTGGCATGGGGGCTCTCGGCCTCAAACTCTGGTGGATACAAGTGGCGCATGGCGCGGAATGGACTTCACAGCTTCGTGGCAGTTCTCAAGCAACTGTGCGCATCCCGTCCGTGCGCGGAGAGATCAAAGACCGCAACGGCGTCACTCTTGTCCAAAACCGCGCCAGCTATGAGGTCGACTTCTATTTGCCGGAGATGGTGAAAGGCTATCGTGAGCGCTTTGGTTCACCGCCCCTGAGTGAATACCGAGCGATCATCAACGGCATGCCGAAAGATCAAAAGGAGCCCGACATTATTAAAATTGTCAACCACGGCATCGTCCCACGTCTTAATGACTTGGACCTGGCGCGCGACTACAACGCAGAGAAGCTGCAGCGACATTATCGCAACGACACCGAGGTCCCATTCTCATACATCAAGGACATCGATTTTCCCACGATGGCAAAATTTTCGGAGCACGATGTCGGTTTGCCAGGAGTGGATATCGCGATCAAACCGGTGCGCTCCTATGTTTATGGCGCGCTCGCGGCTCATATTCTTGGCTATGTCGGTATACCTAACGACATCGATAAGGAGGAAGCAGGAAAGTTCACCTTCTATCAGCAGGATGCGGAAGGAAAATCAAACATTGAAAAATCGATGGACGAATACCTGCGCGGCAAACCTGGCGTGCGTTATCTGCGCAAGAATGCCAAGGGGACGATTGAGGGTGTGCTTCGCGAAGATCCCCCGCAACAAGGCGCCAACGTTTTCCTGACCATCGATGCGCGCATTCAGGCGATAGCAGAGGAAGCGCTCCGCGCAGTCAGCCGGGCCGGAGCGGTCGTGGTCGACCCAAACAACGGTAACATTTTGGCGATGGCGTCTGTTCCGTCGTTCGATCCGAATACTTTTATTCCGAGCATCAAAGCGAAAGATTGGAAGGCGCTGCAGAAAGACGAGGGCGATCCGTTGGTCGCCCGCGCGATTAGCTGCCTACCGCCAGGCTCGACATTCAAGCTGATCACCGCACTCGCCGGCCTGCGGGGCACAAAAAATCTCGCGGGCGCCAAGTACAGCTGCGGTGGCGGTGTGAGTTACGGCGATCACTTTTTCCGATGTTGGGTAGCCGAAAAACATTATACGCATGGCACCATCGGACTCGCCGATGCGCTCAAGGTGTCGTGTGACTCATTTTTCTATCAGTACGGTAACGCAGCCAGCATTCAGTCGATCGACGCTGTCGGAAAGATGTTGGGAATGGGTGAAGAGTCGGGTCTGCAACTGACGGGCGAACAAACTGGCAACATGCCGGGGCCCGAGTGGATGCAAATCCATCATCCGCAAGAGAGATGGTCACAAGCTCAGACTGCCAATGTTTCAATCGGCCAGGGATACACGCTTGTTTCGCCCTTGCAATTGGCAATGGCATACGCGGCGATTGCAAACGGCGGCGTGTGCTATTACCCGCGCCTGGTTGATAGAGTTTTGAAACAAGACGGCTCGCCTGTGCTCGATGAGCATGGCAACGTCGCCGTGCCGCAGACCCCGCGAGTGCGAACGGACTTACGCAAGGAAATTTCGCCTGATAAGATCGAGCTGGTCCGCAAAGGCCTTTGGAAAGTTGTTAACGAAGATGGAGGAACCGGTGGCAGAGCGCGTTTGAAAGATTGGGTGGTGGCGGGGAAGACTGGCACTGCGCAGGCCACTGAGCGTGGACAAGAGGAAAACGTGGCGTGGTTTGCGTGTTTCGCGCCTTTTGACCACCCTAAGTATGTCGTCGCGGTGATGGTGCAGGGCGCCTCCGGGCACGGCGGCGAAGTCGCGGGCCCGATCGCGGACAGAATCTTGGAGCGCTCCCTCGCGATGGATGAAGACAAATTCGACATGCAGGTGGCCTGGCTCCCGCCCGCGCATAAGGCCAATCCACTCCAATTAATCAAGGCGGTGACTTATCACGACAAAGGAGGGAATCTCGGAGGCGAGGACGAGGAAGATGCACCCGCCTCGCAAAATGCCACTGCGCAGATGGCAAGCTCAGACGCATCGCCTGATGTCGAACCGGAAGCAGATTCTCAAGGGAAAGTCCGGCGGCGAGCGAGTGCTCCTGTGGCCCGAGCGGTTTCGGCTGCGCCACCAGCCCCCCGCAATTTCTTTCAACGGCTCTTTGGAGCACACCCGCGACCGGCACCTGCCCCGCCGCCCCCGCCGCCCAGCCGTCGGCGCTGACCCACACAATGAATCGCCAATCAGAAACACTGCGGCAGGATTCGGCGGCCTGGTTCAAGACCAGTCAACCTCTTCACTTTTATGATAGACAAGGTAAAAAAGATTTTGGGTCTTTCGTCTCGAAAGACCGGCAACAAGCTCATACTCAGCGTGGAAAAACTCGAATCCCGTGTCGCCCTACTCGAGAACGGCCTTCTGGAGGAGTACAGCGTCGAGCGTAAGAGCTCGCGGAATATCGTCGGCAGCATTTACAAGGGCAGGGTCAAGAACATCGAGATGGGCTTAAAGGCGATGTTTGTTGACATCGGCTTCGAAAAAAACGCATTTCTTCATTTTTGGGATGCGATTCCGGCCGCCCTTGACAGCGGGATCGAAGAAATCGACCGGCGAGGAAATAAGCGGCCTCGAAAACGAATCACCGTAAAAGACATTCCCGGCATTTATCCGGTCGGCTCCGACGTAATTGTGCAGGTAACCAAAGGTCCGATTGGTACGAAGGGACCGAGGGTGACAACCAATCTCAGCTTTCCGGGTCGCTACCTGGTTCTGATGCCGTTCAGCGATCATAGCGGTATCTCGCGAAAAATAGAGAACCCGAAAGAACGCGAGCGGCTACGCAAGATTCTGCGCGAGCTGGACATTCCCGAAGGTGTTGGAGTCATTATTCGCACTATCGGCGAAGGCCAGCGTGCCAGGTACTTCGTTCGGGATCTGCGTTTCCTGCTCGATCAGTGGGCCAAAGTCGACCAGGCCATTCGAGAGGAACCGGCTCCTTGCCGCCTCTTTGAGGAACCTGATCTGGTCGAGCGAACCGTGCGCGATTTTCTTACCGAAGAAATCGACCAAGTCGTTTGCGATGATCGCGTCTCAACCAACAGGATGACGGAAATGATTGGCCAGATTTCCCGGCGCGCGCGGAATCGGGTCCATTTTTATGATGGTACGACACCGATTTTTGAAACTTACGGGGTGCAAAAACAAATTGACGATGCTTTTCACCGCCAGGTTTGGTTAAAGTGTGGAGGCTATATCGTGATTGACGAGACCGAGGCGTTGGTAGCGATCGATGTGAATACCGGCCGCAACAAGGGCGGGCGCGATGTGGAGAAAACAATTTTGCAGACCAACCTGGAGGCGGCAGATGAAATCGCCCGCCAGCTTCGGTTGCGTAACATCGGTGGTCTGATCATAAGCGATTTCATCGACATGAAGAGCCGTAGAGACCAGCAGGCAGTCTATAACTTGACGAAGGAGCGGCTCACCCGCGACAAGGCCAGGACGCATGTGCTTCCCATTTCACAACTCGGCCTGATGGAGATGACCCGCCAACGAGCACAGGCAAGCCTAAGCGACACCATCTATGAAAATTGCCCCTACTGTGGGGGACGCGGCGTTGTGAAAACCTCCATGACCACAAGCGTGGAATTACATCGGACCCTCAATACCGTAATGCGCAAATATCAGGATAGCATCCACGAGATCCGTGTGATTCTGAACCCCGACGTTTTGAAACGATTAAAAGAGGAAGATGAAGAGTTACTCGTCGAGCTGGAACGCCGCTACGCCAGCCGCCTAATGTTTCGCGGCGACCCCACATTTCACCACGAGAGGTTTGTCATTACCGACGCCACTACCGGCGCGGAACTGAAGCCTTAGGCTGGCCAGCCTAAAAAAGACTTGCAATATTTCGTCGCCCGCCTCAGACTTCGCGGCATCCAGACAAGGAGCGAGTTTCGTATTGACGTGGACGCTCTAAAGTGTTTGGAGTATAGGGCGAAAACTTAACCAAAAGGAGAAATAGATGAAAAGATTAGTACTGTGCCTGTTAGGGTGTGGTGCCATCGCTTCGGCCGCCTTTGCCGGGGTTGGCTATTCCGGGAAAGAAATTAAACAGGTGGCTGCTCCGCCACCTTGCCCGGAGTGGTACGCCGACAGAGAATTTAACGTTAGCCTTTGGGGTACCTACATTTTCACAGGAAATACGTGGGAAAATGACCGGTACCTCGAGGCCGATCACGCCTGGGGCGGTGGCATCGATCTCAAGTATTTCTTTATGCGCTACATCGGTGTCGGGATCGAAGGCTGGGCCGTGAGTGCCAGACGGCGTGTCTTGGATTTCCATGAATTTGAGGGGCCCGGAGAGGAGTTTTTCTTCGCCACAAGCAGTCATGAATCACGCGCCGTTGGCGCCGTTTTAGGCACATTGACGTTGCGTTACCCGATCCCCTGCACCCGCTTTTCGCCCTACATTTTTGGCGGAGCCGGTGGGATCTTCGGCGGGGGCGAAAGAGATACGTTTAGGGATAGCGAAAATCCCGACGTTCTGACTAATTTTCACTCCGACAGCCAGGCGCGAGCAATCGGGCAGGTCGGCGGCGGCTTGGAAATCCGGCTGACCCCGCATATCGGCTGGGTCAGTGATTTTAGCTGGAATTTTATCGATGGGCCGAAGAACAACTTCGGTATGGCCCGTACCGGCGTGAACTTCGCCTTTTAAGCATCGGCAATAGCATTTACTACAGCGGCGTCCGGAACACCGGACGCCGTTTTTTTGGTACGCGCACGACAAATGGAAGGCTTTCGAACCGCCGAACTGCTGATTGGTCCTCTGAAACCCGAAGAGTTGATTGCTGTTTGCGAATCGTAGGCCTGCACATGAAATTGTTCTGATGTCATTCGTCGAAACTCTTCACAATTTGGCGCTGAAGAAATCGGAGTTGGTCGAGCGATTTCAGAATCTGATCGCCCCAAAGTCGGATCAGGAGTTCGAAGCGATGGCGCAAACCTCGCGGTCCCTAACGCTGCAAAATTTCGGACGCACGATGCGCCTGTTCGCGCCGCTGTATCTTTCTAATGAGTGCATCAATAATTGTCGGTATTGCGGTTTTTCACGGGATAACCCGATCCTTCGCGTCACGCTCGACGTTGATGAGGTCGTCGCCGAAGCTCAGCACCTCGCGCGGCACGGGCTCCGGCAGATCCTTCTCGTCACGGGCGAGCATCCAAAATTTGTAAGCCGCGATTATCTCGCAGAATGCATTCGCGCACTCGCTCCCGATTTTTCGTCGATTGCAATCGAGGTCGGACCGATGGAAACGGAGGATTATGTGCCGATCGTCGAAGCGGGCGCGGAAGGACTCGTTGTTTATCAGGAGACTTACAATCGCGGCGTCTATGCCGAAATGCATACCGCGGGGCCGAAACGCGACTTCAATTTCCGGCTCGATTGCGCCGAGCGCGGGTATGCCTCCGGATTTCGCCGACTGGGCATTGGCGCACTCATTGGCTTATCGCGCTGGCAGGAAGAAGCAACCGCCCTTGCAGCGCATTTGGAACATTTATTTAAACACTGTTGGCAGGCGCAAATCACCGTCAGCCTGCCCCGATTGCGTCCGGCCGCCGGTGGATTTCGTCCGCTGTTCTCGATGACGGATCGCGAACTGGCGCAACTGGTTTGCGCGTTGCGTATTACTTTCCCGCAGCTCGGCATCGTGCTCAGCACGCGCGAATGCGCGCCACTGAGGGATTCACTGGCGTTAATCGGCGTAACGATGATGAGCGCGGGCAGCCACACGGAGCCCGGCGGTTATACCCGGCGGGGTCTCGAACATGTGCATCGCACTGTGCGAGGGCGCATCGTCGCGCCCGAATACCAGGATGGCGAAGATCAACTCGCCACCGGCCAGTTTGACATCAGCGATGAACGTTCCCCGGCCGAAATCGCCGCAGTCCTCCGCCGTCGCGGGATTGAACCGGTTTGGAAAGATTGGGACCAGGCGCTTCAAGGAGCGACAGCTTCCTAGCCGTCGCGGAAGTATAACGACTCGCAAGTCGTCATTCCTTGTCTTGCGATGAAAATCAAGCTTAATGGCGAATCGATCGACGCGCGCGAAGCCAAAACAATCGCGGAGCTAATCGAACGTTACGAATTGCCGCCGCAATCGGTTCTAGTGGAGCACAACGGTCTTGCCGTGCATCGACACGAGTGGGCTGAGCGATCATTAGCCGAAGGCGATCGCATCGAAGTCATCCGCGTCGTTGCCGGGGGATAAAAATGCGCAATATGCTCCGGCTGGCAGCCGAAATTTAGAATTCCCGTAGTCGCGTGGCAGAAAACGGCATTCCGACGACGATCCGCATCGGCGGAGAAGTTTTCGAGCGCATTCGTTACGGAAGTGAACAAGACGATTGGGGAGCAGATGAAAGCCTTGCCATGATTGCGGCGTTGCGAAAGGCGCGTTCCACATTTTCGGCTGCGACGTTGAGCGATACCCTCGCTGTGGAGGCAGGCGCTTTACTGCGACTGTCCATACGACGATTGATCGACGCGCGAGGTACGACGACTAAATCACCCCGATCGCTAATCCTGCGCAGCACTTTTCACGACAACGCGCATTCCATCGGTTTGGATGACGGTGACTGGGGTTCGCGGGGCGATGAATTCGCCTTCGGTGACGACATCGACAACGTGATCAGCAAAACGCGCCTTGCCGCTCGGTCGCAGGACGGTCACAGCAGTGCCATGCGTTCCCGGCGTCAGCGCGAATGCAGTCGCGAACTGTCTCGGTATTCCGGCCAGCGACGGGCCCGGTGGATTTGAATCCATCAGGGCGAACCGGCGATAAATACTCGTGCGCGGCAGATAGCGCGCGAGCAGAGCGATGACGATAAATGATCCGACAATTGCGATGAACATGTTAAGCAGCGGGACAGCGAGCGCTTTGCCGGTCGGAAAAAAGTTCTGACCGGGATAACGATCGACCATCGTCCACAGCAACGAAGCCAGCATGAGAAAAACACCAAGCACGCCGAAGATGATCGTGCTGTGCGCGAAGAAAAGTATCTCGATCAACACGAGAACCATTCCGAGGATAAAGAGTGCGACGACTTCCCAGCCTGCGAGGCCGGCCAGGTAATGGCCGAGGAAAAAAAGAGCGAAACAAATTGCAGAGATAACTCCCGGCCAAGTCACGCCTGGAATTTTGAATTCCAAATACGCACCGAGAATTCCTCCCAGCAGCAGCAATGGCGCAAGGGCGGTGATCCAAAACGCGATTTGTTCGAACCCAGTTGGCTGGATTGTAACGATGTTCCCTTTGAGGCCGGCTTTTTTGGTCAGATCGGCAATCGAATCGACGATGCTTTCTGCAAGTAACGGTTTGTTGTTGATCCGTTCAGTTGCTTCCTGAGCATTCAGACTCATGACGGCTCCCCTGGGGTGTACGACGCGGTCGCCGATTTTTACTTCCTTATCCTTGTTCATGAATGCTTCGGCGACGTCGGGATTGTGGCCATTCTTGATCGCGGAACCACGGACCAGCGCCGACCAGTACGAAATCGTCTTTTCCTTTGCGGTCGCGGGAAGATCCTCGCCAGTCGGGAGGATAGGCGCTGCGGCGCCAATGGCGCTTACCGGCGCCATGTAGATGTGTTGTGTTGCAATCGCGATGATCGCACCGGCCGATCCAGCGTTTGTGTCAACGAAGGTGTAAGTGGGGATTTTGGTTTGATTGAGCGCGTCCACAATATCCGTCGCGGTATCGAGCCGGCCGCCGTAGGTATTCATCTCAAAAATGATTGCGGAAGCTTCGTTGCTCTCGGCTGTTTTCACCGCGCGCCGCAAAAATGCCAGGAGCGAAGGCGCAACTTCACCTCGCAGCGGCACTACAGCCACATCGCCTTTGTGGATCGTCTCACGGCCTGCCGCTGTTGCTGTGCCAGTCAACGAGCAAACCAAAATGAAGATCAGTAATTTCACTCTCACAAGCTGGGGATTGAGTCGCACCGCATAAGTTTGGCATCGCTTCCAACCGCAAACGAGGCAAAAATAACCGGGCGCATGGGAACGATCCCTTCGGAAACAATCGAGCAAATCGCCGCCGCGAACGACATCGTGGAAGTAATCGGTTCATATTTTCCACTGAAACGCGCGGGAGCGAATTTCAAGGCGCTGTGCCCATTTCATCAGGAGAAAACGCCGTCGTTCACCGTCAGCCCCAGCCGCCAGATGTTTCATTGCTTCGGGTGCGGCGCGGGCGGAAGCGTCTTCCGGTTTGTGATGGATTACGAGCACATTGATTTCCCGGCGGCCGCGCGCAAACTCGGGGCGCGCTGTGGGATCACCGTGGTCGAGAAATTCCGCGGAGGCGCGCTCGGCGATGAAGAGCGCGAACGTGAATTGCGCCGGCGTTTGCTCAAGCTGCACGCCGAGGCTGCGCAATGGTTTCACGAAAACCTGCTCAAGAGAGAACTCGGCGAAGCCGCGCGAAAATATTTGAAGCAGCGGGGAATCATGGCGGAGACCGCGAAACGCTGGCAACTCGGCTACGCGCCCGACGAATGGAACGCTTTCGGGAGTTCGGCACGCGAAGAAGGCTATGATGTGCGCGACCTGATCGCGAGCGGACTCGTTAAAACGAAGGACGAGAGTACCTCGATTACGTCTCAGCGGCCGGAAAGTGCGCTGAGGACAGCGCCCGCTACAACCGCGTACGACCGTTTTCGCGGACGAATTATGTTTCCGATCCGCAACGACATTGGTGAAGTGATTGCGTTCAGCGGTCGGCTTCTGAAAGACGAAGAGGGTGCGGCAAAATATCTGAATTCGCCGGAGACACCGTTGTTCCGAAAGGGGAGAGTCCTTTTTGGTTTGGACAAATCCAAGCGAGCCCTGATTGAAGCGAACCGCGCAGTTGTCTGCGAAGGCCAGCTCGATCTGATCAGTTTGTTCGAAGCGGGCATTACAAATGTGGTGGCGCCGCAGGGTACGGCATTTACCGAGGGGCAGGCACGGATCTTGAAGCGCTTCGTTAATGAAGTTGTGCTTTGCTTTGACGCCGACGCAGCAGGCCAGAAAGCCGCCGAACGTTCCCTCGACGCTCTGCTCCAGAATGACTTAATTGTGCGCGTGGCCCAAATGCCAGTTGGGGCAGATCCAGATTCCCTCGTACGGCGCGAAGGCAAAGAGGCCTTTGAAAGGCGCATTGCAGAAGCGCGCGATTTTTTCGATTACTGGATCGAGCGCGAGACCGCGAGCGTCGATCTGGGGTCGTTCGGATCCAAGATACAGCTAGCCAGAAGCCTGGCGGAGACCGTTTCTCGCGTGCGCGATCCACTCATGCGCGGTCAAGTGATCAATAAGGTGAGCGCGCGTCTCGGTGTGACCGCACAGGATTTTGAGGCGCTCGTAACCAAGCAAAGAAGCGCTGCCCCTATTTTGCCTCGAGATCATCCGCCTGAAATGGATCGTACCGACGCGATGACGCCCGCGCCCCGGCACGAGATCTCCATGCTTTGCGTTTTGGCGCTACGGGATGAAACGGCTCGAGATTTTCTTCGCCACCAAAACTGGCGCGAGATTCTCGCGGAGGTGCCGGATGCAGAAATTCTTGTGCGTATTCTCGAAGGTGATTTGCGTCCGGGCGACGCGGCCTCGCTGAATGCATTCATGGTAACGCTTTCTCCAGCAGATGAACGGTTGGTTTCTTCATGGCTTCTGCAAAAGATGCCGCCCAACGCTGGAGCGATGGTCGAAGAATGGTGGCTGGGCATTCGACAGGCCGTTCTGCGCCGTCAGCTCAATGTAGCGACGAACCAGATAAGACTTCCAGAGCTGAGTACCGGCGACATCATAAATTTACAAAAACAAATTCTTGACCTGCAGGAACAGCTCCACGAGCTTTCGCAGCCCGCCGGCGCGGCCGACAATTAGTTGTCGATCCATCGCTGCGCGGAACATCGAACGTCTCAGTCAAATCCCTAACCGTATAATCTTGGCCAGGCATTCGAAACGAAGGGGAGGCAACCGACAGTCGTCGGCGAAACGCCTTTACCGAAGGATGGGTAAAGGCGGTCGAAAACGTATTGCTGTCGGAGCGAATCTGAAGAAAAAACCACGAATCGCTGCGCTGAAGATCGCGCGCCGCGCGCCCGGCTCGAAGCGATCTAAAAATGGGGCCGTTCCTGATCTGACTGAGGGTGCATTGGCCTCTGGTTTGTATTCGGCTGTTGAAGTCCAGAATCGCATTCGCGAACTGATCAAGCTGGCAAAAGAACAAGGTTACCTCACATTTGATGACTTAAACGAGGCGTTACCCGAGGGAGTCACCGATGCCGATGAACTGGACCTGATCCTGACGCGCCTGCGCCGCCTGGAAATCGATATTATCGAAGCGTCCGAAGTAGATCGCTACAAGGACGGCAAGAAGGACGCAGACGAGGAAGAAGAGGAAGAAGAGAGAACGGGAGCCAAGGTCGATATTCTCGATGACCCGGTGCGGATGTATCTCAAACAGATGGGTCAGGTTCCACTTCTAACCCGGGAACAGGAAGTGGAAATATCAAAACGCATCGAGGACGCCGAAGGCATGGTGCAGAAGCAGATCAGTCGCTTTGGCTTTGTCGCACGCGCCCATCTGGACCTTGCCCAGAAACTACTCGAGGGCCGCGAACGCTTCGACCGCGTGATTCTCGATAAAAAAATTGAGAGCCGCGAAAGATACATCAAGAACCTCCCGCGTCTGTGTAAGCAGGTAGAGCAATTGAGTGCGTCGATCAGTCAGCAATTTTGTGATATTGCGCGCAACTCCTCGAAGAAACGATCTCAAAAGCTCAGAGCGTTGCAAAGAACGATGACTTCGCTGCAGAGGATTTATCCGAATTTTTACCTCAAGCAGCGAGTTACAGAAGAATTTGTGCACCTGGCGGACGACGCGCACCACACTTCGCTTTATCTGCGAACCGAGATGGCGAAAAATCCTCGGAGTCAAAAGAGGCGACTCCAGCTTCACAGCAAGATCCGCGAGTTGGAAAAGAGCGTGTGGTTTTCGCTTTCTGAATATGCCGAAGAGTATCGGACGCTGAAAGGTTGGCTGCGGCAGGCGTTCAAAGCCAAAACCGAAATGGTGGAGGCTAATCTTCGTCTCGTTATTTCGATCGCAAAAAAATATACTAATCGCGGCCTTTCGTTTCTGGACCTCATCCAGGAAGGCAATATGGGATTGATGAAGGCCGTCGAGAAATTCGAATACCGGCGAGGATATAAATTTTCGACCTACGCGACGTGGTGGATTCGCCAGGCGATCACGCGATCAATTGCCGATCAAGCGCGCACCATCCGAATTCCGGTGCATATGATTGAGACGATCAACAAACTCATGCGCGTGCAAAAACAGCTCGTGCAGGAATACGGGCGAGAACCTTCGCCTGAAGAAGTGGCCGAAGAAGTGCTCCTGCCGGTTGATCGTGTTCGGGCGGTCCTAAAGATGGCTCAGCAACCAATCTCCCTCCAGTCTCCAGTGGGCGAGAGCGAAGAAACTAATTTCGGTGACTTTATCGAGGACAGAGGCGCCGAAAACCCGAGTGACATGACTGCCATTGTTTTGCTAAAGGAGAAAATCAAGGACGTGCTGGAGACGCTCACCGATCGGGAACGGCAAGTGCTAGAGCAGCGATTTGGATTAATTGATGGGTATAGCCGAACCTTGGAGGAAGTCGGCCGACAGTTCCAAGTTACCCGAGAGCGCATTCGTCAGATCGAGGCAAAGGCGTTGCGCAAGATGCGGCATCCAACTCGTATCCGGCAGCTCGAAGGTTTCCTTGAAGCCCCAGGAATATAATGTCAATCTTCAGCGGCGTTGGAGCGCAACTTCCGACGCTGCAAATAGTTCAATTCACTAGAGATTATGGAACCTGAAGACGACAAACCGTTGTGGAATATTCTGGGCCGAGTTCCCGAGCCCACTCTTTCGCCATTCTTCGCCCGCAATGTGGTAAGAAACATCCGCCAGGAAGCCGCTCGTTTCGGGGCCTCGCGGAACTGGTTTAGCCTGCGAAGGCTTGTTGCAGCATCCGCTGTGGCAATCCTCGTGGTCGGCATGGCTATCGCCACGCATCATCCAACCTCGCGGACAGCGTCCGCAAACGATTTAGACGTGGTGGCCAAAGTCGATCCACAAGATTATGACGTCGTCGCTGATCTGGATGAACTGATCGCCTGGGATGAAAATAGCGTGTGGGACGAAAAGGCGACGTTGTGAAATAGTCGTCGCTCTGTCGGTTTTGGCATTAACCTGCACTGCCGCGCAAGCCCAACCACAGTCACATCGATCAGGCGGCCGCCCGCCGATGGGAGTCGGCCCTCACGGGCCGCCGCCAAGTCAGGGCATACGCGAGCGGTGGCTCGCAATGCCTCCGGCAGCCCGGCAAAATTTCCGGCGCAACGCCGAGCGTTGGATGCAGATGAGTCCGGAAGAGCGTAACGTCATGCGCCAACGAGAGAATCTGCGCCGTGAGACCATCAAGCGGGAGACCGAAGCGGCGCTTCGTGACTCCGGTCTCCGCCTGAGTCCTCAGGAACGCGCTCAATTTGAATCCCGCTACATTCAGGAACGCAGGAAAGTGGAGCAAACGCTCCGGCGCCAAATCGAAGCCGAGCGGCAGCAGGAACTTCCGGCGCTGATCCAACAGCTGAAGAAAGAGTTCCAAATTGACCAGCCAGCGAGAAGTCCCGCCACCAAACCAGCGGAGTCGCCTCATTCAAAAAAATAGAGGCCGCAGTATTTTCCTTTTGCGCGCACTGGCAAGACGTTTGGCTCGAAATTGCTCTCGAGCCAGCTCGGTCTGGATTTCTAAATCCTACGTCACCTTAGTATCGGTTATAATGGTGGTGGTGACGATGGTGGCGGTAGTAACGGTGCCCACCGTACCAATAGTAAGGCCGGTAATAATAACGGTACGGAGAATAGTACCCGTAAGGGTAATATCCGTAGTAACCCGGTCCGAACCCAATGCTGAAGTAGACTTGCGCATCGGAACGTGGCACCGCAGCAAAGGTCAAGCCCCCCGCCACCAGTGCAATTAACAGAACTTTCTTCATCCTTTTACCTCCCATTAATTAAACAGACCGTCGGAGTGAAAGTTTTCCGCTTTATTTCGATGGAATGCGCTCCGGATATCCCGTGACACAAACACTCTGCGCAATGCGTTGATATGAAACGTCGCAAAGCCGCAGCGCGTTTGCAGTGTTTTTCGCTCCACGACCAGGGAATGCGACTACTGGTCCTCCAGTCAAGATCGGCCCCACGTAAAGTTGGACTTTATCAATGAGGCGCTGATCGAGCGCCTCCCCGAGCACTTCACCGCCGCCTTCGATCAACACGCAGGTCATACCACGTTTGCCAAGATCCTGCAGCACCTTCGCAAGGGTCTTTCTTCGATAAGTCAGTGTGCGCGCAGCCCACTCGTCAGAAAATAAGCGAGCTCGCTGTGGAAGTTTGCCCGAACGGGTCACCACAACGCGCCGCGGTTGGCGCGTCCGGCGCGTGCCACGTACCGTCAAGCGCGGATTATCCGCGCGCACTGTTTCTGCTCCAACGAGTACCGCGTCCACGCCCGCGCGAAGCTCATTTGCGTGACGCCGGGCTGAATGATCGGTAATCCACCGAGTCTCTCCTGGAGGCCGCGTCAATCGACCATCAAGCGACATTCCGCACTTCGCGATGACGAAGGGACGCCCGGTGGTGATCCACTTGTTGAAGCCCTCGTTCAATCGGGCGCATCCATCCGCTAAAATGCCTTCCCGCACTGTGACACCAGCCTTTCGCAATTGCGTGATGCCTTTGCCGGAGTGCCGCGGGTTTACGTCAATCGTGCCGACAACAAGGTTTCTAACGCCGGCCCTGAGTATCGCCTCTGTACATGGAGCAGTGCGGCCCGCCGTTGAACACGGCTCCAGCGTAACGTACAGCGTGCTGCGCGCGGGCACCGCCGTACCGAAATCGCGAAGGCACTCGACCTCAGCGTGATCGCGCCCCGCTTCCCGATGATGTCCTCTTGCGACAATTCGATTGTCAATGACCAGAATCGCTCCAACGGCCGGGTTCGGGCTCGTTTGGCCGAGGGCCTTTCTTGCCTCGTCCAGCGCAGCGCGCATGAACTGTTCGTCTTGCTGTGCCGTCATCTCTTTACATGAGTAATTATTCTGTGCTGCGGGTGCAATGCGCATCGGCAACTGAAACGAAAGTTACCGCGTGCCTGGAGGGATTCGAACCCCCAACCTTCTGATCCGAAGTCAGAAGCTCTATCCGGTTGAGCTACAGGCACTGTTACTAAAGTGATCGGTAATCGGTGAACAGTGATCGGCCAATGCGCGTTGCGTTATTCACTGATCACATTTCGAACTGGGGTGGCCGACGGGACTCGAACCCGCAACAACCAGAACCACAATCTGGGGCTCTACCATTGAGCTACGGCCACCATCTTTGCCCCGGAACAAGACCTTAAAATTTGAATGTCTTTTTGCAAACAAAGGACTCGACTTTCCTCGGTCGGTCCACTAATTCTAAGCGCCGGTGGAAGCAAAATCTCCCCGGAGCCGGCCTGCCATGGCGCCTTGCCATCACGTGAGGCGAGCCGGCGCTGCTTTGCTCGCTGTCTTGGTTTTGTTCGGGGCTAAGGACCTTCTTCTCGGGCAGCAGGATGATCCGAGTGAAATTTTCCTGAAGGCCTATCTGTCCGCGCAACAGGGTGAAAAGCTTGAGCACGAAAATCGGTTCAAGACGGCCCTGGCGAAATACCGATTTGCGGGAAGCCTGATTGAGACGTTGCGGAGATCGCATGCCGATTGGCAGCCAGCCATCGTAGAATATCGGGGCCGTAAGATCAGCGAAGGCATCTTGCGAATTCAGGAGAGAACGACGAGGCAAAATTCGCTAAGCGCCAGTTCAAGTCCTTTGCCTGAAGTTGTCCCTGCACTGCCAGAGAGTGAGGGCTGGTCCGAACCCGGGCCCGAAATTGTGGCTCCGCAATCGGGCCAAACCATTGCCCAGACATCCGCGGATGGGGGAATCAAAGAGGGCACAAAAAAGTTGCGCGACAAACTCGATCAATTGCAAGCGGCACTCGGCAAAGCGCGCAATGAGGTCGAGACCGCGCGAAAAGAAAAAGAAACCATCAATACGCATCTCAGCGAAACACATTCCAAACTTGAGAAAGCAGAAAACGACCTCGAAAAAGCGAGGAAATCCGAACACCAGACGCGTGATGAACTTGCACAAGCTCAGGAATCGTTAAAAGCCTCTCAAGCATTGCAGGAGAGCAGTGTTAGGGAGCAGCAGCAGTTGCACGCCGAGGTTTCCCATTTGAAAGACGCACTTGCCGCGGCCGATGCGGCGCGTCTGGCAGCGGAAAAGCAACGGAACGAAACTCAGGCGAAATTTGCCGACACAAATAATCAAATCACTGCGCTTGAGCACCAGCGCGATGAAGCGCTCGCCCAATTAAAGGCCGCGAGGGAAATGGACCTTGGTGTCCAGGCGCTCTTCGCGGGGAAGAACGATCTACAACAGAAGTTGACAAATGCGGAGGAAAAGGTCCGAAGTCTTACCGAGAGCGATCCGGTAACCGCCGAGAAATTTGCTGAGATAAATCAGCAAATAGCAGAGCTCCAGCGGCAGCTGGCCGAAACTCAGAAAAGAAATGATTATTTAATGGCAAGGGCTGCCGAGCTTGACGTCCAATTGGACGACGCAAGCACAGAGCTTCAGGCTGCGAAGCTGGCCGGCGCAAACAGCGAGGAGTCTGCCCGGCTCGCGAGAGAAAACGAACTATTGCGAAACATCGTCGTGCGCGAGCGCCAGGAAGAAGCGCGTCGGGACGAAACAAGGAACCTGGTAGTGGCAGAGCTGGGTAGATTGAAAGTCAGATCGGAGACGTTGAACAGGCAGATCGAATTGCTCGCGCAGCCGGTCACAAAATTGAGCAGCGAGGAGCTCGCTTTATTCCGGCAGCCGGTGGTCTCAGTTTCAGACCAGCGCGCCGGTTTGTTTAAAGCGAGCTTTGTGTTTGAAAAAAAATCGACGGTAAATTCGATCAGCGCTGCAACACCGGACAAAAACGCAAGATCGGGCGGCGAGAGCGAATCGAGCATGAATAGGTCCGATCCGTCCAAAACGCGTGTCTCATCGAAAACGCAGGGTCTCGCCCGCGCGGCCCAGAAGAACCTTCAGCAAGGCAACTATAAGGCGGCAGAAAAGCAATATCAGCAAATTCTGGCCGAAGATGCAAACAACCTTGACGCGCTTTCCAGCCTTGGCGTCGTTTATGTTCGCAGCGGCAACTTGCGCTCCGCCGAGTCGACGCTGAAAAAAGCCGTGGCCATTGCGCCCGACAACGATTTTCTACTTACCACGCTCGGTATTGTTGAGTATCGGCAATCGAAATTCGACGAAGCGATAGTGGAGTTAACGAAAGCGATCGCGATCAATCCAAAGAGCGCTACCGCTCACAACTATCTGGGTATCGCCGCCAGCCAGAAAGGGCGACAGCAAGAGGCAGAGAAGGAGATCCTTCAGGCTCTCGCCAACAACCCTGATGATGCCGATGCGCATTTTAATCTGGCGGTCATTCTCATTACGACGCAGCCCGGTTCGAAAGAACTCGCCAGGGAACATTATTCCCGGGCGACTGCGCTCGGCACGCTACCCAGTCCGTC
>Ga0137403_10001440_pt1 | contig 29920 bp, 28 predicted proteins | sample CZOMad2_1_16fung_FD_122057 | JGI IMG/M metagenome (GOLD analysis project Ga0137403, IMG submission 122057) | Vadose zone soil fungal communities from Angelo Coast Range Reserve, California, USA - CZOMad2_1_16fungal (Hybrid Assembly) | ecosystem: Environmental > Terrestrial > Soil > Vadose zone... | reverse complement strand
CCTGGATGTCCTCGACCGAGACGTCCAGCGCTTCGGCGAGGAACATCCGGTAGCGCGCCGTATCCAGCACGCCCGCCATCCCGATCACCCGCTCGCGGGGAAAGCCGGTCGCTTTCAGCGCGACGTAGCACATCACGTCCAGCGGATTCGAGACCACGATCACGATGGCGTGGGGGGCGACCTGGTTGATCTGCTCGCCGACCGACCGCACGATGCTCGCGTTGGTCTGGATCAGGTCGTCCCGGCTCATGCCCGGCTTTCGGGCGATCCCCGCAGTCACGACGAAGACCTCGGCGCCGGCCGCGGCATCGTAGGTCTGCCCGCCCAGCACCCGGGTGTCGAATCCTTCGATGGGCGCGGATTGCCACTGGTCGAGCGCCTTGCCCTGGGGGACGCCCTCGATCACGTCCACCATGACGACCGTGCGCGCCAGCGATTTCTCGGCCAGCCGCTGGGCCACCGTCGCCCCTACGTTACCTGCCCCGACCACGGCAATCTTTTTCAGCATTGGTCTCGCTCGATAGACGATCGGCCGCCCGGGGAGCCGCTGCGCGGCCCGGCATCAAAAGTCCAAAAGTATAGCGCGGCGCCGTCAGCGCCCGCCACTCATGATTAGTGGTCCGGCTCGGGTTCCGGCGCAGCTATCCCGAGCTGCCGCAGGCCCTCGTAGAGCACCACACTCACCGCGTTCGCGAGATTGAGGCTCCGCACGTCGCCCGGCATCGGGATCCGGAAGCATCGCTGGGGATGCTTGTCGAGAATGCGGGTGGGCAGCCCGTCGGTCTCGTTGCCGAAGATCAGACAGCTATTGGGCCGGAACGGCGCCTTGCGGTAGTCGCGGGTGGCGTTGGCGGAAAAGTAGAGGCACCGTTCCCGCGCGATGGCGTCGCGGAATGGTCCCCACCCGGGATGCACCCAGAGATCCACCCGGTCCCAATAGTCGAGCCCGGCGCGACGCACTTCGCGCTCGTCCAGGGAGAAGCCGAGCGGCTCGATCAGATGCAGGGGGGTATCAGTGGCGGCGCAGAGCCGCGCGATGTTGCCCGTGTTGGGCGGGATCCGCGGCTCGATCAGCACGACGTGCATGGTCAGGCGGGCAGGCGGGCAGGCGGGCAGGCGGACAGAGGAACTGTCCGCCTCGCGGACGCGGGGCGCGACGGCCGTGGTGGGCGGCTCGCAGGGCGCGTCAGTTCCCGCCACGGGATCGAGGGGCCGGCTCGACGAGAGTAGCGGGAACTGCAGCGCCCCAAGAGCCGCACGCCACGCCGGAGCGCCCAAGGTCCCCCGGGTCCGCTGTCCGCCTGTCCGCCTGCCCGCCTGTCCGCCCTACCCGCCACGCGTGTGCATCTCGCGATGCGGATCCGCGCGAAGCCCTTCGAGCCGATAGAGCGCGCCCCGGTCCGGCACCGCCGCGCGCTCCTCGGCGCCCCGATCGATCCTGGCTTCCCAGTGTCCCCGCACCAGCGCCTCGACCTCCGCGTCCGACGCTCCCATCCGGAGCGGCTCGCGCAGATCGATCCCGCCCGAGGCGTAGAGGCAGAGAAACCAGGTGCCGTCGGCGGTGAGCCGGCTGCGGTCGCAGCTACGGCAGAACGGCGCAGTAGTGGACGCGATGATGCCGAAGCTGGTGCCATCGGGGAGCATGAACCGCTCGGCCGGCGCCGCCGCGGCGCCGGGCTCGACCCGTGGCTCGACCGTACCATAGTGGGCCGATAGGCGCCCGATGATTTCGCGCTGGGAGACGACCTGGTCCATGCTCCAGTGAGTGGCGCCGCCCACGTCCATGTACTCGATGAACCGGATCTCCGCATCGTGGCTCCGGCCGAACTCGATCAGGTCGACCAGCTCGTCGTCGTTGTAGCCGCGGATCACCACGCAGTTGATCTTGATGCGCTCGAAGCCGGCGGCCCGCGCCGCCGCGATGCCTCCGAGCACGTCCGCGTGACGCGCGCTTCGGGCGAACTCCAGCATCCGTTCCGGACGCAGGGTGTCCAGGCTCACGGTGACCCGGTGGAGCCCCGCCTTCCGGAGGTCGCCGGCGTAGCGGGCGAGCAGCAACCCGTTGGTGGTGAGCGCGAGATCGCGGACCGCATCGTTGGCAGAGAGCAAGCGCACCAGCTCCGCCAGATCGTGGCGGAGCAGCGGCTCACCCCCGGTAAGGCGCACCTTGGTGACGCCGAGACCGGTGAAGATCCGCCCCAGCCGGCTGATCTCCTCGAACGTGAGAATCGACTCCCGGGGCAGCCAGATGTACTCCGCCTCCGGCATGCAGTAGCGGCAGCGCAAGTTGCAGCGATCGGTCACCGAGATCCGAAGGCTGCCCAGTGGACGGCCGAGGACGTCGACGGGCGGGCCGGCGGGCAGGCGGGCAGGCGGGCTGCTCATCACACCCCCCAGTCGTTCTGCGAGCCGCTCTCCGCGGGCGCCGCTTCACCGTCCGCCTGTCCGCCTGTCCGCCTGTCCGCCTGCTCGCCTGTCCGCCTGTCCGCCTTCTTCGGATCCACCCAACCGACGGTCCCGTCGGCGTAGTACTCGCGCTTCCAGATGGGCACCCGGCGCTTGACCTGCTCGATCACGTAGCGACACGCCGCGAACGCGGCGTCCCGATGGGGTGCCGCCGCCGCGATCGCCACAGCCGCGTCGCCGATCTCGAGCATGCCGACCCGATGCTCGAGCGCAATCTCGGCGGTCCATCGGGCGCTGGCCTCGGCCACGATGCGGCCGCACTCTGCCTCGGCCATGGGCCCGTAGGCCGAATACTCCAGCCGGCGCACCGGCTTTCCCTGATCATGGTCGCGCACGACGCCGACGAAGCACGCAACCGCGCCGCGCTCCGGCGCCGAGACCGCGGCGACGAGCCGGTCAAGATCGAGGGGCCGGTCGAGGAGAAAGGTCATGTCAGCCTCCCGCCAGTGGTGGCAGGATGGCGACTTCGTCGCCGGGCTGAAGCGGCGAATCGGGGCGGACCTGCTCGAGGTTGACGGCGCAGAGAGGGCGTTCCGGCAGCAGCTCGCCGCCCGGCCGGGCTCGGACCAGGCGAAGCAGGGCGGCCACGGTCGCCGGAGCGGGCACCATCAGGGTCAGCGAGGCATGGCCGAGGGCCTCTGCGTAGCTGGCGAAAAGCAGCACGCGGACGCTGACGGTCGGATCGGAGGAGACGGTCATCGGGTTGCAGCGGCCATCCGGGGACCTGCCCGGGGACGGCTCAAGCAGCGAGGCTCAGGCGCCCTGCGCTCCTTGAACTGGCTCACCTGGCTCGGGCGATCCGGTCTCTTCCGCGACCAATGCACGTAACTCCTTGCTGGGCTTGAACACGGGTACGGGCCTCGCAGCGACTTCAACCGGATCCCCCGTCCGTGGATTCCGGGCCATCCGGGTCTTCCGACGCCGGATCTTGAAGGTGCCGAAACCTCGTACCTCGATGTTCTGCTGCTGCTTCAACGCGTCCTTCACCGCTTCGAGGAATGCGTCCACCACGCGGGCGCAGTCCTTTTTCGAGATCATCGGACCAGCGGTGCGGGCGATTGAAGCGGTCACCTGCTCGACGAGATCGGCCTTGGTCATGCATCCCCCAGGAGGGTCGCGGACGAGGGGGGCCCCAGCGGGGCTCCCGAGGCCGATTGTAGGGGCTTAAGTGTTGACTGTCAAGGGGTTGGGGATTTGGAGGCCGCTCCGGCCCGAACCAGCGACAGGAATTCCGCGAAGTGGGGGTAGGCGTCATGGGGTCCCGGCGCCGCTTCCGGATGGTACTGCACGGCGAACAGCGGAAGCTCGCGGTGGCGAATGCCTTCGATGGTGCCGTCGTTGAGGTTGAGGTGGGTCACCTCGAGTGCCGGTGCACCGGGCACGCCGGCTTCGTCACCAACGACCGCAAATCCGTGATTCTGGGTGGTGATGAGCACGCGACCGGTGTCGACGTCGCGCACCGGATGATTGCCGCCGCGATGGCCATAGGGAAGCTTCGCGGTCTGGCCCCCGAATGCGATCCCGATCAGCTGATGCCCCAGGCAGATACCGAATGTCGGCAGGCCACCGCCGCACAAGTCGCGGATGATGTCGAAGGTATAGCTCACGGCGGCCGGGTCGCCGGGACCGTTGCTGAGAAACAGCCCGTCGGGCTCGAGCTCTCGCACCTCCGCCGCCGGCATCGCCGCGGGCACCACCGTCACCCGGCAGCCGGTCGCGACCAGCTTCCGTATGATGTTGCGCTTCATGCCGTAATCGTAGGCGACGATGTGGGGCCCTTCGCCGTAAGAGGCGCACTCCCGCACGGTTGCCTTGGACGCGAGATCGAGCCCCTCCATCCGCTGCGATGCTTTGAGCAAGCTGGTCAACTCGCGGCTGGGTTCCGGCCCCTCCGCCAGGACGCCGCGCATGGCGCCGCGCTCCCGGATGTGGCGGGTGAGCCGGCGTGTGTCCACCCCTTCGATCAGCGGCACTCCGGCCTGCGCGAGCCATTGGTCGAGCGGTAGATCCGAGCGCCAGTTCGACGGGTGGCGCGCCAGCTCGCGAACGACGACGCCGCTCACCTGCGGCCGATCCGACTCCGGGTCCTCCGAGTTCACACCGTAGTTCCCGATCATCGGCGCGGTCATCACCACGATCTGGCCCAGATAGCTCGGGTCGGTGAAGGTCTCCTGGTAGCCGGTGATGTTGGTGGTGAACACCACTTCGCCGAAGGCGGGCTCCACCTGGCGCGTGGCGGCCCCGGGGAACCAGGTGCCGTCCTCGAGCAAAACGAAAGCGGGGCGACCGGTCATGCGTTCACCCCGCGACCTGGAAACTGGATCACTGCTTGGGCTGGGGCGGCGGCGGCTTGGCCGGCGCCGGTGCCGGCGGATTCTGCGGGGCCGCGGGTTGCGTGGGAGCGGGCTGCACGCCGGCGGGCGATTGCGGAGCAGGCGCCTCTCCCCCCGCTGCGGGGGCGGTCGGCTGAGCAGGCGCGGTGCCGGGAAGCCCCACCGGGCCCGACGGCGCGCTGCCCCGGAGCTTCTCCTGGAGCGCGCTGCCCGCGCCGCCCCGAGGAACGAACTGGAGCGCCAGCGAAAGCGCCAGGAAGATCCCGCCGCACCACCAGGTGGCCTTGGTCAGAATGGTGACCGCCTGTCGGCCACCGAGCACGGTGTCGCTGGTGCCACCTCCACCACCGAGCGAGGCGAGCCCCCCGCCCTGTCCGGCCTGCAAGAGCACCACGACCGAGAGCAGGAGTCCGTCGAGAATCAGCAACACCAGCAGGAAGTAGAACATGCCTCGACCAAGGTGGCGGACGTCAACCTTCCGGATCGGGCGCAAGATAGCGGGTTGCCCGGGCACCCATCAACGCCCTATGCGCCCATTCCGACGATCCCGGCCCACCCGTCGGGCGTGAGACTCGCGCCTCCCACCAGAACGCCATCCAGATCAGGCTCGGCCAGCAGCGCCAGCGCGTTGCCCGGGTTCACGCTACCGCCGTACAGCACCGAGACAGGTCCGGGCCATCCTTGCCGGCCGAGATGGCTGCGGATGAAGCGATGGACCTCCGCGGCGTCGCGAGGCGTCGCGTTCTTTCCGGTCCCGATGGCCCAGACCGGCTCGTACGCCACGACCACCTTCGCGCGATCCCCCGCCTGGGTCACCAGCGCCGCCACCGGATCGAGCTGGCGCCGCACCGCGTCTTCGGTGCGTCCCGCCTCGCGCTCGGCGAGGGTCTCACCGACGCAGAGGAGCGGCGTCACGCCGGCGGCCAGGGCGGCTTTCACCTTGCGCGCACTCTGCTCGTCGGTCTCGCCGCACAGGTGGCGGCGCTCCGAGTGCCCGACCAGCGTCAGCGTGGCACCGGGCTCGGTCACGAGCGCGAGCGACAGCTCGCCGGTAAACGCGCCCTTGGCCTCCCAGTGGATGTTCTGGGCTCCGACCCTGATGTCGGGTCGGTGGCGGAACGCTTCTACTAGAGGTGCCAGCGACACGGCCGGCGGGAAGAACCACAGCGCGCGCTGGTCCGCCGGGCGAGTGAGCTCGAGGAACCGGGCCGCGAACTCCCGCGCCGCGGCGGGGCCGTGGTGCATTTTCCAGTTCGCGGCGTAGGTGAGATGTCTGGGCATGGTTACGGGAACAGCGTGAAAAGTGAAAAGTGAAAAGTGAAAAGGAGGGACGGCGCGTGCGTACCTCTCCACCGGAAGCTCGCTCCCGCAACAAGACGCCTTTTCACTTTTTCCTTTTCACTTTTCACGCCGTTGGTACGTCATCGAGCGCCGCCACGCCAGGCAATGTCTTCCCTTCGAGGAACTCTAGGCTCGCTCCCCCACCGGTAGACACGTGGGTGACCTTGTCCGCAAGACCGGCCTGCGCCAGCGCCGCGGCCGAGTCGCCGCCGCCCACCACGGTGACTGAGCCGCGACTGGTAGCCCGGGCCAGCGCGTGCGCGACGGCCAGCGTGCCGTGATCGAAAGGCGGCGTCTCGAAGACGCCCATCGGGCCATTCCACACCACGGTCCCCGCCGGCTCGATGATGGCCGCGAAGTCCTGCTCGGTGAGAGGGTCGATGTCATACATGGCCCAGCCGGGGGTGATGCGATCGCGCTTCACCGTGCGCGTGGTCACTCCCGGCTCGAGCCGCTGCGCGACCACCGCCCCGCTGGGCAGCACCAGTTTGCGGCCGGCTTTGTCGATGAGCGCCCGGGCCAGCTCGATACGATCCGCCTCGACCAGCGAGTTCCCGGTCTCCAGCCCCATGGCCCGGAAGAAGGTGCAGGCCATCGCCCCGCCGATGACGATCTCGTCCACCTTGGGCAGCAGCGCGTCGATGAGATCGATCTTCCCGCTGATCTTGGCGCCGCCGAGAACGGCGACGAAAGGGCGCTTGGGATGATCCAGTGCCTCGCCCAGATACTTGAGCTCCCGCTCCATCAGAAACCCGGACACCGCAGGCTTGAGGACCCGGGCCACCGCCTCGGTGCTGGCATGGGCGCGATGGGCCGAGCCGAACGCATCGTTCACGTAGAGGTCGCCCAGGGCGGCAAACCCCTTGGCCAGCTCGGCGTCGTTCTTCTCCTCGCCGGGATAGAAGCGGGTGTTCTCCACCACGGCCACGCCGCCCCGGGGCAGGCGTTTGGTCGTGGTGACGGCATCCGGCGTGAGCGGGTCGCGAATGAACGTCACCGGCGCGCCCGAGAGCTTCTCCAGCGCACGGACGCAGGGCTCCAGCGAGAAGGCGGGGTCGGGCCCGCCCTTCGGGCGGCCCAGGTGGGACAGGAGCACCACCCGCGCCCCCTTGTCCCGCAGGTACTTGATGGTGGGCAGCGACGCGCGGATCCGGGTGTCGTCGGTGACCACCCCGTTCTTGATGGGACAGTTGAAGTCCACCCGCACCAGCGCCCGCCGGCCCTCGAGCGCCGACGGATCGAGCGACTCGAGGGTGCGCTTCACAACCTGGCTCCGATGATCTTGAGCAAGTCGGCGCAGCGGGCCGAATAGCCCATCTCGTTGTCGTACCAGCTGGTCACACTGACCAAGGTGCCGCTCACGACGTTGGTCGAGAGACTGTCCACCGTGCTCGAGGAGAGGTCGCCGATGTAATCCACCGAGACCAGTGGCTCGTCGCTCACCGCGAGGATGCCCTTGAGCGGCCCCTGCGCCGCCGCCTTGCGAAAGGCATCGTTCACCTCGTCCACTGTGGTGGCCTTCTCCACCACACAGGTAAGCGCGACCACCGACACATCGGGCGTCGGCACCCGGAGCGAGACGCCATCGATCTTGCCCTTCACCTCGGGAAGGACGAGCGAGGTGGCCTTGGCAGCCCCGGTGGTCGTCGGGATGATGGAGAGCGCCGCTGCCCGCGCCCGCCGGAGATCCTTGTGCGGCAGGTCGAGGATCTGCTGATCATTGGTGTACGAGTGCACCGTCGTCATGAAGCCGCTCACGAACCCGAAGCGGTCGAGGATCACCTTGACCACCGGCACGAGGCAGTTGGTGGTACAGCTCGCGTTCGAGATGACGTGATGCTTGGATGGATCGTACTTCGCGTCGTTCACGCCCACGACGATCGTGATGTCTTCCTTCTTGGCCGGCGCCGAGATGACGACCTTCTTTGCTCCCGCGGTGAGATGGGCTGCCGCCTGATCGCGATCGGTGAAGCGCCCGGTTGACTCGAGCACCACATCGACGCCGAGATCCTTCCACGGCAGCTTGGACGGGTCGCGCTCGGCGAGCACCTTCACCAGCTTGCCGTCGATATGGATCCCGTCGGCGGCCGCCTGGACCGCGCCCGGATAACGGCCGTGCACCGAGTCGTACTTGAACAGGTGCGCGAGCGTCTTGGTGTCGGTGATGTCGTTCACCGCCACGAACTCGAGGTCCTTGAGACCCATCCGGACCGCCGCCCGAACCACGTTGCGCCCGATGCGCCCGAAGCCATTGATGCCGATCCGGATTGCCATCTGCTCTCCTTGGAATTACCGGCTGCCGTTGGCCCTCAGCTAGTCGCTGACAGCCCTCGCGAACGTCACCGCCTCCACCCGCACCGCCCCGCCTGCCCTCAGCGCCTCCGCCGCCGCCAGCAGCGTGGCACCGGTGGTGAACACGTCGTCCACCAGCACGGCCTCGAGCCCACGCGCCCGACTGGCGACGAACGCGCCGCTCACGTTCGCGCGGCGCTCGTCGGGGGTCAAGGCGGTCTGGGTCGGCGTCTCGCGCGACCGGCGCAGCACGTCGGTTCGCACCCGGAGTCCCAGGCTTGCTCCCAGCGCAGCGGCGAGGCGCTCGCTCTGGTTGTAGCCTCTGAGCCGCTCCCGGCGCGGCGCCAACGGAATCGGTATCAACGATACTCGCCCGGTCAATGGCTCGAGCCGGTTCATCGGCGCCGCCATGGTCTCGCAGACCCGCCACCACCCCTCGTACTTGAGCCGGTGTACCACGTCGCGAGCCCCCGCCTCCAGCACGACGGCGCTACGCACCCGCTCCAGCCCTTCGGGCCACCCGGCGCACAGGCGGCAACCCTCGTCGAGCTCGCGCGGCTGCCCGCATCGGACGCAGACCGGGTCGGGCACCGCTCGCCAGCGGACGCGGCAGAGCCCGCACACCAGCGCGTCTCCCTCGCCGGCCGGGACTGCGCGACGACAGAGCACGCATTCGCTCGGCAGCAGCCAGCGCTCCAGCCCGCCGACGATGGCGCCGACCTGCTCCCAGCGCCCGAGCGCCGCGGCGCGGCGCGGGTCAGCGCAGCGCGCCATCTACCGCGGCTCGCATGATCTCCCGCGGCGCCGGCACCCCGGGAAACCAGCGCTCGAAGGCGGCCGCGCCCTGGGCCACCAACATGCTGCGTCCGTCCGTCGCGCGCACCCCGCGGGCGCGGAGCGCCCGCACCCACGGGGTTTCTCCCTTTGCATAGACCAGATCCAGCGCGACCTGCGCGTGAGGCGCGAGATTCGGCGGAATCGGGGCGAGGTCCCCCGGGTGGAGCCCCAGGGGAGTCGCGTTCACCAGCACGCGACAGATCTCGGGCGGCACCAGTTGGACGCCGAACGAGGTCGTCCAGTCTTCGAAGCGCTCCCGCCGCCCGGGATCCCTCGACAGCACCGCTACCCGTGCCCCGCGCTCCCGTGCCGCTCCGATGACCGCGCGGGCGGATCCGCCGGTCCCCGCGACCAGCCACCCCGAATCCGACGGAGGATTCAACCCCTCGAGTGCCTCCAGAAACCCTTCGGCGTCGGTGTTGTCGCCCACGATCTCCTCGCCCAGGGCCCAGAACGTGTTGCACGCGCCCAGCGCACGAGCCCGGTCCCGCAGCCGATGGACCGCCTCGGCCGCGGTCTCTTTGTGCGGCACGGTCACGTTCCCGCCGCCCCCCGCCGCCGCGAGCGCGTGCACCAGCGGGCCGACCGCATCGGCGTTGCAGCGAAGCGGCACGTACACGGCTTCGAGGCCGAGCGCGTGAAAGGCCGCATTGTGCATCACGGGAGAGAGCGAATGGGAGACCGGATCGCCGAGCAAGGCGAATACGCGGGTCCTACCGTTGATCACCAAGGCGCTCCCCGGCCAGGCGGGTGACGACGCTGTCGATCAGTTCCCGAAGCTCGGTAAGCGTGACCCGATAGTCGTCCAGCTCGCCGCCGAACGGATCGGTGACCTCGGCCGCGGTGCCGGCCCGGCCCGCGAACTCGCCGAGGAGATGGACCCGGTCGGCGCCGCCCAGTTCGGCGACCCGAATGGCATGATGACGGGACATGACGAGGATGAGATCGGCCGAGCTGACCAGCTCGCGCGTCAGCAGCCGCGCCCGGTGCGAGGAAAGGTCAACGCCTTGCTCGATCCCGACCAGGTACGCCCCCTCCGAGGCCGGCGCGCCGTCCCAGGCGCCGGTTCCCGCGGATGCGACAGTCACCTGCCCGGCGACACCCCGCGACTCCAGCGCCTGCTGCAAGAGGACCACAGCGAGCGGACTGCGGCAGGTGTTGCCAGTGCAGACGAAGAGAATGTGCAAGTCAAAGCCTCGGACTACGTCAACGAAAAGCGTGAAAAGTGAACAGTAAAAAGTAAACAGGTTGTCGCGGGCCCGCCCTGAGGACAATTCGGCCCGTCGGTTCGCCCCTTTTCACTTTTCACCTTTCACTTTTCACGCTGTTTGGTCATGGCGCCAAACTCCCCACCGCGTTGCGCAACTCCGGCAGGGGAATCGCCCCCGTCCGAATCATCTTCGGCACGATTCCGGTGCAGTCCACCACGGTCGATGGCGGGACGTTGCCCAGCACGCCCCCATCCAGCACCAGCAGCTGGCCCGCGTCGACCGCGCTCTGAAAAAACTCGATCAGCCGGCTCACGCCCGGCGCCGGTGGTTGCCCGGGGCGGTTGGCCGAGGTGGACGTGAGAGGGGCTTCGAGCGCGGTCACCAGGCGAGCGATGCCGGCGTGCGAGGTGTACCGCACCGCGATGCCGCCCTCTGCGCCCCGGAGCGCATCGGGCAGGCGGCCTTCGCCCCCGGGCAGCACCAGCGTAAGCGGACCGGGCCAGAACGCCGCCGCGAGCGCCGACGCGGAGAGGTTGAAGCTGAGCCCCCACGCTTCCGCCATGGAGCGGGTCGAGACGAGCAAGAGGAAAGGCTTGTCCGGCGCCCGGCCCTTGAGCCGGGTCAGCGCACTGAGGCCTTCCGGCGTGGGAAGCGAGCCCAAGCCGTAGACCGTCTCGGTGGGATAGGCGAGCAGCCCGCCCTCGCGGAGATGGCGCACGACCTTGGGTATGGCCGCCCCCTGCTCCGCCTCGGTGCCGAACGGCAGGCTCAGCCCGGATTGGCCCATGCCTCGGCCCACGCCAGATCTTCCGGCGTCGTGATCTTCACGTTGCGGGGAGAGTCGGGAACCACGACCACCACGGCGCCGAGCCGCTCGACCAGTGCCGCGTCGTCGGTGGCGGTGAGGCCGGCACGTCGGGCTCGCTCGTGCGCTTCGACCAGCAACACCCGGGGAAAGCCCTGCGGGGTCTGCGCCCGCCAGAGCCGCTCCCGCGGAACGGTGCGCAGGACCCGGCGATCGCCCTCGAGCGAAACTTCCTTGATCGTGTCGGTCACCGGCACCGCCGCGACGGCCGCCGCCCCGCTGCGAGCTTCTCGAATCACGGCGTCGATCACGCCGGACTCCACGAATGGGCGAGCGGCGTCGTGCACCAGCACGATGCTGCAATCGGCCGGCAGCGCGTCCAGCCCGGCGGCAACCGAGTCGCTTCGCTCGGCCCCACCGTCAACCAGGGTGAGGGTGTCGCCGGCGAGATTGGCGAGAAACTCGGGCGGGCACCGGGCGTCGCCGGGCGGAAGCACCAGGGCCACGTGCACGACCTCCGGGTGCGCGATGAACGGCCGGAGCGCGCGCAGCACCATGGGCACTCCTCCCAGCAGGCGATACTGTTTGGGCACACCCCCGATCCGGCTGCCCAAGCCCGCGGCGACTACGATTGCGCCGACGTCACGCGGCAAGGGCCCGCACCAGCTGGCCGATGTGGTCGAGCCCGACCAGCGCCACGCCGGGCACCTGAAGCACGCTTCGCGACGATCCGAACACGCGACGGAAGCCGAGCCGCGCGGCCTCCTGCACCCGCCGCTCCGCCCCGCCGGTGGGGCGGATCTCCCCTCCGAGCCCCACTTCGCCGAGGAAGATCACGTCGGCCGGCGCGGCCCGGTTGTGCAGGCTCGACACCAGTGCCGCGGCCACGGCGAGGTCGGCGCCCGCCTCGGTGAGGCGGACCCCGGCGGTCACCTGCACGAACACGTCGAGCTCGGCGAACGACGTGCTCGCCCGGCGCTCGAGCACGGCCAGCAGGACGGCCAGGCGTCGGGGGTCGAGTCCGGTCGCCACTCGCTGGGGTGTGCCGTAGCCGGAGCGCGCCGCGAGCGCCTGCACCTCGACCAGCACGGGCCGGGTGCCTTCCATTAGAGCGGTGACGGCGCTGCCGGTGGTGCCGTCGGCCCGCGCGGCGAGAAAGACCGCCGATGGGTTGGGCACGGCGAGCAGGCCGCGATCGGTCATGGAGAACACGCCCAACTCGTCCACCGAGCCGAAGCGGTTCTTGGTGGCGCGGAGCAGGCGGTAGTCGAGCGTGGCCTCGCCCTCGAAGTAGAGGACGGTATCGACGATGTGCTCGAGGGTCTTGGGTCCGGCGATGCCGCCGCCTTTGGTCACGTGGCCCACCACGATCACGGCGGTGCCGCTCTCCTTTGCGAAGCGCATGAGCTGGCCGGCGCACTCGCGCACCTGCCCCACGTTGCCGGGCGCGCTCTCGAGCAGCTCGGTGTAGACCGTCTGAATCGAGTCGAGCACCACGACGTCGGCGTGGACCGCCCGCGCCGCCTCGACGATGGCCTCGAGCCGGGTCTCGCCCAGCACGTGGACCGCGCCGGCGTCTTCGTGCAGGCGATCGGCCCGGAGCCGCAGCTGATCGGGGCTCTCCTCGCCGCTGGCGTAAAGCACGGTGCGGCCGCCGGCCTCGAGCCGGGCGGCGGCCTGGAGCAGCAAGGTGGACTTGCCGATGCCCGGCTCGCCGCCGATGAGGATCATCGAGCCCGGCACGATGCCGCCGCCCAGCACGAAGTCGAACTCGTCGATGGCCGTGCGGAAGCGGGCCAGCGGCTCCCCCGCGATGTCACGAAGGCGGGCGGGAGCGGGCGGGAGCGGGCGGGAGCGGGAGTGACGTTTCCCGCCCGCTCCCGCCTGCTCCCGCCTGCTCCCGCCTACTGCGACCGGTTCCTCGCTGACGGTGTTCCACTCGCCGCACCCCTCGCACCGCCCCGCCCACTTGGGGTGCTCGTGCCCGCACTCGGCGCAGCGATACACCGACCGCACCCGCGCCACGCTAGGCGGGCTCCTCTCGGGCGGTGAAGTTGTCGAACCGGGTGAACTCGCGGCTGAACCGCAGCATGATGTCGCCGGTGGGACCGTTGCGGTGCTTGGACAGCATGATCTCCGCCAGGCCCCGCTTGGTCTCGTCTTCCTTGTCGTAATACTCGGCGCGGTGGATGAAGATCACGACGTCGGCGTCCTGCTCGATGGCGCCGGAATCACGGAGGTCGGAGAGAATCGGCTTCCGCTCCCCGCCCCGCTGCTCCGAGGCCCGGGAGAGCTGGGAGAGCGCGATGACGGGCACCTGGAGCTCGCGGGCGAGGGCCTTGAGCGAGCGGGAGATGTCGGAGATTTCCTGCACCCGGTTCTCCGAGTACTCGGGGCTCCGCATGAGCTGCAGATAATCCACCACCACCATCCCGATCTCGTGCTCCGCCCGGAGCCGCCGCGCCTTGGACCGCATCTCCAGCAGCGTGATGGCGGGGGAGTCGTCGATCCAGATGGGGCAGCCCTGGAGAATGCCGGCAGCCCGGGCCAGCCGGCCGAAGTCGGTGTCGCGCAGCGCGGACCGGCGGACCCGCGAGCTATCGACCTGAGCCTCCGCGGTGAGCAGCCGCTGCACCAACGCATCCTTGGACATTTCCAGCGAGAACAGGGCGACCCCGACTTTGGCCTCGATGGCCGCGTGGGCGGCGATGTTGAGCACCAGCGCCGTCTTGCCCATCGAGGGGCGGGCGGCGACGATCACCAGCTCCGAGGGCTGGAAGCCCGACGTCAGTGCATCCAAATCTACGAAGCCGCTGGGCACCCCGGTAATCGTTTTGCCGCTCCGCTGGAGCGCTTCGATGCGCTCCATTGCGGGCCACAACATTTCCTTGAGCCGGGTGAAGCCCTGGTCGAGCCGCTGCTGCGAGATCTGGAAGATCCGCGCTTCCGCCAGGTCCAGCAGCTCGGGGGCGTGTGACTTGCCGTCGTAGGCCTCGGTGATCGTTCGGGTGGAGGCCTCGATCAGCCGGCGGAGGATCGCCTTGTCGCGGAGGATCCTGGCGTGATGCTCGAGGTTGGCTGCCGTGGGCGCCGCGTCCACCAGCTCGCCGACGTACTCGGGGCCGCCGACCTGGGCCAGCTCGCCCCGCCGCTCCAGCTCGTCGTTGAGGGTGACGGGGTCGATGACGCTCCGCCGCTCCACCAGCGCGCGCATGGCGCGAAACAGCCGGCGGTGTTCCTCGCGGTAGAACATGGTGTCGTCCACCATCTCCACCGCGCGCAACGCGGCATCCTGGTCCAGCAGCATCGCCCCGAGCACGGCCTGCTCGGCCTCGGGGCTCCAGGGCGCGGAGCGCCCGACATACGGGTCAGCGGTCGAGAAGCTGTCGCGCGATACGGACGTCATCCCAGGTGGGCTTCTTCCAGTTCGGGTTGCGGAGCAGCGCGGCCGGATGGTAGGTGACGACCAGCGGAATGCCGCCGTAGGAATGAACCTTGCCCCGCAGCTCGCCCAAACTCTTTCGGGTGTTGAGCAGCGCTTCGGCCGAGGTGCCGCCGAGCGCCACGATCACCTTGGGCCGGATAAGCGCGAGCTGGCGGTGAAGGTACGGCATGCAGGCTGCCATCTCGTCCGGCAGCGGCTTGCGGTTCTGCGGCGGCCGGCACTTCACGATGTTGGTGATGTATACATCTTCGCGCCGAAGTCCGATAGCCTGGATGATCTCGTCCAGCAGCTTGCCGGCCTGGCCCACGAATGGTCGCCCCATGGCGTCTTCGGTGGCGCCAGGTCCTTCGCCGATGAACACCAGTTTCGCGTTGGCATCGCCTTCGCCCGGCACCGCGTTGGTCCGGCCGGAGCACAGCGCGCAACAATGGGTGGTGCGAATCCGCTCGGCAACGGCGTCGAGGGTAGCGAGATCACCCAGGCCATCCCCGCCGAGCAGGGTCGGTATGGGCGGCTCGATGTAGACGCCGGGGCCGGGAATGGGGGGGGCGCCTCTCTTCCACTTAGGCTCCGATTGGGCGGGAGCGGGCGGGAGCGGGCGGACGGGAGCAGACGGGAGCGGACGGGAGCGGGCGGGAGGCTCCGTGGACAGCGAAGCCTCCGGGCCCTCGGCGGCTTCCCGCCTGCTCCCGTCTGCTTCCCGCCTGCTCCCGTCTGCTCCCGCCTGCTCCCGTCCGCTCCCGCCTGCTCCCGCCTGCTCCCGTCCGCTCCCGCCTGCTCCCGCCTGGAGAATCACTTCCGACCCCCCCAGCTCCATCTGCTGCGCGAGATAGCGGGTCCGCTCGTCAGCCAAGCCGCACCTCCACCACGTCGAGAATGGCCTCGGCTACCTCGCGCTTCGACTGGAGCGGCAGGATCCGGACGCCGCCCTCCCGGTCGAGCAACGCGACCCGGTTGGTATCGTGCTCGAATCCGGCGCCGGGCTCGAGCGCGTCGTTGACCACGATCAAGTCCAGATGCTTCCGCTCGAGCTTGCCGCGCGCCTTGTCGAGCGCGTCGCCGGTCTCGAGCGCAAAGCCGACGATCACGCTGCCCGGCTTCCGCCGCTCCTCGGTGGCGCCGAGAATGTCGTCGGTCGGCTCCATCGGCACGGCCAGCGCGCCCTGAGTGCGCGGCTGCTTGCTCGCACTGGGATGGGCGGGGCGGTAGTCGGCCGGCGCGGCGGCCATGATCAGCACGTCGGCCGTGGGGAGGTCGGCCCTGACCGCGTCCTCCAGCTCTTTGGTCGTCTCCACTCGGCGCACGGTCACGCCTACCGGTGCCGGCAGCGCTACCGGTCCCGAAATGAGCACCACCTCGGCGCCACGTTCCCAGGCAGCCTCGGCCAGGCTATAGCCCATCTTGCCGCTGGATCGATTGGTGACCACACGCACCGGGTCGATCGACTCCCGGGTCGGGCCCGCGGTCACCACTACCCGGCGCCCGACCAGCGGCCCCTGGCCGCGAAGCAGGCGCGCGGCGTGCGCCAGGATGGTCTCCGGTTCGCTCATGCGGCCCGGACGCTCCGAGGGACCCTCGGCCAGCGCACCGATCTCCGGTCCGACGAACCCGAAGCCGCGGTCGCGGAGAATCGCGACATTCCGGCGCGTGATCGGATTGGCGTACATCTCGTCGTTCATCGCGGGGGCGAGCAGAACCGGCGCGGTACGGGCGAGCAGCAAGGCGGTCAGCAGATCATCGGCGAGGCCCAGCGCGACCCGGGCCAGGAGGTTGGCCGTTGCGGGCGCCACGATCAGGAGATCGGGCGTCCGACCGAGCTGGATGTGGGCGAGCGCGCCGCCGCGATCCCAGAGGGACGTGAGGACCGGGCGCCCGGTGAGCGCTTCGAAGGCGACCGGCCGTACGAACTCGGCGGCGCTCTGGGTGAGCACCGCGTCGACCATCGCGCCCGCTTCGACGAGCCGCCGGGCGAGAAAGCAGCTCTTGTAGCACGCGATCCCGCCCGACACGCCGAGAACGACGTGCCGGCCGGCCCACACGGCTCAGGCCTCGGAGCGGCGGCGGCGCAACAGCTTGTAGTTGAGGTCGCCCTTGACCAGCGCATCGAGCGACTTGGTCGTCAGCTTCTCGCCCTGGGTCACGATCCGGTCGCGCGGCAGCTCGTTGAGGTAGCGTGCGAACTTGGCGGCCACCAGCACGCCGAGGTACTTGTTGCCCGCCTTGCTCGCGACGTCATGCGGAGTAGTGATATGCATTCCCGATCTCCCGTTTGAAGGCGATTAAGCAGTAAGAGGTGAGAGGTGAGAGGGGGCTTAATGGCCGGGGGCGCCCCCCTCTTACCTCTTACTTCTTACTTCTTACCCTCTGGATCTCCCGTCTCAGTCCCGCCACCAGCTCGCTCAGTCCGTCCTGCCGCCCCACCCGCTGCAGCTCGGCGTCGAGAATCGCCGCCACCTGCGCCACCGCATGCCGGAGGTCGTCGTTCACGATCGCGTAGTCGTATTCGCCCACGGCCGCCAGCTCTTCTTCGGCTCGGTCGAGCCGGCTCCGCAGCGCGGCCCGATCTTCGGTTCGGCGCCCCTCCAGCCGGCGGACCAGCTCGCCGCCGGACGGCGGCAGCACGAAGATCTGCACGGCGCCGGGCGCCGTCCGACGAATCTGGCGCGCGCCCTCGACCTCGATGTCGAGCACCGCATGCTTGCCAGCGGCGAAGATCCGCTCGATCTCCTCTCGCAGCGTCCCGTAGAGGTTGCCCCCGTACGCCGCATGCTCGAGGAACTCGCCCGCCCCCACCCGGCGCTCGAACTCGGCCCGGGTGAGAAAGTGGTAGTCCTGCCCGTCCTGCTCGCCGGGCCGGGGCGACCGGGTGGTGGCGGACACCGAATAGCCCACGTCGGCGCGATCGGCGAGCAGCTGGCGCGCGATGCTGGTCTTACCGCCCCCGGACGGCGACGACAGCACGAGCAGCAGCGGCCTCACTCGAGGTTCTCGAGCTGCTCGCGGAATTTCTCCAGCTCGCCCTTCATGGCGATCACCCGGTGGGCGATCTCGGCGTCGTTGGCCTTGGCGCCCATCGTGTTCACCTCGCGGCCAAGCTCCTGCGCGAGAAAGCCAAGCTGCTTGCCGACCGGCCGCTCGCCGGCGAGCGCCTCGCGCGCCGCCTTCACGTGGGCATCGAGGCGCACCAGCTCTTCGGTGATGTCGAGCCGGTCGGCCGTGAATGCGAGCTCCTGCGCGAGGCGCTGTTCGTCCACCGAGCGTCCGTCCAGCAGCTCGCGCACGGCTCCCCGCAGCCGATCGCGCTCTCGGACCAGGCGCTCGGGAACGCGTGCCGCGATGACCTTCGCCGCCTGGTCCAGCAGATCGAGCCGTTCGCGAAGCTCGAGCGCGAGCAGCTCGCCCTCGCGCCGCCGCATGGCCCGGCACTCGGCCGCGGCGGTGGCCACTACCGGCTCGAGCTCGGCCCAGCTCACCTCGAGCGGCTGGCTGCTGTCAGTGCCCAGCACGTCCGGCTGCCGCGCCACCAGGTCGAGCGACAGCTCGCCGGAGAGGCCGAGCGCGCTCTGCAGCTCGCGCAGGCGGGCGACGACGGTCCGTACCCGGTCGAGATCGATCCGGCTCTCCACCACCCGCACCGGCTGCGCGACCCACCGGGCCTGCAGGGCGACGTGGCCTCGATCGAAGTCGCGCCGGAGTCGCTCACGCAACTCTCCCTCGAGGCCCAATAACTCGGGCGGGAGCCGGGCGGCGAGATTGAAGTATCGGTGATTGACGGTCCGGATCTCGATCCGGAGGCGCCCCCCTGCGACCGGCCCCTCTCCGGCGCCGAACCCCGTCATGCTGAGCGGCACGGCGACCCCCGAGCGCGGGAAAGCCAGGAAATGTAGCGGTCGATGGAGGTTACGGGTAGGTCGCCGGGCAGAACTCTGGAGCGTTGAGCTCAAGCAACCAAATCGCAATGCACATCACAAACACGGCGGTGGAAAACCCTTTAGGGGGAGTTGCTGCAGATTGTCAGGTGATTGAGGCAACCGTCGTTCTGCAAAGATGTTGCGCGAGCGCTCTCAGGCAGTGTCTCGGCTGAACCAGCTAATTGGCGAAGGTCCACCGCATGCCGAACTCGCTGGGCCGGCCGACGATCGGTAGCCCTGGGACGTACGGATTCTCCTTCGCCGTCAGATTGGCGCGGTCCCAGAAGAACTGGAACGAGCCCAGGGCCACCTGCACCAGGCTCCGGAAATAGGTAGCGCTGGGCAGGATCACCGGTGCGCCGAACGGGTCCCGGCCGATGACGCCCGTCTCCCAGTGCTCGACCGCGAGTCGCAGCTCCACGTCGAGCGTTCCGCTGGGAAAGACCCGCAGAAATTTGGTGCGGATCGTTCCGCTTCCGAGAAAGTGGCGCGGAGGAAGACCCTCCGGCGTAGGCTTGCGCGGATCACTCACCCAGCCTTCGAACGAGATCCACCGGAGCGGCGTGAGACGGGCCCGGGCCGTAAGCCAGTCGGTCGCGGCGCTGGGTGAGAGAATCGGGATCTGGGCATAAGGCTGATAGGGTTGCGGCTGGTAGGCCGCCGAGTGAGCCAGCCCTCCCTCGAGCGCAAACCAGCTCCGTTCCCAACCGGCGAGCAGCTGCCAGTCTCGCAGAGTCTGCGCCTGGTCGGTGAGCACCGCGGGCGCGGCAACCACGCTGCCGGCACGCAAGCTCGCGCTGCCCTCGAGGCCCAGCGGGAGCCTGATCCCGCCGCGGAGCCCGACCCACTTCGACGAACGGCCGCCGTCGTGCCGCTGATATCCGGCTTCGCCGCTCAGGGCGGCACCGCCCAGGGGCGCCCAGGCGACCGTGCCCCGAAAATCGGTCGAGGTCCACCGCGAGCGGTAGAACGCAGATGCGCCCATCGCGTACGCCGGCCGCCGAAGCGAGGCGACCAGCCCCGCCGAGTTGATGGTCTGGCCCGGGGTGAGACTGTCGCTTGCCGTAGTGCGCGTCACCACCAGATCGGCGCGTGGGCCGAGCCCGCTCGTGTCGGCCCGCCAGAAGGTGCGGAGCTGCCAGTCCATGCGGTGCGCGTTGGGAAACCCGCGGCTCAGGGTGTCGGAGGCCGACCCGAGCACGGGGTCGCGATCGGGCCGGGTGCGCAATCCCTGGAGCACCAGCCCCCAGCGCGGAGAAGGCAAATACGTCCCCTGCAGGAAAAACGCGGTGTTCGCGTACTTGTTGCGGATGGTCTGGACGGTCGGCACGCTCACGTTGTCACCCGCGATCACGAACCCGAGTCCGGAGCGCGTTTTCCGCTCGAGCGATGCCTGGTACCGGGCGAAGCTTGCCACCCCGCGCGAGACCGCGATGCGCGAGCGGGGAGCGAGGCGGTCGAGATTGCGAGTATAGAGCCGAACCCGAAGCAGGCCCGGCCAGCGCTCGATCTCGACCCGATCCAGCATGCTGAGCGAGAAGATCGACGGATCGACCCCCACCGAATCTGCTCCGGCCGCGAGATAAGGGACACCGTCGAGCCAATACTCGACCGACGTGGCGCCGCGGGCCTGGAAGTTCGGGTATTCCGGCTGGCCCACCCAGCCTCCGCGCCACAGATAGACCCCCGGCACGCGCTGGAGCAGGTCCGACAAGGACACCGCGTGAGCCCAGTCCATGGAGTCGCGGGTGAAGACCAACCGGCCGAACGGCGGCTCCGGCCCCGGCGGGTCGAGCGGCGGCGGGGTAAGGGTCTTCGTTTCCTTCAGTTTTTCGATTGCGAGATAGCGCTGGACCTTGCCGGAGTCGTTCCGGGCGCGCATCGAATCGCGGGCCGCAGCGGCTTCGGCCGGAAACATGGTGGAGTCGAACGGTATCAGCCCGGTGTCGCCCTGGAAGACGGGAACCGTATCCTGACCGGGCACGAGCGGACGGAGAGTGTCGGGCTGCTGGGCGTAAACCAGCTGCGTGAAAGGTGAAAAGTGAAAAGTGAAAAGGAGGGCCGCCACCGTCGCAGCGCGCGCTACAACCCCGCCCAGCCATCCCTTTTCACTTTTCACTTTTCACGCTTTTGCCGCTCGATTCAGCACAAACTCACTAAACATCCTCACCCCCACGCCCGTCGGCCCCTTGACCCGACCCGGCTCATCCCGCTCGGTGTAGGCCGTGCCGGCGATGTCGAGATGGGCCCAGGGGAAGCCGTCCACGAACTCGCGCAGGAACCACCCGGCTGAGATGCTGCCGGCGGGCCGGCCACCGGCGTTCTTCACGTCGGCGATGTCGGACTTCATGAGCTCGCGATAATCGTCCCACATCGGGAGCGGCCAGGCCCGCTCGCCGGACCGCTCCCCCGCGGCCCGGATCTCCTCGATCAGCGCGTCGTCGTTGCCCATGACCCCGGTGGCCGTGTGGCCCAGCGCGATCACGATGGCTCCGGTGAGCGTCGCGACGTCGATCACCGCGGCAGGCTGGTACCGGCGGGCATAGGAGAGCGCGTCGCAGAGGATCAGTCGCCCCTCGGCGTCGGTGTTGATCATCTCGATCGTCTTCCCGAAGTGGCTGGTGATCACGTCGCCCGGCTTGACCGCGGTGCCTGACGGCATGTTCTCGGTGGACGGAATCAGGCCTACCACGTGCACCTTGGGCTTGAGCCGGCCCAGCATCTCGAACGTCCCCAGCACCGCGGCGGCGCCGGACATGTCGAACTTCATCTCCTCCATGCTCTGGGCCGGCTTGATCGAGATGCCGCCGGTGTCGAAGGTGACGCCCTTCCCCACCAGCACCACCGGCGCGGTGTCCGTTCCCTTGTACTCGAGCACGATGAAGCGCGGCTCTTCGGCGCTCCCCTGGGCGATGGACAAGAGCGCGCCCATCTTCTCGCGGATGATCGCCGCCTTGTCGAGGACGGTGACCTCGAAGCCGTGGCGCTTGGCGAGATCCTGCGCCGTCTTTCCCAGAAAGGACGGCGTACAGACATTGCCGGGCAACACCTGGAGCCCGCGGGTGAGGCTCTGGCCCGCGCCGATCGCGGCGCCCACTCGGTGCCCGGCTTCCACCTCCGCGGTCGCGTCCGGCGCCAGGATGGTGAAACCCGTCAGCGGTGGCTTCTGATCTTCCGGCGGCTTCTTCATCTCGGTGAAGATCCACGCCCCCTGAGCCAGCCCCTCCGCCGCGAACTGGCCGGCGTCGCGGGGAGACAGATCGCCCTTCGCTTCAGCCGCGACATGGAACCCGCCGGACGGCACGCCGAGGCTCCGCGCGCGCTTGGCAACGATGGCCGCGGCCCGCCGAACGTCCGGCTTGGTCGCAGCCTCGACCTTGCCGAGCCCGACGAGGACGATCCGGCCCGCGGGGCCGCTGGGGTACAAAACTGTCGTCTCGTCCCGCTTGCCGGTGAAGTCGCCGGAGGCGTAGACCCGGCCCACCGCTCCTCCGGTGGCGGCATCGAGCGCCGTCAGCGAGACAGGAAGCGCGTTGCCCTGAGGAACCGCGATCCCCAGGAGCGGGGTCTGGAAGGCGGCCGGTGCCGTGGCCGCGACGGTGGTTTCGAAAGGCATGGGATTGCCGCTCGCCGAGTTCGGGGTCTGACTGCGGTCGAATATCGGTACGGGCTAGCGGCGGCGAAGCGGAACGAACTCTTGCCACCTCTGCCCTACGTAAGCCGCCCGGGGACGGATCAACCCCTCTTGGCCTTGCTGCTCGAGCACATGGGCCAGCCATCCGGGCATGCGCGCCACCGCGAAAACGGGGGGAAAGAGCTCGGGCGGGACACCCGCGGCGCGGTAGAGTGGCGCAAGGTAGAAGTCTACGTTGGCGAACTTGCCGGTCGCCTCTCGTGCCCGGGCCTCAACCGCCCGAGCAAGGTCGAGCCAGGCCTGGTCGGCCACAGCGTCTGCCGCCGCCTCGGCCGCCCGCCGCATGGGGGCAGTCCGCGGATCTTCACCCCGGTAGACCGGATGCCCGAACCCGGGAAGGCTCTTGCCGGTCGCGAGCCGTGCGTCCACCACGGCGGCGAGCCGCTCGGCGGAGCCGATCTCCTCGAGCAGCCGGTACACCGCGAGCGCGTGGCCGCCGTGAAGCGGCCCGGCCAGCGCCGCCAGAGCGGCGGTGATGCACCCGTGCACGTCGGCCCTGGTCGCGGCGGCGACGCGGGCCGCAAAGGTGGACGGGTTCAGCTCATTGTCGGCCCGAAGGCTCAACGCAACGTCAAACGCGGCGGCGAGAGCCCGATCCGGTTGCTGTCCGTGGATCAGGTACAGCAGATTCGCCGCCGTGCCCAGACCCCGCCGCGGCGTGACCGGCTTCTCGCCGCGAGCCGTCCGATGCAGCGCCCCAACCAGCGTAGGCATGAGTGCGAGCAGGTCGAGCGCCGCCGCCGGAATTTCCAGGGTGCTCGGGGCCGCCGGCTCGAGGCCGAGCGCGCTCACCGCGGTGCGCAGCAGGGCCATGAGATCGGTTGCGGCCGGCGCGTCCCGCAGCAGCCGGAGAATCCGGCGCGGCAGCTTCCGGCGCTCCCGGAGCGAGCGCACCAAGTCGGCAAGCTGATCCCGCGAGGGCAACCGGCCGGCCAGGAGCAGGTAGGCCGTTTCCTCGTAACTCCCCTTCTCGGCCAGCTCGCCCACGTCATAGCCGCGGTACGCGAGCCGATTCTCCTCGGCCGAGAGGAGGCAGATGGAGGACTGGGTCGCGATTACGCCGTCGAGTTGAGGTGCGGGAACGGAAGCAGGTCCGGCGGCGAGGCTCATCGGCGTGATTGAGGTCGGGACGGCGGGAATCCTATACCGGGGGCTGGGCGGCAGCAACGGCGGGACAAGTGCGTTTACGCAGTTGAGTCCACGACTTGCCGCGTACGAATCACCCGGATAACCTCGACGGGTGAGCCGGCGCGACGAAGCGGCGGAGTCAGCTGGGCGGGCGGCCAACGTAGACCACCAGCCGTGGCTCCCGCTTGGAGTGACGCTCACCTTTCTCTGCGTCGCCGGATTCGCCCATGACGAGCCACGAGCTGTGGCGCGACGAAGCCGAGCCATGGCTTGTCGCCCTCCATAGCGGCTCACTCCTGGAGCTGTTCCAGCACGTCAAGTACGAGGGCCACCCCGGCCTGTGGTTCACCTGCCTTTTCCTGCTCACCCGGGTGACGGGGTCGCCGGTCGCGATGCAGCTGCTGCACCTCGCGATCGGCGCGGCCGGTGTGTGGATCTTTGCCCGCTTTGCGCCGTTCACGCCGCTCCAGCGGGTGCTGTTCGCCTTCGGATACTTCCCGCTCTACGAATACACGGTGGTGAGCCGAGACTACGGCCTCGGCATGGTACTCCTGCTCGCGACCTGTGCCGCGCTCGGCGCCCGACCGGCCCGTTTCCCCCTCGTGGTGCTCCTGTTCGCGCTGATTCCCCACACCAACGCATTCGCCGCGATCCTCGGCCTCGCCCTAGGGATCGCGCTTCTCGCGGACCGCTGGCTCCCCGGCGGGCCGGTTCTCGCCGAGGACGTCACCGGCACCCAGCTCGCCGCCGGCCTGCTCGTGGTCGCGATCAGCGCCGGGCTCGCGGTCTTCCAGACCGCGCCGCCGGCCGACCTTCAGATCGATCTAGGCTGGCGCCCACGCTTCGAGCTCAGCTTCCTCGCCAAACGGCTTCGTTCCGTGACACCGGCACTGTTCCCCATCCCCCAGGTCGAGCTCCACTGGTGGATAAGACCGTTCCTCTGGAACCTGTCGGAATTACATCCTTACCGATTCCCGGTCACTGTCGCAGTCTACGCTCTACTCTCTTGGATGGGGCTGGGCCTGGTGCGGCTGCCCCGGGCATTGATCTTCCTCATCACGGCGATGGGCAGCACGCTGGCTTTCATATACCTGAGGTTTCCCGGCGAGATCCGGCACATCGGCCACTTCTTCGTGGCGCTGGTCGTGGCCCTGTGGCTCGCCAAGATCGAAGCGGTGCGCCGGGGAGGTGTCGGCAATGGTTGGATCGGGCGGGCGTGGGCCTCTACTCAGGGAATTCTGTTCACGATCCTGCTTGCGGTGCAGATGGTCGGCGGCCTCCTGGCTGTCTTTCTCGACCACCGCTACGTGTTCTCCAACGGCAAGCCGGCCGCTGCGTACTTAGTCCAGCACGGCCTCGATCGCGCCCCGCTGGTCGCGGAGCCCGACTACCTGGCAGAGTCGGTCCTGGTCTACCTGCACTGGCGGGACGCCTACTTCCCGCGAGGAGACCGGACCGGGGCGTTTGTCATCTGGGACCAGGTACGCGTGGCCCCCGTCACGGATTCGACCTGCGTCGCGCGCGCCCGGCGACTGGCCGCCGAACAGGGTGGCCCGGCCGTATTGATGATGGACCACCCGCTCGCCGTGGCGGCTGCGGACTCGCTTGGGACCCGCGAGCTGGCCCGCTTGGTCGGCTCCACGGTCGGCGACGAAGACTTCTACCTCTACGCCGTGACTGCCGTCGCTCGTTAAGTTGAAGCCCATGGCCGCTCCATACGTCTCCACTCAGCCAAACGCCGCCGACGATCGCCTGCTCGCGGGTTTTCTCACGCTCGGGTTCGTGTCGGTCGCCACCTACGCGGTGCTGCACCACGACCTCGCGCCCGCCTCGATGGAGGCGCTGAACCTGGTCATCGCCATCGCAGGCATCTACATCTTCACCCGCTACAGTCCCTTCACGCCGCTTCATAAAGCCCTCTTCACCCTGGGCTATTTTCCGGCCTACCAGTACACCGCGGTCAGCCAGAATTACGCGATGGGCATGCTGGGCGTTTGGGCTTGCTGCGCGCTGGCGGCCCGGCGCCCGGTCCGGATGCTGGCGCTCGCGGTCATCATCGGCTTGCTGGCGCAGGTCAGCATCTTCGGATGGATCATTGGCCTCGCCCTCGCGGTGGCGCTGCTGGGCGACCAGCTCCGGCGACCGGATCCGACCGATGCCGTGGCGCCCGGCGGACGACCCTGGGTACCTGTCGCGGTCTGTGCGGCGGCATTGGCGGTGGCGCTGGTGGTGGCGTGGCCGGCGGCGCACGGCGCCCATCCCACCCGGTGGTACTTCGACCTGGAGCAGGACCGGCTGCTCGACATCGCCGAGACCATTCCGGTCGCGCTGCTCCCGTTCCGCGACGCGGGATACGAGAGGTGGCCGGCGTACGCGCGGGCTCGCGAGAGCTTGCCGCTCGTCTTCGGCATCGTCGCCTGGGGCTTCGCAGCGCTGACGGCGATCGGCCTCCTCGGGCGGCGACGGGCGCTCGTGTTCTACGGACTCGCGACCGGTGGCCTGCTCGCCTTCTTCTATCTGAAGTGGCTCGGTGGCGTCAACTACAGCGGTCATCTCTACGTGGTCCTGGTTGCCGCCATCTGGCTGGGTCGAAGCCAGCCCGCGCCCGATCGGGAGGGCCCGGTGGTACGCCGCGCGTGGGCACTCGCCGGAGGGGCCGGTCTCACAGTGCTCCTGCTGGCGCAGGCCGTTGCCGGGCTCGAGGCAATTGCTCTGTCTCCCCTACCGCGATAACCTCGACCGGTGATCCGGCGAGACGAAACCGCGGAGTCAGCTGGGCGGGCAGTCGACGGAGACCGAGGCCAGCGCCGGCTCCCGCCGGCGCTGACGCTCGCCTTTCTCGGCGTCGCCGGATTCGCCATGGCGAGCCACGAGCTCTGGCGCGACGAGGCCCAGCCGTGGCTGGTCGCCCTCCACAGCGGCTCGCTCCTGGAGCTGTTCCGGCACATCAAGTACGAGGGCCACCCCGGCCTCTGGTACACCGGTCTTTTTCTGCTGAGCCGGGTGACCCAGTCGCCGGTTGCGATGCAGCTGCTGCACCTCGCGATCGGTGCGGCCGGCGTGTGGATCTTTGCCCGCTATGCGCCGTTCACGGCGCTCCAGCGGGTGCTGTTCGCTTTCGGGTACTTTCCCCTCTACGAATACACGGTCGTGAGCCGGGACTACGGCCTCGGTATGCTGCTGCTGCTCGCGATCTGTGCCGCTCTCGGCGCACGACCGGTCCGCTTCCCCCTCGTGGTGCTCCTGTTCGCGCTGGTCCCCCACACCAACGTGTTCGCCGCGATTGTCGGCCTCGCCCTCGGGATCGCGCTCCTGGCAGACCGCCGGCTCCCCGGCGGACCGGTCCTGGCCGAGGGCGTCAGCCGCACGCAGCTCGCCGGCGGCCTGCTCGTGGTCGCGCTCAGCGCCGGGCTCGCGGTCTTCCAAACCCTGCCGCCAGCCGACCTCCACCTCAACCTGATCTGGCGGCCACGACCGGAGCTGCGGTTCGTGGCGAAACGGTTCCGCTCCGTGGTGCCCGCGCTGTGGCCCATACCGGAGCCGCAGGCCCACTGGTGGATGGAGCCCTCGGTGCGTAGCTGGTGGGAGCTACGTCCGTGGCGCGCCCCGGCGGCGGTCGCGGCCTATGCCGTGATCTTCTGGATAGGGCTCGGCCTGCTGCCGCGGCTCCGCTCGCTGGTGTTTCTGGCCGCGACGATGGCCGGCATGATCGCGTTCATGTACTTGAGATTTCCCGGAGAGCTGCGCCACTTCGGCTACTTTTTTGTCGCGCTGGTGATGGCGCTATGGCTGGGGAAGATCGAGGACGCCCGCCGCGGCTTGACGGGCGACGGGTGGATCGGGCGAGCCTGGGCGTCGGCTCAGGGAAACGCTTTCACCCTGCTCCTTGGCGTCCAGGCAGTTGCCGGTCTCATGGCCGTTGGCCTCGAGCGCCGGTACGTGTTCTCCAATGCCAAGCAGACCGCCGCGTACCTGGTCGAGCACGGGCTCGATCGGGCGCCGCTGGTCGCCCAGCACGATTTTCCTCAGGCAGTCCTCGTCTACCTCGGCCGGAAGCAGGCCTACTTCCCGCGCTCCGACCGGGTCGGCTCGTACGGCATGTGGGATCGGGAGCGGTTCCCGCCGGTCACCGACTCCGCTTGCCTGCAGGGGGCCCGCCGGCTGGCGGCCGAGCAGGCCACCCGGGTCGTGTTGATGATGGACCATCCGCTCAGGCTCACGTCCCGGGATTCGCTCGATACCCGCGAGCTGGCGCGGTTCACGGGCTCCACGGTCGAGGACGAAGACTTCTACCTGTACTCGGTGGGTGGCTCCGCGACTCGGCGGACAAACTAAAAACAAACTGCGAACCACAGACGCGCAGAGGGTCCCCTGGACAATCGGAGCTCCACGTCCTCGACCACAACAAGTGTTTTTGTGGGTGATGGGGGGAGCTCAAAGAGCCGGAGGAGCCCTCTGCGCCTCTGTGCCTCTGTGGTTCGCAGTTGTGGTTTTCAGTTACGGCAGCCGGCTAGTCGACCCCGCCGCGGTTCGCTCCGCCTCATCCACCACCTCGGCCGCCCGGGCCCACCGCTCGAGCGCCGTCTCCAGCGCGGTGACCGCTGAATCCACCGCGCGGCTCAGGTCGGCCGCGAGCGCGGCCGCGTCCGGCCGGCTGTACAGCTCGGGATCCTGCAGCCTTCCCTTGAGCTCGGCGACTCTGGCCTCGGCTTCACGTGCTTCCTGTTCCGCCGCGTCGAGCGTCCGCCGCGCCGTGCGCGCACGGGACTGGGCGGCCCGGCGCTCGTCGATCCCACGGCGGGCCTCCACCCGCTCGCGATCGCGCTGGTCCGACCGGGCCAGCAGCGCCTCCGAGTCTCGGCGCGCCCGATCGGACTCCGCCGTCTCCCACTCAGCGAATCCGCCGGGGAAATCCGTGATCCGGCCGCCCCGCAGGACCCAGGTCCGGGTTGTCACGCCCCGGAGCAGCTCCCGGTCGTGGCTCACCAGGATCACCGTGCCGTCGTACCCGTCGAGCGCGTCTTCCAGGGCTTCGATCGACTCGACGTCGAGATGATTGGTCGGCTCGTCCAGCAGGAGCAGGTGCGGGTGCGAGAGCATCAGCATCGCGAGAGCCACGCGAGCCCGCTCGCCGCCCGACAGCGTGCCGGCGCGCCGCTCCACCTCGTCGCCGGAGAAGCCGAAGCGCCCGAGATGTCCCTGGATCGGTCCGCGGCCCCACGACGGCCGGAGGTCGGCAATGATGTCGTAGATCGTGGAGTCGGCCGGCACCTGCGCCAGGTCCTGCCGGAAATGCGCGACCGTGAGCGTCTCGGGGATCGCGATGCTGCCGCCCTCGGGCGGACGCTCGCCCGCGATCGCGCGCAGGAGCGTGGACTTGCCCGAGCCGTTGGAGCCGACCAGCCCCACGACCTCGCCCCGCCGCACCGCGGCGGAGAAGCCGCGAACCAGATCGCGCCCGCCGATCGCGATCCGCACGTCCTCGGTGACCAGGACCTGGTCCCCGCCCCGGCTCGCCGGCGCCAGGTTGAGCGCCATGGTCCCGTCCTCGCCCAGCGGAGGGCTCAACCGCTCCACCCCCTCGAGCCGGCGGCGGCGGCCCTTGGCCTGGCGGCTGTTCTGCCCGGCGATGTTGCGGCGGATGTAATCCTCTTCGGCAGCGAGCGTGCGGCGCTGCTGCTGATAGGCTCGCTCCTGGGACAGCCGCCGTTCGGCCCGCTGGCGCAGGAAATCCGCGTAGCCGGCGTCGTAGGCGAACGCGGTGCCCCCCTCGAGGTGCAGCACGTGGTTGGCGATGCGGCCGAGGAACGCGCGGTCGTGGCTGATGACGAGCACGGTGGCGGGGGTGGCGAGGAGATAGTTCTCCAGCCAGCCGATGGTCTCGAGATCGAGGTGGTTGGTCGGCTCGTCCAGCAGCAACAGGTCGGCCGGGGCGGCCAGCTGCCGCGCCAGGCCCAGGCGGCCCGCCTCGCCGCCGCTGAGAGTGGCTGCCGGCTGCTCCCGCGCGGCCGACGGATCGAAGCCCAGCCCGTGCAACACGGCATCCACCCGGGCGTGCGCTTCGTATCCGCCCTCGTGGGTGAAGCGCTCGAGATCGTGGCCGTAGCGTTCGAGCAACGCCGGCGGACAGGCATCACCTTGCTGCGCGATGCGGGCGGCCTGCTCGTGCAGCGAATCCTCCAGCGCAAAGAGGGGCGCATACGGCTCGGCGGCGACGGTCCAGATGGTGGCGCCGTCGGCGAACTCGCGATGCTGATCGAGCACGGCGATCCGGAGTCCGCCGGTCCGTGCCACCGTGCCGCGAGTTGGCGCGCGCTCGCCGGTGATGAGGCCGAACAGCGTGGTCTTCCCGCTCCCGTTCCGGCCGACGATCCCCCAGCGATCGCCCTCGGCGACGGTAAAGGTGACGTCGCTCAGGAGCGGCCGGGCTCCGAAGTCGATGGCGACGCCGCCGAAG
>Ga0137403_10001439_pt1 | contig 29921 bp, 26 predicted proteins | sample CZOMad2_1_16fung_FD_122057 | JGI IMG/M metagenome (GOLD analysis project Ga0137403, IMG submission 122057) | Vadose zone soil fungal communities from Angelo Coast Range Reserve, California, USA - CZOMad2_1_16fungal (Hybrid Assembly) | ecosystem: Environmental > Terrestrial > Soil > Vadose zone... | reverse complement strand
GAGTATGTCAGAGACTGTGAGAAAGGACTGGCGCGCTGGAACAAAACTTTGGCGGATGAAGGAATCGGCGAAAGGCTCTTCTTACCCAGCACACGATTCCACCGCCACCTTGGTGAATACGCCGGTCATCACTTTGACATTCAAGGAAACCTAATTACCGCGGAAGAGTTTGGACGGCGCAAGGCTGAATGGTTGCCGACGATGGAAGATCGCGAGTACGTCCGTAGTTTGATGCATCCGGTAGTTGCACCGGGCAAGATCGCCAATTGGATCGCGCCTCCCGCAACGGGAATTAAGGGTAAGCCGTTTGAGTTTGAATACGTTCGCTTATGAGCACATTGCCGCAGAGGCACAGAGACCCGTAGGGAAAGATCAAATGAGGCAGTCTCACAGGTTGGGAAGGGTGGTTTACCCCCGCCCGTCGAATGGCATTCAATCCGAGCGGGGGCAAGCCGCCCTTCCCAACCCCGAGTTCAACCCTCTTGAATCAAGCTCTGAGCCTCTGTGCCTCTGTGGCTAGTTATTTATTTGTATGCCAGCAAATCTCTCAACAGATTTTACGAAGCACGATCAGAAGCTGGAGTTTATTCTTCGCAACGCCGCGCTGATTTTTGCGGAGAAAAACTATCACTCGACCACCATGCGCGACATCTCGCGCGCCACAAACGTAAGCCTCGCGGGTCTCTACCACTACTGCAAGTCGAAGGAAGAGCTTCTCTTCCTCATCCAGGATAATTGTTTCGGGCGCGTGCTCGAACGGCTGGAAGAGCGTCTGGGTGCGGTCGATGATCCTCTGGTCAAGCTGCGCATCTTCATTGAGAATCACCTCTCATTCTTTGCCGCGAACATGGCCGAGATGAAGGTGCTGTCGCATGAGGCCGATTCGCTTGCGGGCGACTTACACGCGCACGTCTCCACCAAAAAAGACAAATATACAAAGCTCGCTCGCGAGATTCTCAAAGAGATTCAACAGGGGCAGGACGCCGGTTCGCAAATCGATCTAACCGTTGCCACTTACGCGCTCTTCGGCATGATGAACTGGATTTACAACTGGTATGACCCAAGCGGGAAACTAAAGGTTTTGGAGTTGGTCGATAATGTGACGCGCCTGTTCTTGCACGGCTTTGTTGCTGGATTGCCAACAGAAGAACTAGACTTCGCTCCCAAAGCCGGGGCTCAGCCCTTTAGCGTTTGGCGCAGCTCGCTTTGAAATTGATGACACACTCGGAGACCTTTCAAAATGGCAGAAGCTGAGACGCGGGTGCAGGACACGAAATCAACCGGAGATCTGGTTCAGTATCGCGCGCAGGATGGGATTGCATTTCTGACGCTGAACGATCCGCCCGCAAACACCTATACGTACGAGATGATGCAAGCGCTTGATAACGCAATCCTCAAGGCACGTATGGATGAGGGCGTTCAGGTGATCGTGATCACGGGAAATGGTGAAAAGTTTTTCTCCGCCGGCGCGAATATCAACATGCTCGCCAACGTAACCCCAACCTTCAAATATTTTTTCTGCCTGCACGCCAATGAAACCCTATCGCGGCTTGAGCAAACTCCCAAACTGGTGATCGCCGCCATTAACGGCCATTGCGTCGGCGGCGGCTTGGAGATCGCCATGGCAGCAGACATTCGCGTTGCGCGTCGTAAAGCGGGCAAGATGGGACTCCCGGAAGTTTCACTCGGTGTTCTTCCAGGCACCGGCGGCACGCAGCGCCTCGCACGTCTGATTGGCAAATCGAAAGCGATTGAGTTGATGGTCACGGGAGAACTATTTGATTTCGAGCGCGGCCTCGAACTCGGACTACTCAATCAGATTCTTGACGTGGAAACTCACGAGCAGTTCACTCAGCAAGTAGCGGAATACGCGGCCCAGTTTACAACACCAAACAAGGCAGCCGGTGCGGTGGGCAGAATCAAGCGTAGCGTACAGACCGGCTCGGAGATCCCCTTCGAGTCAGCGCTGGCGCTGGAGCGCGAACTGCAACAGCAACTCTTCCAATCTGAAGACGCGAAAGAAGGTCTGGACGCTTACGTCAATAAGCGCAAGCCAGTCTTTAGAGGTAAATAGTGAATGGTAAATGGTTAATGGTTAAGACAAGATGAGTGAATCGTCAAAGCATCGAATTCATCATCGGCAGTCGCCAGAGTTCTGAAGCATCTGCCATTCACCATTTACTATTCACCGTTTACTGCTTTCTATGTACGAGCACATCGACATCACTGAAGACTCCGGCATCACCACGATCACGCTAAATCGTCCGGAAAAGTTGAATGCCCTCGCCGGACACATGCGGCGCGACCTGGCGGAAGCCCTCGAAACCGCTGGCAGCGAACGGAATGTTCATGTGGTCGTCATCACTGGCGCGGGGCGAGCGTTTTGTGCGGGCGGCGACGTGGCCGCGATGGCTGAAATGATCGAGCGGCATGATGCGGAAGAGTTTTCCCGTTTGCTAGGCTCGGCCCGCCGCGTGGTAACGGCGATTCGGCAGATGACGAAGCCGGTGATAGCTTCTATCAATGGACCGGCCTTTGGGGCGGGATTCAATCTCGCGCTTGCTTGCGATCTCCGCATCGCCTCTACCAACGCTACCTTCAGTCAATCATTTGCGAAAGTGGGTTTGCATCCTGACTGGGGCGGCAGCTACTTCCTGCCTCGGCTCGTTACTCCGAACAAAGCGTGTGAAATGTTTTTCCTCGGCGACACGATCGATGCAGCAGAGGCCCACCGACTGGGAATACTCAATTTTGTAGTGCCTCCCGACGAGTTAGAGACAGCGACTCGCAAACTCGCTGAACGCTTGCGTAATGCACCTGCGGTGGCGCTGGCGGCCGCGAAACAGGCGGTCTACTTAAGCCAGGCCGCTGAGCTCGAAGAGATGCTTCGCTTTGAGACTGAAGCACAAATGAGATGTTTTGAATCGACGGACGGAGCCGAGGGCGTACGAGCGTTTTTGGAGAAACGCCCACCAAAGTTTACCGGACGATAAGTAAGTTTCGGGTTTCGGGTTTCGGGTTAGAACATCCCTGAACCTGGAACTCGAAACCCGGAACTCGAAACTTGAGACTCCCATGAAACTTGAAAACCGGATCGCTTTGGTCACTGGCGGCGGTCGCGGCATTGGCCGCGCTATCGCATTGGCATTTGCCAGTGAAGGCGCGCAGGTGACGGTGGCTGCTCGCAGTTTCGAACAGGTTGAACAGGTTGCACGCGAGATAGTAAATAAGTGTTCGAGGAAGGCGTTGCCGGTAGTTTGCGATGTTTCAGACGCCGCCAGCGTTGAGAGGCTTTTCAAAGCTGTCAATGAAAGCTTCGGTCGCGGTCCTGACATTCTGGTCAACAACGCCGGCATCGCCGAGAGCGCGCCTCTAACAAAAACGGGTGACGAACTCTGGCAGCGGCATCTCGCTGTCAATCTGAGCGGAAGCTTCTACTGCATGCGTGCGGCGCTACCACAAATGATTGAGCGGGGCTGGGGACGCATCCTTAATATCGCTTCTATTGCCGGCAAAACCGGCGCGCCTTACATCGCCGCCTACTCGGCTTCCAAGCACGGCGTGCTCGGGTTAACGCGCTCGTCGGCACTGGAAGTCGCAAGTAAAGGAATAACAGTCAACGCTATTTGTCCGGGTTACGTGGACACCGAGATGACCACGCGGGGAGTCGAAAACATTGCGAAGAAGACAGGACTGTCGGCCGACCAGGCCATGGAGTCGATCAGGAAGATGAGCCCGCAGAACCGGATCATCGAGCCTGAAGAAGTGGCTGCGCTGGCGTTGCTTTTAGCGTCGGAAGAAGGGCGTGGGATAAACGGTCAGGCGATCAATGTTGACGGCGGCACTGTTTTGTTCTGAAGGATTGTTCGACAAGGAAACGCTGAAACAAGTTGCTGAAGAGTTTGCATTGAGCCCGCGAAGCGCGGCGATAGCATAAAGCCTGGGGTGGAGCGAAGCGGAACCCCAGGATCGTTGGAGTACAAGGGACGAGCCCGCGAAGAGCGGCGACAGCTACTGATCACAAGTAAATCGTAGCTTTTGCTCTATCGCACGCTTCGCGCGCTCGGTTTTCTTATTTTTGTCATCCTGGGGTTCCGCTTCGCTCCACCCCAGGCTTTATGCTTACACCCGCTGCGCGGGTTTTCGAAGGGTAAGCCGGCATTAACTTTTCCAGAGCCTCCTTTAGTTTGTCGGACATTCAATTAGATCCTGCGTGATAGTTCATACGCCAATCGCACCGGCAAGCCTACAACATTGAAATAGTCACCTTGAATCTCTTCGATGAAGAGCGCGCCCTTGCCTTGTATCGCATAAGCCCCGGCTTTTCCCTTTGGTTCACCAGTGGAAACATACCAGTCAATTTCGGCAATCGACATCTCGGAGAAACGTACGCGCGTAGTTTCGTGTTCGACGAGCGCGTAAGGCGGTTGGCCGCAGCGTACCAGCGCAACACCCGTTAACACCGCGTGCCATCTTCCGCTTAGCAAACTCAGCATCCTGCGCGCTTCTTCATCATCGCGCGGCTGGCCCAGAATCTCTTCACCAATAACAACCACAGTGTCAGCGCCCAGCACCAGCCCCCCGCGAAGTTTGCCGGCCACGGTCTCGGCCTTTGTTTGCGCGAGACGCTTTACATAACTCACGGCATCTTCCGATTCGTATCGAGTTTCATCAACGTTTGCAGCGATGGCTTCAAACTCCCAACCGACGGCCTGGAGTATTTCCAGGCGGCGCGGGCTCTTCGATGCCAACACGAGCCTCTCTTTTAATGGACTATTACTCTGCAAAACAGCCTCCGCTTGTCGCGCTAAACAATTCTCCGCTACACTCCGGAATCATTTCGTTTAGTGTTAATAGAGAACCGGGTCGGCACAATTGGGTTAATGCCGGTACCCGGTCGCGCTGATGTTGAGTTTCGAAACAGCACGTCAAGGCTGCATTAAATGTATGAACTAATCAAGACCTTGCCAGCGATACTCAAAGCGTCGGAAGCCTCCGAAGAGGTAGCTGAAGCTGCCTGCATTGCCGGCTGGAGACATGCCGTAGGCGAAGGCTTGAATAGTCAATCAGTCCCGATTCAACTTCAGAGCCAGAAGCTCGTCGTCGTAGTTGCAGACAATATTTGGAAAAATCAACTCGAGCAGATGTGCGGCCAGTTGCTGTTTAGGCTGAACTCGGTTTTGGGTCAGCCGCTGGTGAAGACGATAGAGTTGCGCGTTGACCCGAAAACGTTGGCGAGCATAAGGGGCCGTGAAGCAGGCAGCAAGGGAACGGACAGCGCCCGCGCTCCCGATTACAAGGTTCCTGCTGAACTATTGTCCGCCGCGGCCGGGATCGAAGATGTTGAGTTGCGGCGCGCATTTCTCGGCGCCGCCACCAGCTGCATAAGACGATTGGAAGAATCTGAGATCTGAATCTCAAATCTGAGACTCCGAGATTTGAAAATCCGAACTTCAAGAAGATGCCTATCACCAAATCCGATGTTGAAAAAGTAGCGCAGCTGGCACACCTGGAAATCACGCCAGACGAACTAAAACTCTTTGCGCCGCAGATGGCCGACATCGTCACCTACGTCGAGCAGTTGAATGAAGTCGCCACCAGCAACGTCCTGCCTGCACTTGGCGGGCTCACGCCAGAAGGCGAAGCTACTGATTCGTCTCGCGACGACACGGTCACGCCATCGCTGGGCCAGAAGAAAGCGCTTGCCGAGGCGCCCGACGCCGCATCAGGGTATTTTCGAGTGCCCAAAGTGCTGTGATCCTATGCAGCCAATAATTTATTGGATTGATTATTCGGGCCCGGGTCGGCTGGCGATTCTGGCAAGGCCACAAGGAGATGACCTGCTGGAGAGTGAAATCCGAGGCTGGCGCGACGATGGTATTGATGTGGTGGTGTCGCTGCTAACGGAAGCTGATAACTCATATCTGGGCTTGTCTGCCGAGGCTGAACTTTGCCGGAGCAACGGGTTACAGTTTATTAGTTTTCCTATTGAGGATTCTGGCGTTCCCGATTCGCTGGATGAGACTCTTCAGCTTGTGAGAAAGCTGAATGATCTTTCGACGAAGGGAAAAAACATCGGGTTCCACTGTCACGGGTGTATCGGCCGGTCTCCGCTGATCGCCTCTTGTGTTCTGATGTTTTCGGGCGTGACCGCGGAAAGGGCTTTCGAGCGGGTGAGCGTCGCACGAGGCTATCCAATTCCTGAAGCTCCAGAACAGGCCGCCTGGGGCAGGAACTTCGCACGGCAGTTGAGTTCGTTCATACATCGATAGTTTTACTGTTCATGATTCTTGCCTAATGGATTTTGGAAAAACATCTGTCACGGATCTCGCCGGACTGATTAGCAGTGGTGAAATAACGCCCCGTCAAGCGGTCGAGTCGTCTCTCAACGCAGCCGAAAAACTGAACCAATCGCTCAACGCTTTCCTGGAAATCGATCGAAGCGGCGCACTTAAAAGAGCTGAGTCGATTACCGATCAACCTGGCAAAGGGGGATTGCTCGCTGGAATTCCGATCGCGATCAAAGACAACATCTGCGTCGAGGGAATGCAAACGTCCTGCGGCTCACGCATCCTCGGTGATTACCATCCGCCTTACAATGCTACGGTGATCGAGCGGTTGCTTGGCGCTGGGGCGGTAGTCATTGGTAAGACTAATTGCGACGAGTTTGCCATGGGCTCGTCAAACGAGAACTCCGCGTTCGGCCCCGTCAGAAACCCCTGGGACACATCGCGCGTGCCCGGCGGTTCTTCCGGTGGTTCAGCGGCGGCGGTTGCGGCGGGCGTCGTGCCCATCGCGCTGGGCTCCGACACCGGTGGCTCAGTGCGGCAGCCCGCGTCGCTCTGTGGGGTGGTGGGTTTGAAGCCCACTTATGGGCGCAACTCGCGCTACGGACTCGTAGCGTTTGCTTCTTCGCTGGATCAAGTGGGTATCTTTGCTCGCCGCACTAGCGACGTCGCGCGCGTCCTGGGAGTCATCGCCGGACGTGATCCACACGATGCGACTACGGCGGATGTTCCCGTGCCGAATTACCTGGCCGAACTAACAGACAATATCAAGGGCGCACGTCTCGGCTTGCCGCGATCTCTTTTTGGCGAGGGACTCGACGCTGAGGTACGTACATCCGTGCAGGCGGCAGTTGCTGTGTATCGCGAACTTGGCGCGGAGATAGTTGATATTGAACTACCGAACGCGCAGTACAGTATCGCCGTTTACTACATCATTGCGACTGCCGAAGCTTCGTCAAACCTCGCGCGCTTCGACGGTGTTCGTTATGGGTTTCGCGCGGAAGATGCGCCGGAGCTGCGGCAAATGTATCGCAAGACACGTGAGGAAGGGTTTGGACCGGAAGTTAAGCGGCGCATCATGCTGGGTACTTATGTGCTCTCCGCGGGCTATTATGAAGCGTACTACGGAAAAGCACAGCAAGTTCGCTCGTTAATCAAGGAGGATTTTCGCAAGGCTTTTGAGCGTTGCGATGCGATCATCACGCCGACGTCGCCGACCCCCGCCTTCCTGATTGGCGAGAAAGTTGACAACCCACTGGCTATGTACCTGAACGACATTTATACCGTTACTGCAAATCTTGCCGGCATCCCCGGACTCAACGTTCCCTGTGGTCTTTCGTCGAACCGACTGCCGATAGGTTTTCAACTTCTCGGCGCCTACTGGTCGGAACCTGTACTCTTCAAACTCGCCCACGCGTATGAAACTGCGCAGCCGTTCAGCGAACGTCCCCCAATTTGTGCATAGTAGTTGAGTTTCTCAAGCGTTCTAAGTTGAGAGTTGTGAAAGAGCGGGGGCGAGCCCACCTTCACAACCTGTGAGACTCTATGAACTCGCTCGGTTGATCTCCTCTTGAAAGCCCTTCCGAGAAGACATTAGGATTCAACTGCGATCAGCTCATGGTGGGGAAGGCGGGCTTGCCCCCGCTGCTTGGCTAACACACAACGACGAATGCTGAACGATCCTTAGTTTGTATTCTCTTTTGCTTTTGATTCTTCGAACTGGGGTGGTTGTTGTTCGAGTTGCGGTGCATCCGGCAACTTTGAAGCTTTATCGGGAATCCAGTCGCCGGTAAATATTTCCACAACGTTTTTGGCAGTTCCCACCACCGGCGTAACATCCAGACCAACGTGGACAGCGCCAGGAACCAGCCCTTTTTTCTTAATGTCATGGCCGGCAAACGCAACGGTAAAGGCCGGCCCAATGATCGGAATGGCCTTGAGGAGTTTCTTTACAACTGCCCAACCCACTCTTCCTTTGACTGTCTTCGCCATACCCAATGATCAAACCACATCACGCCCTTCGTGTCATCTCGCCGAAGCGAGGAGTAGGGCCCTAATGTTGTAGGGGCGTCCCTCCGTGGGCGCCCCTTTGCCGCCCGATCCGGGCGCCCACAGAGGGACGCCCCTACAATTTCGTCAAGTTAGGACACTACTCGCAGCAACCCGGCGAGCAGAGGTCAGCGCGTGGTCCGTCAGTGCCAAGAGATCGGCGAGGCGACGCCGGGTCGATGCGTTCGATTATCAGTTCGCGGATCATTTCAACAAAAGCCGGGTGGGTGCCGGCTGTAGCCGCGCGGACCATGTTCAAGCCAAGCTCCTGGCAAAGTGCCCTGGCTTCCGTGTCCAGATCGTAAATAATCTCCATGTGGTCGGAAACAAAACCAATCGGAGCTACAACCACATCACTGGCCCCGCCCGCCTGCAATTCCCGCAGGTGATCGCAAACATCGGGCCCCAGCCACGGTTGCGAAGGCGATCCGCTGCGACTTTGAAAGACAAGTCGCCAGTTCCTCAAGCCCGCTGCTTCCGCGATCAATTGGCTGGTCTCGCGAAGCTGCATCTCATAGTCACAGTTTCTGGCCATTGACTCCGGAATGCTGTGCGCGGTGAAAGCGATCTGCGTTTGGGATCGTCTCTCTTCAGGAATCTGGTTCAGCGCGGCCCGCACATTCGCGACGTTTGCTTCGATGAAGCCGGGATGATTATAGAAAGCGCGCAGCTTCTGCACTCGCGGTGCGTCCGGGCCAACCGACACGCGCGCACCTTCAATGTCTTCGAGATACTGCCGGCAACTCGCATACGAACTATAGGCCGAAGTCACGAAAGCCAGGGCGTTCTTCACTCCATCATCACGCATTTCACGCAACGTGTCTGCGAGCAACGGATGCCAGTTGCGATTGCCAAAATAGATGGGGAGCTGCGGCCCCTTCGCTTTCAATTCCTGATCCAAAGCCGCGATCAGCTTTCGGTTTTGTCCATTTATCGGGCTGACACCACCAAACAATTCGTAGTGCTTCGCAACTCCGACCATGCGCTCGCGCGGCACATTTCGCCCGCGTAACACATTCTCAAGGAATGGCATTACCTCGTCCATTCCTTCAGGCCCGCCGAAGGAGACAACCAACAGCGCATCGTAGCCGATGTCTGGAGTCTGAAGTCCGGAGTCTGGGGCCTGTGATTGATTCATGATGTTCGAGATGCGGAAAATCAGTCCGACTGCTGACTCGAGACACTAGACTCCTGACTTATTTCCTGCACCGCCTCAACCAATGCGATCACATTCTCGACCGGCGTCTCGGGCAGGATGCCGTGTCCCAGATTGAAGATGTGCCCCGGGCGTCCGCCGGCCTGGTCGAGGATCAACTTAGCCTGGGCGCGAAGATGCTCGCGATTAGCAAAAAGCGTTACCGGATCGAGGTTGCCCATTACTCCGACATCGTGGCCAATCCGTTGCCATCCTTCGTCCAGACGTACACGCCAATCAAGCCCAATAACGTCGCCTCCTGCTTCGCGCATCAGCTCGAGCAGGGCTGATGTTCCGGTGCCAAAGTGAATTACTGGAGTTCCCGGAGTGATACCTTCGATTACGATGCGCGTGTGCGGTAATACGTATTCACGATAGTCGTCTGGACCAAGAGTCCCAACCCAGGAATCAAACAACTGCACTGCCTGAGCGCCCGCCTCAACCTGCGCGTTCAGATACATGATCAGTCCACGAGAGATCAACGACATCATTGCATGCCAGGCGCCGCTGTCGTTGTACATCAGGGACTTAGTATGCACGTAGTTTTTGGAAGCGCCTCCTTCAACGATGTAGGACGCAAGCGTAAAAGGTGCGCCGGCAAATCCAATCAGAGGAAGATCACCGCGGAGCGCAGCGCGTGTTTCCCTGATTGCGGCGAAAACAAACTCCAGCGCTCCTGCGTTCTCAAGCTCACGCATGCGTTTCACATCCGCGGCCGAACGGACGGGATTGTGAATTACAGGTCCTTCACCGCTGCTGAATTCAAGCTCCAATCCCATCGGCTCAATGATCAAGAGGATGTCCGCAAAAATAATTGCCGCGTCCACGCCCAGCCGTTGGGCCGCTGTAACCGTAACCTCCGCGGCAAGAGAGGGCGTCTTACACAACTCCAGAAAGCTCAGGCGTGCGCGCAGGTCGCGATATTCCTGCATATAACGTCCCGCCTGACGCATCAACCAGATCGGCGTGTAGGGAACCGTTTCACGCCGGCAGGCGCGCATGAAAACACTATTCCTGAGCGCCTCAGTAAGGTGTGGTTCGTCGCGCAAATTGTCTACTCCGAGATTGTGGAATCTTCCGAAATCATGGACGAAAGTTTTTGCAACTTTCCCTCGTCCGTCGCGTTAAATGCATTGCATGCGCAGTGCTCCAAACGATCCCTTGTGTTGACGAGCACGTTCACGATTCAGACTACAACAAACCGACTGGAAGCAGGTAGCGAGCTTAGCTAAAACAGGGAGTGTTACGAGATCGTTGAAGCAACCTTTGATGTGTCGGCGAGACTTAAACCGACCATCGAGAAGTTCGGCAAGTTTCGGGTTTGGAGCTTCTGACTTTTTCTCATCTCAACACAGTGAGTTAACACCCACACTCCTTGTAGCGTCCTTATCAATGTGAAGTGCCGTTGTGAATTCGCGACGACCCGAGGATACTCTGCAAAGCTATGAACCCCTTCGTTTTCGCCGCCGCTTTAGTCTTTTTGCTCTCGCCTCCGGGTTGGGCCCAGTCCAAGTCGTCGACACAATCAACCACCTCGTCAAGCGATAAAAGCGAGCCGGCCGCGACTTCATCAGCGACCCCAATGCCGGAAACTTCGCCCACGCCAGAGACGACCTCGAATTCAACATCATCCGCCAAACCTAACACCGGAAAGCCCGTCATCGCGCTTCCTCCGGAAAAAGCACGGCCGGTAAAGTTGCCGCTCTTTGCGAAGCCCCCAGTCATTGATGGCAAGCTGGATGACGAGGTCTGGAAGAATGCGGTAGTACTGAAAGACTTCTATCAGGTGCAGCCGGGTGACAACATTGCTCCCTCGAAGCCGACTGAGGTGATGCTGGGCTACGACGCGAGGTTTATGTACGTCGCTTTTCATTGCTACGACGAGCCCGATAAGGTGCGCGCCAATATTCCAAAGCGAGACGATATTTTTAATGACGATTACGTCGGCATTCTTTTTGACACCTTCAATGACAAACGGAAAGCTTACGAGTTTGATTTTAACCCACTCGGCGTGCAGGCTGATGGAATCTGGACGGACGGACAAGGCGAAGATTTCAGCCTCGACGTTGTGCTCGAGTCCAAAGGAATGGTCACAAGCGACGGCTACACGATCGAAGTTGCCATTCCATTCAAATCGATTCGCTACGTTGGTGGGAAAGATACTTTGTGGGGCGCGCATTTCTGGCGGCGCATCAAGCGCTTCAACAATGAGCTTGATATGTGGATGCCGCTGTCGCGCGATATCTCAAGCTGGCTGGCGCAAGCTGGGCATCTCACAGGCTTTGAAGGATTGTCAGCCGAGCGAACGCTGGAGTTGATTCCCAGTCTTACACTCTCCGAAACCGGCAAGCGCAAGCCGCCGATAACCGCCGCGCAGATCGCGCAGGGCGGAAGATTCGTCAACGAGCCAATTAAGTTTGACCTGGGCTTGACTGGAAAATACAGCCTGACACCAAGAGTCACGCTCGACTTCGCAATTAATCCCGATTTCGCGCAGGTTGAGTCGGACCAGTTGGTGGTACAGGCCAATCAACGCTTCCCGATTTTCTTTGCCGAGAAACGTCCTTTCTTCCTTGAAGGCATAGACATTTTCAATACGCAAATCGCCGCTGTTCACACGCGAGCTATCATCGATCCTGACTATGCCGTGAAGTTGACTGGTAAAGTCGATCGCAACACGTTTGGCTTGTTGCTCGCTTCCGACAACGGGCCGGGCAACTTCAGCGAGGACGAGCGACCGACCGCTAATCCACGTTTGCTCGACAAGAATGCTTCCGTAGGCATACTGCGGTTGAAGCGTGATATTGGCAAATCAGACTCCTTTATCGGGTTTCTCGGAACCTACAGGCGTTTCGTCGACATCTATAATGAGCTGGCCGGTTTCGACGGTCGCTTCCGTCTTGATAAGCAGAAGACCTTTAGCTGGCAGGCCCTGGGCACACACTCACGCCGGCCATTTTTCTTTCCTGAAGAAGGGAAGACACTGGACCGTAGAGAAAATGGTTTCATTTACGCGATCGATTACAACCAGGACGGACGCCATTTCGGCCACGAATTCTCCATGGTTGGACGCACACGTTACTACCGCGCGGATGTTGGTTTTAATCGGCGCAATAACACAAACAACCCAAACTGGTTCATCCGTTACAACTCTGAGCCGAAGCCCAAAGCACGCTTGATCTCGTGGCGAGTCTACACAGATTTTTCGGCAAACTTTGATTGGCAGGGCCGCTCGCAAAATGCTAATGACGAGATGCAGATCCAGTTTAGCTTGAAGCGCCAGAGCTACGTTGGAGTTGGAACCGACAAAGGCTACGAGCGCGTGTTTGAAAGTGAGTTTGGTCCAAAGCGCCAGCCTGGTTCAAACTGCGTCGCCAACAACACCTGTACCTTTGCGGGCGATGACAACGAACGCTCCTCGTCTAACCACGGGCTTTACTTTTTCGGCGGCTCAACGCCCAGCAAAAAATATAACTTCAACTTCTTCGTAAATCGTCGCTGGGGGGATTTTGATTTTGATTTCGGCGCCGGACCAAAGTTTCCGCGGGTGAGTCCGACTGCTATCGCTGCGACCGCTGCACGCGCTGATGGTCTCTGCGTGGGCAACAACCAGCCGGCAGTTTGCAATGCACCGCAAGATCCGGGACCTGGCGACTTTTTTCACTTCGATGGTTCGTTCACCTATCAGCCGACATCTGCCTTGAGCGCCACACTCAGTCTCACCAAAGAGAGACTGAGGCGCTACGACACGGGTCTGTTGGCGTTCGATGAAAACATTGTTTCCCTGCGCACCACCTATCAATTCAGCCGCTTTCTGTTTGCGCGCGGCCGCGTCGACTTTGATTCGATAGCGTCGAACTATAAAGGACAGTTTCTGCTCGGCTACACGCCAAATCCAGGTACCGCTTTCTACGTGGGTTACAACGACGATCTCAATCGCCGCGGGTTCAATCCCTTTTCCGGACAACTCGAGCCAGGTTTCCGTCGCAACGGCCGAACGTTCTTCATCAAAATGTCTTATCTGTTTCGCAAGAGCTTTTAGCTATCAGGTTACTTGGCGGTGACCTAGTTTGACGAAATTGTAGGGGCGTTTCTCTGTGGGCGTCCCATCTTCCGCCAGACAGGGGCGCCCACAGAGAAACGCCCCTACGAAATTAGGGCACTACCGGTTACTTCGGAAAAGCAGTTCTTAAAACTTTTGGGTGTTACTTCACGTAGAATGTGCGACGGCAGGCGCCAATCAGTTTGAGGTAGAACAGCAGGGCGCCCGACGTCTGGTTTGCATCTCCCCCAAACCCGCCCCCATCTCCCGGCGGCACAAGCCGTCCATCAATCGAAATGAACACCGGCGCTGCGATTTCTCGCCTTACAATGCAGTCGCTGTTTCCTTGTAAGTGGCTGTGTATAGACCAAGCCCGAGAGCAAAGAAGTAGTCCTCTATGAAAAATACAGTACTGGTTCTTAGCTTTCTATTTCTTTTCTCGGTAAGTGCCGCCGCCCAGTCATCAGGTGCGACCCCCGCCCCTATTCCTGCTGTCTCGGCCGCCACTCCGGCTTCGGCCCCCGTCGCATCTCCCACGCCTTCATCACTTCAGCCTTCGGCATCCCCAGTCGCAACTCCAAACCCTGGTTCAACTCCGCAACCTCCCCCCGCGAAGGGCGCCGTTGTATTGCCGCCGGAGAAAACAAATCCGGTGACCATTCCGAAGTTTGGGAAGCCACCGGCGATTGACGGCAATCTTAACGATGCAGTGTGGCAGAGCGCCGCGGTGCTGAAAGATTTCTATCAGATCGATCCGGGAGATAACGCGGCGCCATCCAAACCGACCGAGGTTCTTCTGGGTTACGATTCGAAGTTTCTCTACCTGGCTTTCCGCGCGGTCGATGAACCTGAAAAGGTAAGATCCACCGTCGCGAAACGCGACAACATCTTCAGCGACGACTATGTAGGTTTCTACCTCGATACTTTCAATGATCGACGCAAAGCCTTCGAAGTGTTCTTCAATCCGCTTGGTATTCAGGGTGACGGTGTTCTCACTGAAGGACGCGGCGAAGACTTCAGCGTGGACTTGCTGTTGGAATCGAAGGGCATCATCGGCGAAAACGGATACACAGTTGAGGTAGCAATTCCATTCAAATCGCTGCGCTACGAAGCGGGCAAAGGAAAACTCTGGGGCGCTCACTTCTTCCGCCGCATCCAGCGTTTCAATCGCGAGCTGGATTCCTGGATGCCCTTCTCGCGCAGTATCGACGGTAATCTAATTCAGGCCGGGCATCTTACCGGCCTCGAGGGCATCTCGGCTGAGCGCACGCTGGAGTTGATTCCCAGCCTGACTCTTTCGCAGAGCGGAAGGTTTGTGCGTTCGTTTGGTGTTTTTCCCGGCACTGCCGCAGCCGCAACAGATCCAGGACGAATCGTAAACGAACCCATCGCGCTTGACCCGGGACTCACCGCGAAATTTACGCCAAGTTCTGCTCTTACACTCGACCTGGCAATTAATCCGGATTTCGCGCAGGTCGAAGCGGATCAGTTAGTAGTTACCACTAACCAGCGCTTTCCGATCTTCTTCGCTGAAAAGCGGCCCTTCTTCCTCGAAGGCATAGACATTTTCCGTACCCCAATCACCGCCGTACACACCCGCGCTATTGTAGATCCGGATATTGCGGTAAAAATCTCCGGCAAGCGCGGCCGCAACACGTTCGGTTTGATGATGGCCTCAGACAATGGGCCGGGAAACCTTAGCGCTGATGATCGGGGAAACCTCGCCGTTTGCCTGGAGCGCCGAGCTATTGATCCGCGCGTCGTATGTAACAACGAACGCTTCCTCGATAAGAACGCTTACATCGGTGTGCTGCGTCTCAAGCGCGATATCGGCAAGGGCGAGAACACCATCGGCATCCTCGCCACTACTTACAATTTCATCGAGAAGCACAACGACCTGGGCGGCATTGACGGACGCTTCCGCCTCGACAAGCAAACTACCTTCACCTTTCAGCTGCTTGGCACTACTTCGCGAAACTTCTTCTTCGATCCGGATCTGGGTAAGAGTAACTATCGAACCGGGAATGGTTTGGGCTATTCGATCGACTACAACGTGTCAGGCCGCAACTTTGGCTGGGAACTTTACGGTGAAGGGTCTACCCGTGATTACCGCTCCGATGTCGGGTTCTTCGGCCGCACCAATACCAACTTCAATAGCGCTTTTGTCCGGTACGACACCGACCCAAACCCGAAGGCCAAGATCATCAGCAGACACTTTCATAATTTCAGTTGGATTGGCTATGACTTTCAGGGGCGGATTCAAAACTGGGAGAGCGAATTTTATGTGGAATGGAGGTTACCGCGGAATTCCTTCTTCAGTTTAGCCTACGAACCAGCCTATGAGCGCATCCTTGAAGAGGAGTTCGGTCCCAAACGCACCACGACGCGACAGGGGGCATTCTATGGTCCGGATGATGAGCGCTCCGTACAAAAGCACCACTTCTTTGTCTCCGGCAGCTCTCAATACAGCAAAAAGATTCAGTTTAATGCCCGCGCAGTTTTGCGCGTCAATCATCTGGATCTGGACTTTGGCGGTGGTCGGAAGTATCCGCGTGTCAGTCCCGCTGCGCTCCTGCTTGGCCAGGGTGCTCCGCTCGATCCTGGAGCAGGAAATCTGTTTGAGTTTAGCGGCGGCGTAACCTACCAACCGACCAACGAGCTGCGCATGTCGTTCAATCTCGTTAAGAGCATGCTGAAACGGAGGGACACCGGACTTACTGCGTTTGACGTCAACATCCTCACTTTTCGTGGGACGTATCAGTTCACCCGTGCCACCTTCGCGCGGGCCATAATTGACTACAACACCCTTAGCTCGCGGCTGCGCGCGCAACTTCTCGCCGGATGGACACCAAGTCCGGGCACATCGTTCTATGTCGGCTATAACGACGACTTGAACTACAACGAGTCGCATCCGTTTACGCGCGAGATCGTTCCCGGCTTTCGTCGCAACAGCAGAACCTACTTCATAAAGATGTCTTACCTCATCCGCAAGAGTTTCGGCGGGTAAGACTCGCTAGCCAAGCAGCGGGGCTAAGCCCACCTTCCCAACCTGAGAGATGCCTCAACTAACGCAATCAGTTCGATGAACGCCTTTAACTGGAGAAACAAGACGCAACTACGATCAGCTCATGGTGGGGAAGGTGGGCTTGCCCCCGCCGGTTGGCGGCACTCGATGCAGTAGCCGCTGCTACCCCGGATGTTGTTGCCTGGGTTAAGATTGCTGCCAACAGATCTGAAACATGTTGGAAACTCCATTTCGCTGTATTCGCCCGCTGAAGTCCATCCGGTTTATCGCCGGATTGTTGTTCTGTGTGCTGCCGCTTCTTGTCGGCGCATGCAAGAGTGACTACCAGGGTTCCACACGCCAGAACCGGCCGGGAGATAACGCGGGCGCCCGGCAGGTCAAGACTGCGCGCGTCGAAGAAACACCTTTCGGCGAGACCGTAACCGCAAACGGAACGCTCGCGGCATTCGATCAATCGACTGCGGGTGTAAAGGTAGCTGGACGACTCGGCTCGATTTCAGTCGACCTTGGCAGCGTGGTTCGACGCGGACAGATCATTGCGCAGATCGAACCCAACGATTACAAACTTCGCGTGGAACAATCTGAAGCGGCGCTTGCCCAGGCACGCGTGCGCGTTGGGCTATCGCCTGATGGTAAGGACGACGCAGTCAACCCCGAACAGACTGGCACCGTCAGGCAAGCTCGCGCAGTCCTGGACGAGGCAAAGGCCAGCCGTGACCGCGCTACAAAACTCGTCCAGCAGGGGATTGTGGCACGTTCAGAGTTTGATTCGGTTGATGCTGCCTACAAAGTTGCTGTCAGCCGCTATCAGGATGCAATCGAGGAAATTCGCAACCGTCAGGCCCTCCTGGCCCAACGCCGCTCGGAACTCGCGCTCGCGCGACAGCAGCTTGCCGACACCGCGGTCTACGCGCCGTTGGATGGAATCGTTCAACTGAAACGTGCCAGCGTTGGCGAGTACCTGGCAGCAGGTGCGCCGGTAGTGGACATTGTGCGGATGAATCCGCTGCGTTTGCGCGCGGAGGTTCCTGAGCGTGACGCCGGCACTGTTCGCTTCGGCCAGAATGTGCGGGTGAGCGTCGAAGGTGATGGCAAGGTTTACATCGGCCAAATCAAGCGCCTCAGCCCGGTGATAGCTCAGCAGAATCGCATGTTGATGGTTGAAGCCGACGTGCAAAACGACGGCAGCCTGCGACCCGGTTCATTTGCTAAAGCCGAAATCGTTACTAATGACTCCAGGATGGCAGTAACTGTCCCTAACAACGCCATTGTGACTTTCGCCGGCATAGAAAAGGTCATAGTCGTACAAAATGGTAAGGCGCTCGAGAAGCCGATCACGACGGGAAGGCGCAGTGGAGAGTGGACAGAGATCCTCGCCGGCGTAAACGTCGGCGAGCAGGTGATTGTCGATCCCGGGAACCTGCAATCGGGTATGGCTGTGGAAGTAGTGCAGTAGTTTCAGGTCGGGTTTTGAAGCTTTGTGTCTTTGATCTTGGTGCTTTGAGCTTTGTATTTTGAAGACGCGCCATTGGCTTCGCAGATCTTTAGGTAAAGACAAATACAAAGCACAAAGCACCAAGAACTAAGTACAAAGAACCAAGTACGATTTCTCATGCAGAAACTAGCTGAAATCTGTATACGCCGTCCGGTCTTCGCGACAATGATCGTGTTGTCGCTGGTCGTTGTCGGCGCAGCCAGCTTTTTCCGGCTCGGAGTTGATCGCTTTCCGTCCGTTGACCTTCCCACTGTCAGTGTGCGCACAAACCTGCCGGGTGCATCGCCCCAGGAAGTCGAATCGCTCGTCACGCAGCAAATCGAAGAGGTCGTTAACACCGTTGACGGCATCGACGAGCTGCGGTCGATCTCCGGGCAGGGAAGTTCATTTGTGATCGCCACTTTTAAGCTCGATCGCAATCTCGAATCCGCTGCCCAGGACGTTCGCGACCGTGTCAACAGTCTGGGCCGTAACTTGCCGGATGATGCAACGCCTCCGGTGGTTCAGAAGTTTGATAACGACAGTACTCCGGTGGTGACAATATCGCTTTCGGCGGATCGATCCATTCGTGAGCTGACCGAACTCGGCGACAAGACCGTTCGGGTTCAACTGGAGCGCGTCAGCGGCGTCGGCGAAGTGCGCGTGGTAGGGGGACTCGAACGCGCAATCAATGTCTGGATCGATGCCGAACGCCTGGCTGCGTATCAAATTCCAGTTACCGCTGTCCGCTCCGCGTTAGAGCGGCAGAATGCGGATGTCCCCGGCGGAAATGTTAACACCGGGCGAGAAGAGCTGGTGCTGCGTACGCTGGGACGCTATACCGATCCGCGCGGCTTTGAAGACCTGGTGATTGCCAACGTTAATGGCTCGCCGATCCGCTTGCGAGATGTCGGCCATGTGGAAGATGGAACAAAAGAACAACGATCGCTCGCGCGGCTCAACGGAGTGCCGACGGTCACGCTTGAAGTTCGAAGACAATCGGGCGCAAACACCATCGACGTCATCAACGGAATAAAGAGAGAGCTGCCGCGACTCAGCAGCCAACTGCCCGCGGATGTAAAGATGGAAGTGATTCGTGACCAGTCGCGCTATATCGAAGCGGCCTTGCATGAAATCCAAAAACATCTGGTCATGGGCAGCATTCTGGCGAGTCTCGTGGTGCTTCTCTTCATGCGCTCATGGCGCTCGACGCTGATTGCCGCGGTTGCGATACCGTGTTCGTTGATCTCAACCTTCGGCATGATGCGGGCGCTCAACTTCACGCTGAACAGCGTCACCATGCTGGCGCTGGTATTGATGGTCGGTGTAGTTATCGACGATGCCATCGTCGTACTGGAGAATATTTTTCGCTTCATTGAAGAGAAGCGAATTGAGCCAAGGGAAGCTGCCAGAGAGGCGACGAGAGATATCGGCCTCGCGGTGTTGGCCACTACTCTGTCACTAGTTGTCATCTTTCTCCCTGTCTCCTTCATGTCATCCATCTCCGGACGCTTCCTCTATCAGTTCGGCATCACCGCGGCCGTCGCCATCCTGGTTAGTCTGCTGGTCTCGTTCACGTTGACGCCGATGATGAGTTCGCGGCTAATTCGTGTGGACGACGCTAATGCCGGCAATGGCGGGCACGAATCACCGAGTTCGAGGGGCGGGTTCTATAAATGGATCGACAAGGCCTATACCGTAATGCTCGCTCTTGCGATGCGGCATCGACTGGCAGTTTCACTGCTTGCGCTCGCGGTAGTGTTTTCCAGTATCCCCCTTTATCGCGCGGTGAAGCAGGAATTCATACCGACGAACGTCGATGAGGCGGAATTTGAGGTCAACATCAATGGCCCGGAAGGCACGAATCTGGCGGTGATGGACCAGGCAATACAGGCCATTGAAAAGGACATTCTCTCCACTCCCGGTGTGCGTCTGGTGTTGTCCAACGCCGGCGGAGGGTTTATCGGTGGCGTAAATCAGGGAGGCGCGTATGTTCGCATCGCACCTCATGAGGAGCGCACGTTTTCGCTCGGACGTCTCTGGACGGAGACAAAGAACGGCAACCCATTAAAGGCTTTCAAGGGAAACTATTCGCAGCAGGACGTAATGCTCGAGGTGCGGCGGCGCTTGCAGAAATATGCGCCCATGCGCGTCGGCGTGCGCAACGCCCCTTCCTTTAATTTTGGCGCCGGTGGACGTTTCGACATTGACTTCAATTTGCGCGGTCCCGATATCGTGGCGCTCGCGGGCTACGCCGACGAGCTAATGAAGCGTTCACAGACGCTGGGCGGAATTGTGGATGCCGACACATCGCTCAAACTCAACAAACCGGAGTTACGGGTGGAGATTGATCGAGCACGGGCGGCGGACCTGGGTGTGGATAGCACCGACATTGCGACGGCGCTCAGACTGATGGTGGGTGGCGAAGAACGCGCCTCCCGGTACCGCGATGAATCAATCAATGAAGACTATGACGTTCAACTGCGCCTCAACGAAAAGGACCGAAGCGATGTTGCCACGATCCAGAGGCTTTACGTTCCCTCGTCCCGCGGGGGGTTGGTACGCCTCGATAACCTGGTGAAGATCAACCGCGATACAAGTCCCTCGCGAATCGACCGCCTTAACCGCGAACGCCTGGTATCCGTGCGCGCTTCTGTGGCTCCCGGGTTTGCGCTCGCGGATCGCATCGAGGCCCTGCGTGGGGCAGTGGCGCAGATGAATCTTCCGGCTGCCTATACGACCACTGTTTCCGGGCGCGCGCGCGAGCTGGAGAGAACTTTTACTGAATTCATCTGGGCGTTCATCCTGTCGATCATCTTCATGTACATGATTCTCGCCTCACAATTCGAGAGCACCGTGCATCCAGTGACGATCCTTCTGAGTTTGCCGCTTTCGATTCCTTTTGCCCTGCTTTCACTTTGGCTCACCGGTGACACGTTAAACCTTTATTCAGCGCTTGGGATACTCGTGTTGTTCGGCGTAGTAAAGAAGAACTCGATTCTCCAGATCGATCACATGAACAGCCTGCGCGCGCGTGGCATCGAACGCTACGAAGCGATCATGCAGGGGAACCGCGACCGGCTGCGGCCAATCCTGATGACGACACTGGCGTTGATCGCCGGCATGCTGCCTTTGGCTCTGGGCACGGGCCCGGGTGCCGAAGAGAGACGCTCAATTGCCGTAGTGGTTATCGGCGGACAAACGCTTTCGTTGTTGTTGACCTTAATAGCCACGCCGGTTGTTTATTCCCTTCTTGACGACCTGCGCCACACCGCACGCTGGCGCAAGCTCGCAAGCGCAACGGCAGGACTTCGTGAAAGACTGGCAAAGGCACGGCGGCGGCCTCAGGACATTCCGGCGGAGCCGACGGCGGAAACGCGCGGGGTGCATGAAGACGAGCGCGAGCATACACGTGTTGTCGCTACTGGAGACTAGGCGGATCGATCGCGCTTGGCGATCCAAAATAAGAATTCCTTAGCCCTGAAGCACGAAAATCAATTTCAAGCCACTCTTTTCTATTCAATCCCTATATCTTTTATTTTGGGCCTGCAGCGCGCAGGTTATTGAACGAACCCTATTTGCGTGAGCAGTTCGGTAAAGCGAGGATCTGGTCGCAGCGATTCACTAAGGGGAAGAACGTTTAGCCAACAGAGAAACGCATCACGCGCCTCAGCGGCTGCTCGTAGATGAGCAAAGGTCTGCTCTTTATCCTGCAAAGCCGCGTAAACGATGGCCCGACAGACCGAAGGAACAAATTGAGTCTCAGCCAGGTTGTCCAACTTAGAGATGACCGCAACGGCCTTTTCGCGCTCTTCAGCAGATGCATATGCAGAACCGAGAAACGCTTGCACCAGAGGATGTTTACCATAGATGGAGGCCGCCTTTTCCAAGTGCTCAATGGATTCCTTGAACAATCCCAGTTGTTCAAAAGCGGCGCCCATGGCAACCCAGAGTTCGGGGTACGTGCGGTCGAGTTTCAATGCATCTTCAAGTTTTTCTATCGCCACGCGAGGACGCTTTGCGTAGTACTCCAGCCATCCCGCCGAAGTCTGATACAGCATGTTAAATGGATCCAACTCCAGAGACTTCTCAAGAGTCGCGCGACCCTCATCAAAGCGGCCGGTTTGCACCAAACACAGCATCAGCGAGTAATAGGCCTTAGCGCTGCTGGGATTGACCTCGATCGCTCGGCGTAGATAATACTCGGCCTCATTCCACTTCCAATCATGATAGAGCTTCACGTAACCCATCGAAATGTTGGCGTCAGGCAGCGTCGGATCAATAGCCAGAGCCCTCGCTGCGGCCGCCCGCGCCTTGGGAAATATTTCCAGAGACGGCGCCAGACCGTGGAAGCCCAGAAACGTATACGCATCCGCTAACCCTGCATGCGCGGCACCAAATGAAGGATCGACCTGCGTTGCCTTCTCGAAACAAAGGATTGCTTTATTGAAGCCATCTTCAGTTTGCCGATTCCAGTTGTACTTACCCTCCAGGTAAACATCGTAGGCTTCGAATCGTCCGCTGGAACTGGAATCCGGAGGCATTGCACGATTCGGCGTGAGCTTCAATTTGAGCTTTTCAACTATTCCGAGCGTGATCTCATCCTGTAGTTCGAAGATGTCTCGCATTTCGCGATCGAATCGTTCGGACCACAAGTTAAAGCCATCAGCGACATTGGTAAGTTGGACAGTCACTCGCAAGCGGTTTCCCACACTACGCACACTGCCCTCGAGGATCGTGGGCACCTTCAATTGCTCGCCAATCGTTTTGATGCTCTGCGACTGTCCTTTGAAGGCAAACGCGGAACTCCGAGAAACAACGCGGAGACCTTCAAACTGAGCCAGGGCATTGATTAATTCATCTGTGAGCCCGTCGCTGAAATATTCTGTGTTCCTTTCCGGGTTGAGGTTCGCAAACGGCAGAACCGCGATACAACTCTCAGGCGGAATGGACGAATGCGGTGGTCCTGATGTCGAAGTAGTTAGACCCTTGAGATCGAGAATCAGTTCGTCGGCCGATGCACAACGCTGGTTTCGATCCTTTACCAGTAACTTGCGGAATACCGGCTCCAAACGCGCAAGGCTCTCGACTTGTCGCACGCGCTGCCAATCCACCGCATCGAAAAGAATTGCATGCACCAGTGCCGGCACGGTTTGTCCCGTGAACGGCAAACTACGAGAAAGAGTTTCGTACAGAGTCACCCCGAGTGCCCAGAGATCTGCTCGAGGATCCGCGGTCTCGCCCCTTACCTGTTCGGGTGACATGTAACGGGGAGTGCCCATCGAAAGATTCTCGCGTGCGATGTTTTCGTCGCTCGGCAGCAGCGCAAGGCCAAAGTCAACGATTTTGACAACCCCACCATGGGTGATCAAAAGATTCGACGGCTTGATGTCCCGGTGAACGATCCCTTTTGAATGCGCTTCACGCAATCCAAGGGCAACCTGCATACAAATCTCCACAGCCTCATCGAATGGCACCGGCGCCCGGGCAATCCTTTGCTTCAGGCTTTCGCCTTCTATGTAGGCCATTGCGATGTAAACCCGCTCACCAACCGCCCCGATGTCATAGACGGTGCAGACGTTGGGATGGTCCAGGGCGGCGGCGGCACGCGCTTCATTAAGAAACCTTGCTTCGCTCGCCGGATCAAGCGTGGTCGGTTTATTCAGAAACTTCAGGGCAACGTCTCTATTAAGGTGCGGATCAAAAGCCCTGAAGAGAACACCCATTCCCCCCTGCCCGATCTGGGTAAGCGTAGTGAATCGACCCACGGTTGGAAGGTCCAGAGCCAGGGTGGTGTCATCATTCAGGTCGACCATGTCGAGTCTCACGAGGGCATCGGAATTCGTAGGTAGATCAACGCAGAGATCCTAACATAGGTGGGAGTTGTTGACGTCCGCGAGCACAGACTTTAAGTACTGTGTAGTTTGCAGCGCAGACAGCCCGATTATCCCGTGTTCGCCATGGGTCAATGGCAGAGCATCAAGCAGAGAATCGAGCTCGGCTCGATGCTTTGGGTCGACCTTGGCATGAAGCAGGAAACTGCTGAACGCTTCCAGCGGAAGCCTATTACGACGGGCTACCTCTTCTATAAACTCCGTTCGCGGCGGATTGCCTTCCATTACCGCTATGTAGCCAAGCATCGCAGCCGGATGATAGTGATGGATCCAATAGTACTGTGAACCCACCATTCGCAGGGCACCTTCTTTTGGTACTCGCTCGAGCAACAGCTTGCGATCGATTCCCATTACCTCCGCATCATCGAGAATCCAGTTATCGTGGCCGCGTTCTTCCGCAATATGGCGCGCCAGATAGTCCCCGAATTTCATCAAAACAGCATCCGATGAATGCGGCGCGGCGCGGCAGACGTCGAGCGTTGCCTGCATCAGGGGAACGCTGGCACGAATTATGGAGTGACTCTGAAATAGGTACTCTCGATAGACCACGGAAAACTCTGGATGCGTCCAGAATTCGTGGGCGGCTTTATTCAGACCGGCGCTGAACAGCGAAATTTTCGTTCGTACAAGTTCGCTGTTTGTGTATCTCTTTGCCAGCGGTAACGCCATCGTGCCGGTTTAAAACATCATTCCGTGAGGCACATGAGTTTGTATGAAGTCTGCGCCCAGCTTTTCTTTACTAGAGATCAGCGCATTAACTTCCTCACTGCTAAGAGATTCAATGGCGGTTTCTTCGTTCTGGTCGAATTCATATTCGTCGGGAACCAGACCGGCTTCCTTAAGCCTTTCCAAGTTTGTCATCTTGTTGTTCTCCTGGGCTGGGGTCTACTATGGGGCATATCATGTACGTCCGATGGCGTTGAAGTCAAGAGTTTGGCCCACTTCTCAAGTCTTGTTACTGCTACCATTCCCGATGGACAAACACAGAGTTACCTTAGTAGGGACGCACAGGTCGTTCCAACCACAACGCGATCGTATCGCGCCGGTTCGCAGTGATAAAGAAATTACTGTCACGGTGACATTAAGAGGGAAGGACGATTCGAATCTCAGCCCTCTCCGCTCACTTGCGAGAGTTCCAGTAAAAGAAAGAAGACATCTCACGGTAGATCAAACAATTCGTGCATTTTCACACGCCCCTAAAGATGAGTTGGCGATTCGCCGATTCGCTCGTGAGTACCATCTGCACTGCACCAACTCAGGCAGCGAGGCAGCTTCGATGCAGTTGCGTGGGACTGTTGGGCAATTCAATCGCGCATTTGGCGCCAGGCTGTTTCATTATCGCGAGAGCAAGTATGACTCGAAATATCATGCGCATGAGGGAGAGGTAACGCTGCCAGCGTATCTGGAACAAGTAGTTACGGGAGTATTCGGCCTGGACCGACATCCGGCGGGACGGCGCCCCGGCCTCAGCCACAGAATGTCTGCGCTTGGAATTCCTCCTCCGCCGGTTACGGCTAAGACCCGCAAACCTGCTGAGTTCGCCCTTCTCTACAACTTTCCGCCCGCGGCCTTGGGCAGGGGCCAGTCAATAGGTCTCCTTGAGTTCGGAGGCGGCTTTCGCCACCGAGAACTCAACTCGTACTTCGAATCGCTCGGCGCAGGGCCTCCGAGAATATTAGTGAAGGAGGTTCCGCCCGCCGTCAACCAGCCGCGCGGCAAACGTGGCACATTGAATCCGGATACTGAGGTCTACCTGGACATTGAAGTGGCGGCAAGTCTGGCACCTCAAGCGCTGATCGTCGTCTATTTCGGCGAGAACACCGAGCAAGGCTGGCTGCGCACCTTGCAAGCTGCGATTCTCGACAAGAGTCATGATCTCTCGGTGATCTCAATCAGTTGGGGACAAGCGGAGCTAGAGTGGAGTCCCAAGGCGCTGGTTGAGATTGATAGACTCTTTCAGATGGCGGCCCACCGGGGCATCACAATCTGCTGCTCTTCGGGCGACAACGGAATAAGCGAGTTGAATGGTCATCCCTTCACGGTGGCCTTTCCCGCCTCGAGTCCGCATGTACTTGCCTGTGGCGGAACTCGTCTCGAGGTCAAACGGAGCGGCGCTAGAGAAGAAACTGTCTGGAATCAGTGGCGGCAGTTTAAGCTGGCTTCCGGTGGCGGTGTCAGTAATGTGTTTCCTCCGCCACCATACCAGGAAACGGTGAAGATGCCGTCGTCTCGCTCGAACAAACGCGATGGGGGTCGCGGCATTCCGGACGTGTCAGCCAACGCTTCTTCGGACACAGGGTATTTGATAGAAGCCGACAACACTCGCATGTCGATGGGAGGAACAAGCGCCGCCTCTCCGCTTTGGGCAGCGTTGATTGCTCGCTTAAATGAAGTCCTGGGAACAAAAATCGGTTTTCTGACACCGCTGCTATACGAGATGAATGGCACCGCGGTGGGAGCTGTTTGGGATATAGTTAATGGCTTTAATGGGCCGACGCGTACCCGAGGTTATCGCGCCAGACGCGGGTGGGACGCCTGTACCGGTCTGGGCAGTCCGGACGGCGAAAAAATTCTTGATTGGCTGATGTCTCAGAAAGACAAGAAAAGGTGATTTGCGAAAATGCTTGACATTCAAGAGTCAAACTCGGCGTTTCAAGAGGTGTGGGGGATGTATGCCCGAGGTGCCGGAGGAGAGGTTGTCGAGTATCCCGGCGTGGTTGCAACCTGGGCTGGTGTTCAGTGGCCAATAGTGAACGTGCTCTTTCTCTCCAAGCCAGCGAATAGTCTTGAAGACCTGGAAGAACGTTTAGGACGAGTCGCAACTTTTACAGGGACGAAACAGAATCCCGGAATGTTGATCGGCTGCGACGAGTGGCTTCCTGATCACGCGGATCGCCTTTTTGAGAAGCATAGCTGGATTCGGATATCACAGGCGTACGGAATGGTTTCAGAAAAACCTGTCGAAGCAGTTTCAGTGGATGGTATTGAGTATCGCAGAGTGGATGGTCAGGAATTGAGGCAGGCTGTAGCGGATATCAATGCCGCAGGTTATGAGGTCTCAACTGAGATGGCGCGTGAGGCCCTCGATCATGAGAATCTATGGACGGAGGGCTGCTTCGGATACGTTGGTTTTTTTAAACAAGCTCCGGTAGTTACTTCCACGACCTATGTACGCGATAGCTATTTGTATGTTGCGCTGGTCGCGACTTTGCCTGAATTTCGCTCACGCGGCTTTGCCAAAGCGATTACCAGTTACTCGATCGAGGAAGCGCGCAAAGCCTCAGGCCTGCAGCGCACGATCCTGCATGCTACTCCGATGGCGAAATCGCTATACGAGTCGCTGGGTTTCCGAACGGTAACGACATTCCCCATGTTTCTCCCGTCGGCATTACTTGTTGGATCCTAGGCTTTACCCGAGCTGCTACACTTCGCGCCGTTTGCTGCTGCAGCAACCAGAATCCTTCTTGTACTCATGTTGCTCAATTTGGTCCCGCGGGTGTGACGGTAGTTATGACGATTGTGCTTACGTTGGTGGCAGGGATTCTTTACGGTTCGCAGGGATGGTTGCAGTTATCGGACGAAGTGAGTACCACGGCGCCGGCAAATGCTGCCGCAGCTTTGCGCCAGTCCAGTACTACCCGTAAATCCGAACGACCTCGCACAACGGACAACATTGGTCTCGCTCCCGTAAAAACAAGAAGCGCTGCCGATGCAAACACTGACCAGCAAACGGGTGAAAAAAGAAATGTAGTTGAGGCTCAAAAGTCTCAACCTGAAAAGATTCCGGTGGTAGTGGTTGTAGCAAAACCTCAGGCTGTTTCAGGTCGCGGACTGGATTCACTCAATAGCGCCTCGCGCAAAAACGTACGTCGTCCGGGAGCGCCCAGCATACGATTTCCGAACCCCGAGTTTAGCTATAACGCTCCCGCGCCTTAACCTGATTCCGGCATTCGCGCTTACGGTCCAACGAATTGCTAGGCGACAGTCGGGGGTGTCACGAGCGCGGCATCAGTCTGAGTAAGCGCAAAGCCCAAAGACAGAGAGCCGCCGCAGCAATAGTGATGACAATGTAGAAAGGGTCCTTCGCCAATGCAGGTCCTTCTGCAATGGCACGCCAGATGTGCGCCACAACGATCAGGCCAAACACCGCGCCAGTGGTCATGAGATAAGCCTTCATAGAGTCTCCTCCCAGCATGAGACGGCGCCGCCGAGAGCACCCATCCGTCTAACGCTGCAAGCATTTGTTCGGTACCGATTCAAGTGATCAATCATGGTTTGGGTCGCTTCAGAATGTATTCTTCTGGGGCCGATTGAATTGGTATTATCCCCACGATTTCCCATCCCTCGGCGCCAAGTTTGTTCAGCGCTGCCAGGCCACCGAAGCTACTCTCGATCTCATCGATTCGTCCAGCAGGAGTTGAAGGGAAAACAACCTGAGCGGTGTATTGGTTTTCCCCTTTGTGATATGAGCCAAAGAGTCGGCAATATTCCCACTTTTGCTTCGGGCCTTCGGTAGGCGAAGGCTTAGCAATGACGTATCGACTCACCGCAAGAAACGCACCGAAGCCAAGCACCAGCAGCACCAGCAAAGTCATTCTTTTATTTCGCATCGTCGTCGCTTCCTTTCATCAGACCTTGAACTATCACACGAAGCAATCTGAATAAAGTGGCAAATTTTCCTTGAACGAATGGAAGGCACCGAACGCCCACCAGCAACGGAGTGTCATGGCCTACAGGCTCTCGGAAAAGGCCCGCAGGCGCCGGTTGAAGGTTGGCGCATCATCCCAAAAGGGTGCGTGCCCCGCATTCGCCATGACGTGAATTTGCGCGTGAGCCATGCTCGCCTTGTGCTGATCGACAGCGGCTGGTTTGACAACCGCATCATCAGCGCCATGCGTGATTAGTACAGGCTTGCGGATCTTCGGTAGGAGATCGTCATTGTCGAACGAGCGAGAGAACAGCGCCTGACGGACATAGGGGGGAACGGACACGTTGTACCCCAGCATCAGGTGCAGGTCCTCGGCCGATTGCTCCTGGGCGAAGCACATGCGTAACAGCGACTCAAGACTGCGTACGCTCTCTTCTGTATCCGCGGCAAAGAAACCTGGCACGAGGTTGAGAAACTCAGGGGTGAGAACCGACATCGCCTCGTCACTGCCGAGCTTCGTAACAGCACCGATAAAGTTGACACCGCTGATGCGGTCCTCGCCGTAATGCCGGATATAGTCGAGAATTACGAGTGGCCCATATGACCAACCACAGAGGATCGGATGATCAAGTCTCAAAGCCTGTATGGCCGCGTTGACGTCCTCAGCCCACGTTCTCGAGTCAGTGTAGCCCTCATGAGGCTTGTCTGAGAGACCATGACCCCTCATATCCATCGCGACAAGTCGGTAGTCATCGGCCAACTCCGAGCTCAGCTGCCGGTTCCAGGCGAGCCGACACTGCGAAAAGCCATGGATGAATATAATTGGGCGACCCCTTGAGTTGCCTGTCTCGACAAGGTGGAGTTGTATGCCTCCGCCGCCGGTGATGTTGTGACTCTTCATGAGGTTGCTCCTCTCTCCTGCGTTCCATGGCTCCCAATGCCGCGCTTCAGCCGCCGGGCGACAACTGCCCTATGCGAAATAGTCGAATCAAGTTGAGAAATAGCCTATCCGCGCTCCAGTCCCAACGATTCGTTCGGCGTCATCGGCGCGTCCACATCGGTTCGAGCTTTCGGCCAAGCACAAGTTTATAGAGTTCCAATTGCGCCTCATGTATCGCCATTGACGAGCGCCGAAGATCCGCGACGGTTACTTTTTCAACGCCGACCTTCAGAGAACCCCTTGCGGTTCCCTTTGCCATTTCGACGTTACCAGATTCAGGGTTCTCTGCCATCCCATAATGCATGAAATCATTGCGGAGTTTTTGTGCGTGACGAAGTCGTTGAACGACAGCTTCGTAGCCCTTCAA
>Ga0137403_10001438_pt1 | contig 29923 bp, 26 predicted proteins | sample CZOMad2_1_16fung_FD_122057 | JGI IMG/M metagenome (GOLD analysis project Ga0137403, IMG submission 122057) | Vadose zone soil fungal communities from Angelo Coast Range Reserve, California, USA - CZOMad2_1_16fungal (Hybrid Assembly) | ecosystem: Environmental > Terrestrial > Soil > Vadose zone... | reverse complement strand
AATCCGGCGCGGCAAACGTGGCCTCCAAATCCGACACGGGAATCGTCCGGATTTGAAAATGAACCACGTCCGGTAATCTTGACGGCTTTAAACCGTCAAGTTTCAGTCTCGTCGTTTATGCATCGTAAGCGGCTTACGATAGGAGGACTGGAGTGTGTTGTTAGGCAACCCCGCGGCTATTTGAACACGAGGTGAGCGACAGCGGCTTCGAGATTCCAATAGATTATCGCGACCGCCGTTAGATCGAACGCAGCATGCGCGCACATCACCATCCAGATCCGACCCGTGACGGCGAAGATCGCCCCGAAGACGAGGCCCGTGATCATCGCCTGTTCGACGCCGGGAAGCCCCAGGTTGGCGTAATGGCCCAGGGCAAACACCGCGGAGGTGAGCAGCACGATTAATACTTTTGCGCTGGCGCCGGTCCCAAAAAGCTTGCCGAGGCGTTCGAACAGGTATCCTCGGAAAATGGTCTCTTCTCCAAAGCCCGCGCCGACAATCATCGTGAACACCAATCCGGGGAGCGCAGCCCGGTTTCCTATCGCGTAATGGTAGGCGGAATTGATTTCGGGGGCGCCCAGCAGCGGCATCACGATCGCCTTCATCAGGAGTTTAAACACGCAGCCGAAAACGACGCCGACGGCGAGGCTGCCAATCCAGCTCCTTGGTCGCACGTAGCCGATGTCGCGCCATGGCGTATGCGATCGCCAGGCCCACAGAAGCACCAAAAGGCCGCCGAGTGGTTTAACGACAGACGTCAAGACGATGACGAGAATCGAGAGAAGTCCAAGCGGCCCGAATCCGCGCAGTTGCGTGGCGACGGGATCGTCAGGCGGCGGTGCAGCTCGCGCTTCGAGCGGGAGCGCAGGAACGTGCTCTGGCAAATTCGGGACGTCGCTTGTCATGGCCGTGCTCCGTCCGGTAGTTACTTATGTGATGCAGCGCATCGCCGGTTTGGATTCAAGAATAATTACATGTCGGAGCTAGTCTCCGTCGTCCGCGGGACGCTCTGCAGGAGCTCGAGTTCGTGCCACCGCGCGTAGAGGTGCGCGACCTTGTCTCGCGCCGTTTTCAATTGAGTCTCCAAATCGGAAATCTCCGCGCGCGGTTTCGCATAAAAATCCGGCGCGGCAAACGTCGCCTCCAAATCCGACACTTCGTTTTCCGCGGAGAGAATAGTCGCCTCCATCGACTCCCATTCACGCTCTTCTTTCCACTTGAGTTTTCTCGGTTTTTCTCTGCTTTTCCTTTGCTCGGCGGCGACTCCGGCCGGCGCGGGGTTTGAATCGCGCGCGGGCCCGGGCAGGACTCGTTTTTCCAGGTAGTAATCGTAGTTCCCGACGCTATAGGCCACGCGGCCTTCGCCTTCGAAAGCGAGAATCGAGGTACAAACGCGATTCAAGAAATAGCGATCGTGACTCACCACGATGACGCAGCCGCCGAAAGCGACGAGCGCTTCCTCGAGCAAGCGCAACGTTCCGAGATCAAGATCGTTCGTCGGTTCGTCGAGCATCAAAACGTTGCCACCGCGTTTTAGGATTTTAGCAAGCAGCACCCGGCTCCGTTCGCCGCCGCTGAGCTGCGATATCTTCGTGTTAATACGTTCCTCGCTGAAAAGAAATCGCCGCAGATACGCGCGCAACGTGATGCTTTGTTCGCCGAGCGTGACGTGTTCTCCGCCGCTCCCGACTTCTTCCCAAACCGTTTTCTCATCGTCGAGGAGGAGCCGATTTTGATCGACGTAATTGATCTGGGTCCGCGCGCCGATCTCCACGGCGCCGCTGGCGGCGGGCAGTTCCTGCAGAATGACTTTGAGGAGCGAGGATTTGCCGAGTCCGTTGCGGCCGACAACACCGAGGCGTTCCCCGGCCACGAGATTGAGATTCACGTGCTGAAAGAGGGTGCGGCCGCCCAGCTCCACGCTCACGTCGCGTAATTCGATGACGCGATTCGCGAGCTTCGGTGGCGTGGGGATAATCAACTCGACGTCGAGCTCCGCCTCCGGCGCGTCCTGCGCAGCCATCTCGAAATAACGTTCCACGCGGTCCACCGATTTCGTCCGGCGCGCGCGGGGCGCCCGGCGCACCCATTGCAGTTCGCGTTTCAAAAACTTCTGGCGTTTATGTTCCTGCATTTCCTCGACGGCTTTTCGCTGCACGCGCGCGAGCAGGTAATCCGTGTAGTTGCCGTCGTAGCTGGTGAACTGGCCGCGCGACAGTTCGACGATCCGCGTCGCCACCCGATCGAGAAAATAGCGATCGTGCGTGACGAACAAACAGGTGCCGGCATAACGCGCGAGAAAATCCTCCAGCCATTCGATCGAGCCGGTATCGAGATGGTTGGTCGGTTCGTCGAGAATCAGAAAATCGGGACGCGCGAGCAGCGCCCGGCAAAGCGCGCCGCGCCGTTTTTCCCCGCCGGAAAGCGTGCCCACGACGCGATCGGATTCCGGCGCGTGCAGATTCGTGATGAGCGACTTGATTCGATGTTCCAGATTCCAACCGTCGGCCTCGCCAATCTGGTCGAGGAGCGTGGCGCTAAGCGGGCTGTCGCCCGGGACACGTTCGTATTCGGCGATGAGGTCGAGAATCCGCTGCGCGCCGCTGAGAATGTTCGCATGGACCGTGGTTGCATCGTCGAGACCGGAAACTTGTGGCATGTAACCGGTGACGAGATCGCGCCGGCAACTGAATTCACCGGAATCGGCTTGCGCCACGCCAGCCGCGATCTGGAGGAAGGTCGATTTGCCCGAGCCGTTGCGGCCGACAAGCCCAATGTGTTCGCCCTCCGTGAAGGCAATCGTCGCGCCGTCGAGCACGACCTGGGTGCCGTATTTGACGGAAAGGTTGTTCGCGCTCGCGATGACTGCGGCTGATGTCTCTGCCATGGGAATCTCGAACGTCGAATGCGCAACGCCGCACGTCCAATCGAAGAGCGATATTCACGCGCGCGTTTTTGAGCTTCTGTCACAGGCACCTGAATAATGCATCATAAGCGGCTTATGATGCGCAAATCGAGACGAACCGATCAAGAGTGTTCGGGCGAGGCAAACACGACACGTTCGCCACGTCGAATCCGTCCTGTGGCGGACGAGGGCCGCATTCGCTCCCCAGTTCTCCGCCGTCACCACATCGTGGTCCCCGATTTGAAACTCGTTCGTTGCCCAACTCGCTCGCCGCTACCCTCGCGGCTTGACGTTCTATGTCGCTGATCCCGTCGCTCCATTCCCAATCGCGCGCCCGACTTCCCTAGTCACATTTGCAAGTCTCAGTGACTCCCGCCGTAAAGTGTGGCTCCCGTGCCAAACGCCTGATGATGTCATCGACTTCCACCGATAACTAGTGGGCGAATTGATCGCGGATACCTTCATTCGCGAGTTCCACGGCATTGAACACAAGTTCGCGCGTCAGGAAATTGGCTCCGCAAAAGCTCATCGCTTCAGTCAACACTCGATTTACTTCGGTCAGGGTTAGCTGTTTCGTCTTTGATATCCAACCACGCGTGCCATCTTCATCGCGCTTTGTGAAAAGGAAATCGTGGGGAGCTGATGGAAATAGAATGATCGGCGAATCGTCATCGATAATCGAGTGGAGGCTTGGTGGAACACTGGCGAAATCCGTATAAAAACCCTTCGGAATATCGATTGCTCCCCACTTCGGAGAGACATATCGAAAAGGGCCGATGAACTGCCAGTAACTTCTGTCGGTGGCCCAGCCTTGTCTAGCCGCCTCATAAATCGTCACCGCTTGCACTCTGTAAGACAACGGGAATCGTTTCTTGAATTCGGTTTCCGACACGGAAGGCTTGTAGGCCTGCATCGCGCGGGCGCGGCCCGGTGGAACACGCGCTCGAGATATCGCCGTGACGAAATCTACCGGCTCCGATGACGGAATCTCGCTACCTGGGGCTGGCATGAACTATCGCGAGGATGATGACTGAAACCGATGGAGTCAAGACCCGTCACCAACTCGCACGCGTTTTCGTTGGATCGTCCATCGTAACCTCCTTCGCTGAAAGCTACGGCGCGTCGAGAGCGGCTTACGATAAATCAGATCCCGTTACCGGAGCCTTAACAGTTTGCGGTCGCGGGGAGGCCACGGCCTCCCCGATTTAAGCGCCGCGCGTTTGGCTTCGCGGATCGCAACCATCTTTTTCGCGTGCGATTTGGTCAGCTCGCGCCGGCTGACGAGCCCGCCGCGCTTGCCGATCTCGGCCAGATATTCGCGGACTTTGTTTTGGACTGCGGTCATTATGGTCCGCAAGCATGCATCATAAGCCGCTTATGATGCAAGCTAGCCGTTTTCGCGAGGGCGCCCATTCGGTTTGCTCAGGGCAGGCTACACCAACACGCGAGGCGTCTGCTCTCCAGTTCTCCGCGACAACATGCCGTGCTCGTCCGGTGCGTGCTGGTCGCCGTAGCCACCAAAATATCGTTTGATGATTGAATTGGAGATCACAGGCACCTGACCTGCGGCCGGAGTCTTTGTCGAAACCCGATCCATAAAGGCCTTGTGTGGAGATTCCTGAGCGGGCTAAAATTATGGTTGGACGGAGGCAAGCCTGATTTCACTTACAGACGCCGGGGACAACCATGAACCAATCAAGACGGAAATTTTTGAAGTCGGCAGCTGCTACCGCCGCTTTAGCTAACATTCCTCTGGCCGCAACTGCGACTGCGTCGCCAGATGAGATGGCAACGCCTGAGGAGATTATCGCGCAGTTCGTAGGTTTACCTGGCGAGAAGGCCATCAAGATCTTCGCGCCGGCGACAGATGGGAAGCCTGGGTTCGTCGCCCAACTTAACTCGGATAAACGGTTGTTTTTCGCGAGTGCAGTTAAAACCGTTGTGCTTTGTGAAGCGCTGCGACAGGCAGACTCCCCCGAAATAGTGGACAAACTTGAGAAGAAGGAACTTGCTATTGATTCCACTGTTTGGTCGTTCGGCAGTCCTATCTTTAATGCGCCGCATCTTACCGGGGTGATCTCTGAGCGCACGACTCTGGAAGCGATGATCTTGCGCAGCGACAACACTGCCACCGACATGGTGTTCAAACTGGTCGGGTTGCATAACGTGCGCAACTTTCTTGCTAAGCAAGGACTGAAGCAAACGCTGGTACCGGACAGCACTCGTACTTTCGCCGCCTACCTGTTCGGCGCAAAGAATTACAAGAGCATTACCTGGAAGGAACTGCTTAAGATAGCCAACCGGCCGTTCGTCCATCCTTTTTTAAATGACGTGCAGACGCTCGCGTCTTCGGCGGACGATTTGGTCTCCTACTACTCTCGCGCATTGCAGGGCGAGTTCTTCCAGCACGAGCAGACATTGAATGAATTTCGGCGCATCCTTACGTTGTGCGACTTCATTTATCTTATTCCGCTGCCCGTGGGCGTAAGCGCCTACGCCAAGAGCGGTAATGCCGACACCGCGGGTTCTCATGCGAGGTCAATTGCCGGAGCGATCTTCTTCTCCGGACTTTGGGTCTATTTTGCATTTGTCATCAATTGGGACGCGAAGGAGCCCAGCGATCCAGAAACAGTTCGCCAATTCTTCGCGGCGATTAACCACGCACTCACGCGGGTCAAGAATTCGTTATCCAAGTAACGACTGGCGAAGGTGCAGCTTCGGTGGTGCTAACCGATTTTCGCTGTTGTCGGCTCAGCCTGTGATTTTCTCATACGTCTCGATCTCAGTTCCTCTCCTGCGCGCCCTCGCAATTGCGAGCAGGCCGCGGTCACGCCCTACCGCTCCGCGCTTTCCGCGGTCGTGATTGCGCAACACACGCGCGCGCGCGACAAACCTCAAGCCATCACTGGCTCATTCATCTACCATAAGCCGCTTATGATAGATCAGATTATGCCGAGGACGGCTAAGCCCGAGAATTCACGCATCGTAACCTCCTTCGCTGAAAGCTACAGCGCGTCGGGAGCCCGCTTACGATAGATGAGCTATCACGAGGGATCAGGTCAGGTGAGCTTGAGGAGTTTGCGATTGCGCGGTGGCCATGCTTTGCCTCGATCCCCGATCTCGGTGCCCGGCCTCCCTCCCAAGCGTGTCCCCGTCCAGCCGTAAAGTTCGTCCTAACGAACGCTAGCCTTTATCGCCGCGCGTTTCATCTCGCGGATCGCGACCATTTGTCGCGCGTGCGATTTGGTCAGCTCGCGCCGGCTGACGAGCCCGCCGCGTTTTCCGATTGCGGCGAAATATTCTAACACCTGTTTTTGGGCTTCCGTCATTCGTCGATCCAAACATGCATCATAAGCGGCTTATGATGCGACAAAAACCGCAGCTTTTCGCTCGCGCAATCTATCCCCAGATGCTCTTGCATTTTCGAGCGCGAGAGATGTTGTTTCCATCCGCAACAATGAAAGTAATAGAAAGCATCCTCCAGCTTCAACATCCAACTGGTATCGGTCTTCTTTTGGTCAGGTGATACGCCGATGTCCATTCGAATCGTTGAAGCAGACTTGAATCTGTCCCACCACCAGGAGGCGGTGCTGGCGATGGTTGATGCCTATTCCAGAGATGCGATGGGAAATGGTAAGCCACTTGACTCCGATGTTCGGGCGCGGCTGATCCGCGGATTGCAGGAGCATCCGACGACACTGATCTTCCTGGCATTTAATGAAGATGATCCTGTCGGAGCGGCTGTATGCTTTGTCGGTTTCTCGACCTTCGCGGCCAAGCCGCTTATCAACATTCACGATCTCGTGGTTTTACCGAAATCTCGCGGCAAAGGCGTCGGACGGCGTTTGCTGGAGGCCGTAGAGAAGAAGGCCCGGGAGCTCGGTTGCTGCAAGGTGACGCTAGAGGTGATGGACAATAATCATCAGGCCCTGCGAATGTATCAGGCGGCCGGTTTTGTGCGCTACGCCCTTCAAGAAGAAGCGGGCACGGCAATTTTTATGTCCAAACCGCTCCATTAAGCGGATCAACATGTTCTCGCGTATCGGCGAAGCTATCCAGTCAACATCAGCCAGGGCGCTGTTGTCGCTGGCGATCACGCTGTGTTGCGTTGCGCCCGCGTCGTCCGAGCCTGTGCGAGGTTCCCTGCCGGCGCAATGGAACATCCAGGATTGCGCGGCGGCGTCCCAACCTCCCTTGCAGATCCACGCCTACGAGCCGCAAACTTTCATCCTGCGCCAAAGTCCGTGCGCGAGTTTTGAAGGTAACTTCATCTATCTCCTCGTCGGATCAGATAAGGCGCTTTTGATCGACACCGGAGCGATCGCTGATCCTCAAAAGATGCCACTGGCGAAAACGATCCTGGAACTTTTGCCGGATAAGGATGACAAGAAGCTTCCACTCCTGGTGGCGCATACCCACAGACATCTGGATCATCGCGCCGGCGATCCTCAGTTCGCGTCTCTGCCATCGGTCCAGGTCGTGCCCATAGATTTGGACGGAGTTCGAGCGTTCTTCGGTTTCACTAACTGGCCGAACGAGATTGCCCATCTGGATTTGGGTGGCCGAACTGTGGACGTAATTCCGACGCCCGGACATAACCAGACTCACGTGGCTTTTTACGACAACAAAACCGGGATTCTTTTTTCGGGAGATTTTCTGATGCCGGGCCGATTACTGATTCAAGATGCCGCCGCTTACCGCGAAGGCGCCGTGCGAGTTGTCGACTTTCTGAAGACGCGGCCGCTTACCCATATCCTGGGCGGGCACATCGAATTGAACACAACAGGACACGCCTACCGATTCGGATCTCACTACCATCCCGATGAGCATCGGCTCGAATTGACTAGAGAAGACTTAACCGCGTTGCCAGCCGCGTTTGAGCGCTTCAACGGCTTCTACTCGCGATACCCGAATTACATTCTTACCAATCCCATTCACAACCTTCTGGCGCTTCTGTTTGCGGCGCTCGCGTTGCTGAGCGTAGTCGTTTTCGCACTGCGCCGATTCTGGCAGCAACGGCGACGCCGTGGCTGATCGACCTCCTTCGGATTTGGTCCACCTTTGCGCTGAGGCTTGTCGTGGAATTGTCGTTTGACCATCGGCGAAACTGGAATCGTGTTTGAGGAGGCCAAATTGAGCCAGCAACAGGAGGAAAAATCATGAAAGCAGTGCGGATCGAGCGTTATGGAAATGAAGACGTAGTGGAACTCGTGGAAGTGGAACGGCCGCGGCCGGGAGAGAACGAAGTGCTGGTGAAGGTGAACGCGGCGGCGGTGAACCCGGTTGATTGGAAAATTCGCGACGGATTAGGTGAGATGTTCGGGTTGAAGCCGCCGTTGATTCTCGGCTGCGAGGTGGCCGGGACGGTGGAAGAGGTCGGCAATCAGGGTCCGAGCCGGACGGGCATTAACAATTTTGCAGTGGGCGATGAGGTTTATGGTTATCTCAGCGCGCACAGTGGCGGTTATGCCGAGTATGTGGCGGCGCCGGCGAGCGAGTTCGTTCGGAAGCCAAAACAGATCGATTTCGATACCGCGGCGTCTGTGCCAGTCGCGGCGCTCACGGCGTGGCAGGGCATTTTCGATCACGGCAAGCTCGCGAGTGGGCAACGCATCCTGATCACAGGCGCGTCGGGCGCGGTCGGTTCGATGGCGGTGCAGCTGGCGAAAAACAAAAACGCGCACGTGATCGGAATAGGGTCGGGCCGGAACGAGGAGTTTGTGAGAAAACTCGGAGCGGATGAGTTCATCGATTACAAGCAAGCGAAATTCGAAGATAAAGTGCGCGATGTGGATGTGGTGTTCGACACCTTGGGCGGCGACAAGCAGGAGCGCGCTTTTCAAACGGTAAAACGCGGCGGTTTCCTGGTGAGCACGGTCAGTCCGCCGTCAGCGGAAAAGGCGAAGGAGTTCGGCGTGACAGTGGCGATGGTGCAGATGATGCCAAAGCCTGACCAGCTCGCGGAGATCAATCGGCTGGTCGAGAGCGGGAAACTAAAGGTACGCGTGGCGGCGGTGTTGCCGCTTGCGGACGTCAAGAAGGCGCATCAACTCTCCGCCGGTGGACACGCGAACGGGAAGATTACTTTGCATCCTTAAGACCGGCGCTGAGTTAGACGATCCGCGAGGCGTGTGCGCTACCCAGTGGTGTCCAAAAATGTCGTCGAGTTCCAATCAGAGCTCTCAGATCGAAGTGCGTGGACACGGGAATTTCGGCCTGGCAGTCGAAACTGACAGGCTAGTCCCGCAGTCGCGGGATGCTCCCTCGAATCAGAGGCTAGCGATTAGTTGGCTGCGGCAGCCTTGATGAGCGCTCTCTGATTCCAGTTGGCGCGCAAAACTTTCATCTCGGCGTTGAGCGTCTGCAGGCGCCGGACGACGCCCTTATATTTTTTCGTGATTCCCGTGCCCGTTCGATTGACCGCGCCTTGGCCGACTAAACCTTGAAGTTTTTCATAAACGCGCAAGCGCAGCATCTCTTCACCTCCACCGGCAAGGTTTCGCTCGCGGAGATTGAGCAGGATAATGTCGAACAAGGGTTTGAATTCAAATGAGGCTTTGGAGGAAAGCACGTCCACCAGTTCTTCGGTTATGTTGTCGGGTACGCGACGCGTGAAAGAGATAGCAGACCGTTTGGACATCTATAAGTATAGCACCGATTCGGGAAATTGCGCCCAGGCGCGCAGAAGGCGTAGGATGGATCAAATGCCGTTCAGGAGATCTTGAGTAGACTGGGGTCGCAATAACCTCCTTCGCTGAAAGCTACGGCGCGTCGAGAGCCGCTTATGAAGCAGGCTTTTGTGCATCGTGTTTTTAGACTGGCGGAAGACAGACGGGTTGATTAGCTGAGGCAAGGCGCGAAATTCCCAGACTTCTGAAACTCAAACCGTCCCTCGACTGGCTTCTTATCTTCGTTCTGTTAGCGATTCTTCTGCGCTTCTGGCCCGGCGGTATCAGTCCGACTGCGCTCTTCGTTTGCTCCGCTCTCGGCATCATTCCGGTCGCGGGCTGGATCGGGCGCGCGACCGAAGCGCTCGCCGCCCGCGTCGGGGTGGGCGTGGGAGGATTGCTCAACGCCACTTTCGGGAACGCCGCGGAGCTGATCATCGCCGGCATCGCCCTTTCCAAAGGTCTGACCAATGTGGTGAAAGCCTCCATTACGGGATCGATCATCGGTAACGTGCTGCTGGTGCTCGGCCTCTCCATTCTATTTGGCGGCACTAAATATAAGGAACAGCGTTTCAACGGCACCGCCGCGCGCACTTTCGTCATCTCGCTCTCGCTGGCCGCGATCGGGCTCATCATCCCGACGGTATTTCACCTCGCCGCCGATGCCAGTCCTCGCGGCTGGAACCCGCTGGTCGAGCAGAAGCTATCCTTAGCCATCGCCGTTGTCTTGTTCCTTACCTATTTCTGCATGCTCGGTTTCTCGCTTCGGACTCACAAATATTTCTTCCAAGGCGCTGAGGAAGATGTGGAAGAAAGAGGCGGGCAATGGTCGCGCGGCAAGGCCATTATCATCCTGCTCATCGCTACCGCCCTGGTCGCCCTGCTCTCGCAGTTTCTCGTCGGCACGATAGAAAATGTCCGGGACTCCGTCGGCGTGACCGAGGTATTTGTCGGTGTTATCGTGGTGGCGATTGTGGGTAACGCGGCCGAGCACTCGACTGCCATCCTGATGGCGATGAAAAACAAGATGGACTTGACCATTGGCATTGCCATCGGCTCAAGTCTGCAAATCGCGCTTTTCGTCGCGCCCGTGCTGATTTTTCTCTCCTATCTTTTCGGCCGGCCGATGGACCTCGAATTCACGATGCCGGAAGTTGTCGCGGTCGTAGCCTCGGTTTACATCCTGTTTCAGATCAGCGGAGACGGCGAGACGAACTGGATCGAAGGCGTCCAACTTCTGTCCGTCTATGTGATTCTCGGGATTCTCTTTTTCTTTCTGCCGGAGCCGCAACACGTCGCACCCTAGGCTTCGCGCGATTCTCGCGAACCATCGGGATTATTTGTGCAGCCAACGTCGAGACTGTAACTGCCCGAGATGCCGTTGTTCGTGGCGCGTGAGTCGCAGGCGCACTCCAATGGAGTACACCAGATAATAGCCTATCAATCCGGCGGCGACTGCCACGGAAAGCTGTGTTCCGGAGGCCGTGATCAGCCAGTGCTGATCACCTGGAGCGCTGTTGCCGGAGTGCGTGGCGCGCCACCAGCCGTAGATGAAGCGTGCTGCGATCGTCAACGTGACGATCAAGGCGAGCCAGCGGCTCGGAGTGTAGAAAAGTCCTTCGGGTCGGCTTTCCCAACGAGTCATTGCTAAACCGAGCAAGCTGAGAATGCCTCCAAAGGCCATACCAATCAGAGCAAATCGAAGGGCTGACCCAACCCAAAAGGAGAGCAGCAAGGTGAAGGAGAGAAAGAGAACGGCCGAGAAGCTGGTCATCCAAACATTCAGGCTGGCGATCCAGCGCCGAGCTTGTCGTCGAGCAGTGCCGGCGCGATAGCGCAAAGCAAGGGAAAGCAAAACTACGCCGGCCAGGGCGAGCAGAACAAAAAGCAGTAGTGCAAAAAGGATGATCGGCACCGCTGATGTTAGCACGAACCGCCGAACCTCTTGCGAGAGTGGGTCAGTGTCGCGGAGAAATGTGCTGGATCAGGCCGCGTATTTCGATTTCAGATGGTCGATGTACGCGCTGTAAGTGTCCGCGAGCGGCGCGCTTTCAATGAAGAGAATGTTCTCGGCATTAAATTGAGCGCTCCGCGAAAAATTATAAGAGCCGGTGATCACAGTGTTGTCGATCACGAGAACTTTGTTGTGCATGAAATTGTGGCGCCCGGCCGGCGTGTAAGGCGTTGAGTTTTTCCTGATCAGACCGGCGCGCGTGATGATCTCTTTGAGCGCGCCGGTTTTCCATCGATTTTGCGGCACTTCCTGCCACTGCACGTAAACCTGCTCCATTTGCGTGCGATCGTAGATTCCATCCACGGCGACACGCCCGCGACGCAACAAATTCCCGAGCTCCCCGATCAGCGTGCCGGAGTTGATCAGCAAGCTGCAGATGCGAACGCGGCGCTGCGCTGATCGAACGCGTCTTGCGATCTCCGAATCGATTTCCAAACCGCAGCCCGGCGAAAACATCACACGCGCATTAGCTGATTGATTGGAAAACGTGAGCGGCACTGGCTGAGTGTGGATGTCGCCGGTGTGCTCGAAGTTTTGCTTCTCCCATAGATCCTCAAAGTTTTGCGCGTAATAATTGGCCAAAGCCTGCGAGTCGATTTCGACAATATTGTTTTCCATTAAAGTGAAGGCGTCATCCGTCATATTGGCCGAGCCAGTCCAGACGGTTTGTCCATCGCGTACTACGAATTTGCTGTGCATCAGTTTCATTCCGGCGATGCGGCGCCACGGGTAACCTAACGATTGGACGAATGCGCCCGTCCCCGCAGGTGCTGGGTCCTGACCAGCGGCGAGATCTGGCTGGGGCGGTTTATCGGCGTCATAGCAAAAACGAATTTCCACACCTGCCTGAGCTCGGTCGCGCAACGCCGCTGATAATTGGGCGCGGAGCGGATCGCTGAATCGCATGTCGTAAATAGCAAAACCCAGCGTCTGCTTCGCCGCGCGTATAAACGTGGTCAGCCGCGCCATGACGTCGTCAGCGGATTGTTCGCCTTCAGCGAGAAAGGACACCGAGAGATTATCCATTGATGAGATGCTCAGCCGGTTAGCGAAGGCTGACAACGCCATCGGCGCGACCCATATTACGTCGAAATGCTTGAGCCTTCTGCCGACGAAATACGCGCCTGGAGCAATTCCGTCACTCAATTCATGATCGATTACCTCGGCGGTCTCCGTGATCGGCCGCTATATCGTCATACGTCTTCACGCGAGATTCGCGACGGGCTCGACCCCGCGCTTCCGGCCAAGGGAACCGATTTTGATGCGCTGCTGAAAGTTTTTCGCGACACGATCGTGCCGTTTAGCCGGCAAAACGCGCATCCGCGGATGTTTGGCTATGTCCAATCGCCTGGGACTCCCATCGCGGCGTTCGCCGACCTGTTCGCTTCGATTTTGAACGCCAACCTCACGATCTGGCGTTCGGCGCCGGCGCCGGTGGAACTCGAACGCCTGACAATCGATTGGATCCGGCAAATTCTTGGATTCAATGCTGGAGCCGGTGGGCTCTTTGTTAGCGGTGGATCAATGGCCAATCTCATCGGGATCGCTATGGCGCGGCAGACGAAGAATGATTCGTCAGGTCGCTTGCGCATTTATGCGTCGAGCGAGGGGCATTTTTCTGTCGCCAAGGCAGCGGCGCTTTTGGGGATTGGGCGAGAAAATGTGCGCAACGTTGCAGTGGACGAGCGCTTCAGAATTCGACTAGACGATCTTGTTGCAAAAATCACCGCTGACCTGGAGGCGGGATACGTTCCGTTCTGCGTGGTTGCGAATGCCGGAACCGTGAACACGGGCGCGGTCGATCCGTTAAGGGAAATTCGAGAGATTGCGGACCGCTTCCAACTTTGGATGCACGTGGATGGAAGTTATGGCGCGTTTGCTGTGCTCGCGGAAGCGGCGAGAAAATTGTTCGCAGGCATGGAGCAGGCGGATTCGATCGCGCTGGATCCTCACAAATGGCTTTATCTCCCGGTGGACGTTGGCTGCGTAATTTACCGCAACCCCGAGATCGCCCGGGCCGCGTTTGCTTATGAGGCTGAATACACTCGCATGTTTGGTGAGGAGGCAGACGAGGCTTTTGTATGCTGGGACTACGGGCCGGAACTATCGCGGCGGTTCCGGGCGCTTAAAGTGTGGATGTTGTTAAAAGGCGTGGGACTCGATTCTCTGGGCGCGGCGATTGAAAGCAATCTTGCGTGTGCGGGCTACCTCGAGTCGATGGTGCGAGCCAGCGATGACTTCGAGATGGTCGCGCCAGTCCAGCTATCGATCTTTTGCTTTCGTCATGTGCCAGTGCAGCTCAGGAATCAATCGCCCAAAGCAATCGATGGTTTCAATGAACGCCTGCTAGTCGCTGTGCAGCGAGATGGCAGTTCGTATCTTTCCAATGCCACGCTCAGTGGTCGCTTCGCGCTGCGCGGTTGCGTTTTAAACTATCGGACGACTTTGCGCGACATGGAGATCCTGCTCGACGATTTGCGACGCGTGGGAAGAAAGGAAGACGTAAGAAGTCAGAAGTAAGAAGTCGTGATGGAGTTTCGGCGGTCATAGACCGCCGCTACAGTTTTCCGCAATCCGCACCCCAAGAACTTGCCGCTCCCTCGCCGCGGCGCGCGGGCTGCGCGCGCGCGCTATCGCTTTTGCGATGCAGAGCGCGGCGTGATGCGGTGACGCAGCTGAAGGAACGGCCGTTCGACGGTAAAAAAGAGAATCGTTGCGGCAGCGTAAACGCAGAGCTCAACGCAGACGAGAGCTGGGACGGAGGTGAGCGCCATGTTGTGGCTCGCGCAAAATTCCTCGACGAAGCGGATGACGATTTTCTGAATTAAGTAGGCGCTGTAGGCTATACTAGCGATGAACGCAGCACCAGGAATTGCGATCCGACGAAGAAATAATCGCGGGCTGACTGCACAAATCAGAAGCGCGGCCATGCCGAGAGCGATGAGCGGGAATTGCCAGGTGCAGGCAGTGACGCTGAGATAATCACCTTCGCCCAACCATAAGCCGTAAACAATGAGCACGAGCGCCGGCAGCCAAAGCCAGATCCCCCAGTTGGTGAGCCGTCGCCACCGTTGCGGCCGGAATTTTTCGATCGCGGCCAGGGCAACACCGAAGACAAGCGGATCGAGTCGGGTCCAGGTCGGATAATAAATCCACGCCTGGAAACCGCGAAATGAAACCCCAGTTTCGGTAAGATTTTGATAAGCGAGAAATGCGCGGAGCGCGATTCCACCGAGAACAATGACGCAGGGAATTATCAGCCCCGCGCGCGGCCAGCAATTTGCGAAAAGCAAAATGAACGGCAGCGCGAGATAAAATTGGTCCTCGACTGCGAGCGACCATGCGTGCGAGAACGCCGTCCCGCCATGAAGACCGATGTTTTGGATGGAGAGAAGGAATTTCCAAAGCGGCTGTGACATTTCGGAATACTCGCGCCACGAAGGCAACAAAAAGTAAATTGCGAGTACCGCAAAATACGCCGGCATGATCCGTAAAACCCGGCGAGCAAAAAAACGGCCGAGATTCATGCGCCGATCGCGCGCGAGCGGCGCGAGCAATTGACCGCCAATCAAATAGCCGCTGAGGACGAAAAAAAGATCGACTCCAATCCAACCGAATCGATCCACCCGACCGGGCAGTTTGAACCCAAAAAGCGCGGCGTGGTAAATGACAACCACAATGATGGCGAGCGCGCGGAGAAGATCGAGACCCGGTTGGCGTTCGCGATCGGTAAAGCGCGGGTCAACTTCGAGCTCACGATGGTGAATCTTCGACCGGACTGGCGTTGCACAACTCACGAATATAGTTCGCCGATTCTGGCCAAATCTTTCTATCAATTATTTGCGGCAGTGGCGGAGAACGCGGTAACCGCGGGCGTGTAAGATTCGGTCGTGGACACAATCAGTTCGCAAAAGCACGACGTTTCCAGCGCTGCCTGCACCGTCGTGATTCCGACTTGAGACGACAGCTGCTGCCGTGTGTCACCGACCAGTTTCAACCAGTTTGTGACAAGCTGAAGATAGTCAATGAAGGTAAGCTGGGCCGGACTTAGCTGAGCTTCTTCTGCGATGACTGGCAGCTCTCTTCGGAAGCGTTGGTAATCCTGCCAGATCTTCGTTCCGCCGGGAATGGCAGCTTTCCCGGGTGCCGATTGCAGCCAGTCGCGCACATGCCGAATTGCTTTAGCAGGGCTTCTATGGTGCGCCCTGATGTCTTGGCCGCCAATGTCCGAGATGAATCGCTGGTAACGGTACGGAGCACGATCCATGATTAAGCAGAGTCTCTGAGACGAGCGCCCGCCGAATCGTTTAGCGCCGAGAAAAATTCCCAGCTCCAATGGCATATTGAAGCGGGGCAGTCGATACGGCTGATGTTCGACTTCGGTCCGAGAAATGTCGTGGATGCTGTGATTACATTCGGCGATCAGCTGATAGATATTTTCAATCCGCACTTCGGCTGCGTCGGTCAGCTCCAATGTGCATCTCGGAACGAATCCACATGCCGCAACGCAAAAGACAATCGCGTCGAAGAGCGGCTGATATTGTTTATCGAACGGGCAGTTAATGAACAGGCTAGCGCTCGGCGACGCTCGCATTCTGCGCTAACCATGCTTAACCACCAGGAACACGTCCTTGCCCGCGCCGGATCGTATTCGCGCCTTATACGTTTTCGGATCCGTTCGCTTTAATTCTGCGATTTTCCGGACCGCTTCTTTGATAATAGCCTTTGAAACAGTTCCGCTTCGCTGCACGTCTGGGATTGGCCGATACTTCGTTTCGGGCATGCCGTAAAATATCGGCGCCGGCGTGAATTGTCATCACAAATTGTTTCAACGATCCACGACAAACTCGCCGCGATCCGATATCCGCAGTCTGCAAAACTCGGCGCGCCCCGGCGGTCGCGCGCTACTTCTTTCGCTTGTAATTGGTCTCCCGCACTTCGCCGAGGCTACCGCGGACAGGCCAGCGTTTACTTCTTGCGTGTGTAAGCAATTTCCATGGTTTTTCGCTCCTGACCGCCGTGGTTTTCGTACCATTCAAGCAGCATGTGGTTGTTGTCGGCGACTTTCAGCACTTCTCGGACTTGTGTTTTCATTCCCGGCATGGGCTCCATTTCACTCGTGTAAGTGAATGTCTTGGTCGCGGGGTCGTAGGTTCCTTCGGAGAGCTCAATCCCAGTGCCCATATTGTCGATCCATGAGCCGATGAACTTTTTCTTTACGTTGTCATAGCCTTCGATTGCATGGCCTTTGAACGTCATCTCCTTTTTCTTACCGTCGGGTCCGGGCATTTCCATTTTCCCGGTCACGTCCATGACACAGTAGCGACCATCCATGATGCTCTTGCGGGTGGCGGTGCCTTTGGATTCCTGCGGCTTCGCGTTCGGGTCGGGGTTCATCCACATTTTGATGCTGTAATTCCAATTGCCGTTCATATCCGCGAGCAGCTTATGGTTCTCGTTGAGCTTCGATATCTCCATCATCTGCTTCATCATCTCCTGCGGATTAGGCTGGCCCGCCGCAGTTGCTGGTTGGGCTGCAGTCGAACCTGTGGCAGTCGCAGGTGATGTGGCGGGACTTTGCGCAAATAAGGAAGCCGCGATCAATGTCGCGAACAGGATTGTCATTAATGACATAAATGTTTTCATGACAGAATCTTGCCAGCGATCAGTGACGACTGGCAAGTGACAAGTGCGAAGTACGAACAGTCCCCTGCGAGACGACCCAAGCAATTAGTGAGAAAACAAGAAAATTTGAATCAGGAAACCAGAAATCCAGGAAAAATCTGAACAGTTTGCGCGGCCGATGTCGCATCACAGGCGGTTCGGCATAAGGTGTGGAAAATGAAACAAGAAAATCCGACGATTGAAATTCGTCCCGGCATCACCCGCCGGACGGTCGCAAATGGCAAGACGATGTATCAGATGATGGCTACGCTGGCAGCCGGGAGTCGCATGCCTGCGCACTCGCATCCGCAGGAACAGATCGTTCACATTCTCGAAGGGAAAATGCGACTCATCGTTGATGGCGTGCCGCACGAGCTTTCAACCGGCGATTCTTTTTATCTCGCGAGCAATGTCTCGCACGGTGTGGAAGTGATGTTGCCAACCCGTGTGCTCGATACCTTCAGCCCGCCGCGGAACGATTATCTGGCGATGGATGAAAAAGTTCTCCACGGCGCGCTGTAACTCGTCCAGCGGGGAACAATTATTTCGCCGCATTTGATCAGCGCGATCATCTCTGCGTCCAGCCATTCTCCGTGCGGACAAACTCCTCCGTCGAGAAAGGGTCGAACGCGGCGCGCTACTTTCTCACATCGATAAAGATTTCCCAGCGCTTTACGCTCTCAAGTTTGAGAATGCCGTGCTCCATCCATGGATCATTTTTCACTTTCTCTCTGACTTCATTTTCATCTTCAGCATTGAAGATCAACACAGCGCCGCCTTCATCAACCAAAGGTCCGCCCATTGAGATGCAACCTTCGTCCACGAGCTTGTCGATGAAAGCGGCGTGTTCGTTCCAGAAAGGCTGCTCACGCGTGCCCTTCGACTGATTGCGATTAGGGCCAGCCGAAGACAATGCCAGGAATGTATTTTTCATTTCAATCAAACTGAACGCGGAAAGCTAGATCCTCAACTGTTGTCGCGCCTTGTTGCTTTTGATTGAACCGCGCTTCGGTGGGTGCACAGTAACCGGGAGGATGAAAGCCGATGCCGCAGTGCAGAATTCGAGTGCGAGGAAATTAATCGTCTTCCTCGCTGTGCTTATAACCGTCTGTCTGGTATCGCTCATAATTGCGGGTGTTACCAGCTTGATCACGTTGGCCGACAGAATTCACCCGATCGCAGGCACGATCGTGTTCTGGGTTATTTGTCTGGCTGCCGGGATTCTCGCGCTCTATTGCGTGATTGCATACGCAAAACTTCCGGCTGCGCTTGTCCCGCCAGAGGAAGATTCCGGCCCAAAGCACGACGCCTACTTGCAGGCTCTCCGTGTGCGACTAGCCGCAAATCCCCGGACAAGAGGCATGTCTCTGGTTACAAAGGAAGAGATCGAAAATGCAGTCGGCCACCTTTCAGCAGAGGCGGATTCAGTTGTCCGCAGGACAGCAAGCACAGTGTTTCTTAGTACAGCGCTGATGCAAAATGGGCGGCTAGATGGGCTCATTGTCCTCTTCACTCAAATTCAAATGGTTGGACGTGTTGCCCGCATCTACGTCCAACGTCCTTCTCCTCGCGAATTGGGGCGACTGTATGCGAATGTTGCTGGCACAGCTTTCGTCGCGAGTGGTCTCGAATCGCTCGACCTTGGAGAAATGGTCGCGCCGCTTGCTGTCTCTGTCGTGCCGGCACTCAAAGGCGGAATTCCGGGGCTGAGCGGTATCTCAGCTCTCCTGGTGAAATGTGTTTCCAACGGAGCTGCGAACGCGTTCCTCACACTGCGTGTGGGAGAAGTGGCGCGGCGTTATTGCGAACTTACTTCACGATGTTCACCTGAGCTTATCCGCAAATCCGCTACAGCCGCAGCTGTTCAGCATCTTGGCCGAATCGTGCGCGAAAACGGGGCGCTTGTCGTGCGGAAAATTTGGTTAAGCACTGGACGGGCACTGATCGATAGCGGCGTGTCAAAAGCCGAAGATATCGCAGGCGCGACACGAGATCTCTTTGGCAGAATTTCGCCCTGGCGATTGAAAGAAGAAGATCGACCCGCTCGTTCGTGATCCATCGGGCGTATCTCGCCTTACGCAGGAACCGAGCGAGAGTCGTCTCCATTTGCGTCGCCTCTTTCAGCAGCGCGTTCCTGGCATTTTTTCAAATCGAGTTTGCCGGAGGCGAGGACCGGGATTGCCTCGACGCGCTGGACATTCTTTGGAATCCACAAGTTTGGAACACCTGCTTCCTGGAGTTTTTTGCGCAGCTCGGCAAGATCGATGTCCACTGCGCTGAGCAGCACAAGCGCTTCGCCCTTGGCCTCGTCCTGCACACCGACGATTGCAATGGGGCGCTCCTCTCTCCCGGATAGCTCCAGTAGATCGATGATCTTTTGTTCGATTGTTTCGTGCGGCACCATTTCACCGCCAATTTTTGAAAAACGCGACAGACGACCTTCGATGTAAAGGAACCCGTCTTCGTCGAACCGACCGATATCACCAGTTTTTAACCAGCCATCGCGCAGGATTTCTGCGGTTCGTTTGGGATCGTGCAGATATCCTTCGAAAATGTTTGCTCCCCGCAGCCACAACATCCCCGTTTCAAAAAGTGAAAGTTTCCTTTCCGATTCCGGTTCACGGATTTCCGCTGCCATTCCCGGCGCCAGTCTGCCAACCGATCCCAAACGGCTGGATGGTTGCACTTGTTCTCCGGGTTTTCTCGGCTCCGGATCAGGCAAATTGACGCTGGCCACTGGCGCGGTCTCAGTGAGTCCGTAGCCTTCGAAAACCTTTTTGTGGAAGCGTTCCTCAAAATGGCTCGCAAGATCCAGAGGCAATTTTTCTGCGCCGACGATGATGAGACGCAAGGTGCGGAGCTGCTGTGCCTCGGCTTTGCGCAGATACACACGCAGAAAAGTCGGCGTCGCGAGCAGGAACGTCAGCTTATATTGTTCAATTAACGCCGCGCACCTGCCGGCTTCCAAGGGATTTGGATACGTTACGATGCGCACGCCTTCGATGAGCGGGTACCAGAGTGTGACCGTCGATCCGAAGGTGTGAAAAAACGGCAGCGAGCCAAGAATGGCGTCAGTTTTCCTTGCATCCAGCAGCTCCCGGAATTGCGACACATTTCCGACGACATTGCGGTGGCTGACGACAACGCCTTTCGGTTCGCCCGTTGTTCCGCTGGTAAAAAGCAAAACCGCTTCGCTGTGGCCGCCTTTCTTTGGGATTTGCAAAAGTCGCAAAAGCAAACGCGCCGGCGCTAAGAGTGACACGATCAACCAAAAAATAATTTGGCGTTTCATACGCGGCATCAATTCGTCCAGTTTCAAGACGCGTTCCGGCCACGGAAAGTCCTTGAGTCGTTCCATGAACGGCGTGGCTGAAATGGCGACCCTCAAATTGGCGCGCCTGCAGCAGGATTCATTTGCCGCGCGCCCCATCGTAAAATTGAGATCCACAGGAACTTTGTTTGCCAGCGTCACAGCCAGATTTGCCACCATCGAGCCTTTGCTGGCGGGTAAGACGATCGCTATTCGTTCATCGGAAAATTCTTTTCGAAGAAAGCGACTCAGTGCTGCCGCCGCGCCGAGCAATTTCGCCCGGCTAAGTTTGCTGTGATCCATTCCATCGATCACAGCTGTCCGGAACAGCCGGCGCTTTAGACCGCGCACGCATTCTTCTGCAAGGTGCCGATCCAGTGATGGCCTGCGGCTGAAGCAGAGTTCGCCAAGTTTCAGCAACTCCTCGCGCATGGTCGCGACATCCGCAGCCTGGGCCTTGAGCGGTTTGCCGAACGCTATGGTAACAGGGTAGCGGATTCGCTTCGGAAATTTTGTGAAAAATCGTCCGCCTTGAAATGAGAAGATCGATCCCCAGAGTTGATCCAGCCAAACCGGAACGACCTGCGCATTCGCGTGCCGCGCGATCAATTCGAAACCGCGCTGCAGACGCAAGAGCGTGCCCGTGCGTTCCAGCTGGCCCTCTGGGAAAACACACACGATCTCGCCCTCGGCGAGTTTTTCAGCAGCGGCGCGAACCGCCTGGTGCGAATGGCGGATATTGATCGGGATGCAGCCAAGCGCACGTAAGAACGGATGCAAAATCGGTTTATGATAATACGCCTGGTCGATCACATAGCGGATCGGACGCGGACAGGCGAGCTGCAGAACGAGCGCGTCCACCCAACTGATATGATTGGGCACGAGGAGAAACCCGCCATCCGGCAGGCTTTCCAAGCCGGTCGCAGTGACCCGATACAAGCAACGCACTAGCAGCCGACCAAAAAAATAGAGCGCGCGTTCGGTGCGAGACGTCGAAGCCATCGTTTATGATTTACAATCGGCGGTAGCCAAACTGCAATCGGCAATTGTCGATGCAATCTGTCTCGAAAATACTCCCGACCGGAGCGCGTAGCGCCCTTTTCCTTCTGCTGGCCATCAATCTTTTCAATTATATCGACCGGCAAATCCTGGCCGCTCTCGAGCCTGATATTCGGGCAACTTTTTTCGCAGTGGGCGACGTAAATGCTATGACGAAGACCGGCTTCCTCGGAGACGCGTTTTTTGTAACTTATATGCTGAGCGCGCCGATTCTCGGCTTGCTCGCGGATCGATTCTCGCGCTGGATCATCGTCGGTTGCGCTGTGATTTTGTGGAGTTTGGCCAGCGGCGGCTCCGGTCTTGCAGCGACATTTGCGATCCTCTTTGCAACTCGCGTATGCGTCGGAATTGGCGAAGGTGGCTACGGGCCGGCGGCGCCGACGATTTTGTCCGATCTTTTCCCGATCGAGACGCGAGGCCGGATCATGGCGATCTTTTGCGCGGCGATTCCAGTTGGCAGTGCGCTCGGCTATGTGATCGGTGGCTTGATCGGCGCTCACCTAGGCTGGCGTTGGGCATTTTATCTCGTTGCCCCGCCGGGTTTATTGCTAGGCCTTTTGTGCTTCTGGCAACGGGACCCGCGCGTGGCTGCAAATCATCAACAGAAATCGTCCCGCCGCAGCATCAGCGATTACTTGAACTTGTTCCGCACGCGCTCCTATCTCATCAACTGCATCGCGATGACACTGATGACTTTTGTAACCGGTGGTCTTGGATTCTGGGTACCAGCTTATCTGCGTTATCGGAATCAAAGCCCCGCCGTAGGCATGACGATCTTTGGCTTGATCACGGTCGTCGCAGGTTTGGTCTCGACGCTTTTGGGAGGCGTCATTGCCGACAGATTGCGCTCACGTTTGCCCGGTTCCTATTTCTGGGTCTCGGGAATCGGGATGTTAATCGCGTGTCCCATTTTCGTTGTTGCACTTTACATTCCATTTCCTGCGGCGTGGGTCGCAATGTTCCTCGCGATCTTTTTCTTATTTTTGAACACAGGTCCATCAAACACGGCTCTCGCCAACGTTTCGTTGCCAGCCGTGCGAGCAACGGCGTTTGCTGTAAACATTCTTGTGATCCATGCGTTGGGTGACGTGCAGGCGTTCTGGTTGCTTGGTTACATCGGCGGTCACACGAACATGCGCGTGGCGTTTCTGGTCGTGTCCGGAATAATCTTCGCCTCTGGACTGGCCTGGCTCTTGGGGGTGAAATATCTTCCCGCGGATACAGCTGCTGTAGAAACTGCCGAAACCGCCTGAACCCTCGTCCAGTCCTGGGAAATGCTTACGTCGATCTTGCGCCATTTATTGATCTGTTTCTTGATGTGCTTGGTAGGCAATGTTTACGCCGATGGAATCCCCGATGATTGCACGCAGCTCATCCTCGGTATCGCGCCGACGTGGAACTCGATGCGCGGAGAGCTGCGATTGTTCGAGCGACCGCGCGGTGGGGAGTGGGTTGCGGTAGCTGGACCTTTTTCGGTGCTGTTTGGCAAGAATGGCGTCGCATGGGGCACGGGTCTGGCGGGGCAAAACGAGCCGGGACTTCGGAAGCAAGAGCGAGATGGCCGCGCCCCCGCAGGAGTGTTCGAAATTGGTCAGGTCTTCGGATACGATTCGCACCTGCCTGCGGGAGCTGATTATCCCTATCATCAGGTCACTGACGCCGACGTTTGGAGCGATGACCCGCGCTCACCGCATTACAACCGCCATATCGTGATCGATCCCAAAAATCCGCCAGACAATTACACGCACGAAAAAATGCGCTCGGGTGACTTCGCATATCAGTGGTTAGTTGAGATCAGGCATAATTCCGATCCGCCGGTGCCCGGCGCAGGAAGCGCGATTTTTTTTCATACTCGCCGCGGTGTGGATCGGCCAACCACTGGCTGCACGACAATGGCCAGGGAGAACCTGGTGAAGCTAATTACATGGCTGCGAGCAAAACGGCATCCGTGCTACGCACTATTGCCAACCGTCGAATACAACAAAAGATGGAGATCATGGAACCTGCCTCCGCCAGAAGCGCTGAAGCATGACGGCGGTGCTCCTCGCGAATGACTCTGATGCTGTAGCGTCCGCTGTCCTCAGCGGATTGAGCACGTGCTGCGCTGAGACAGCGCACCCTGCAGCCGCTGAAAATCTAACCGGCCGGTTCTGCGCGGTTTGCTTTGGTCAAAATGTTTGGCAGCTCCAAAGCCGCTTGACAGTCCGAGCGCGTTTTCCGGCGGTACGCCTTCCAGCACTCCAAAAATCCCGGGGCGAAATCTTGCGGTCGCGCCGATGTCCAACCGTCGATAATCGCCGGAGGAAAAAATGCGCCTTGCTCGATTTCAGACTTGTCCGGCACGAGATCTCCACAAGCCAGCCCTCGATACAGCCAGATAAACTCCTGATCAGTATTTTGCGAGGCTGGAAGCTTTGAAATTTTTTCGAGAAGCACCGTGACGCCCAATTCCTCCTTCAATTCGCGCCGAGCTGTTTCGTCATAATTTTCGCCGGCGCTTACGTGACCGGCAGCACTCGAGTCCCACTTCAATGGATGCCGATCTTTAGACCGCGAGCGTTGCTGCAAATAAACGTCGCCGGCGTCATTAAATATCAGCATATGGACAGCGCGATGGCGCAAGTTATTCCCATGCACCTCCGAGCGACGCGCGTATCGCACTATTCGATCGTTTTTATCAACGACTGGGAAGCGTTCATTGGTCGTTACGCATGTGTCAGGCGATGGAGGCGGCGCGATGGAATTGGCCAGGCCAATCCATTGCAGCAACGATAGCTCTTCCGCTCGAGCGTTAACGGCGATGTTAAGACGGCGCGAGACTGTGTCCCAGTCTTCGACGTGTTCGCGAATTAATTTTCTTAACTGTTTTCTTCTCTGAGAAAACCCGGCGCGGATCAATTCTAGAAGCAACCGATTATCGCGCTGCGGCAACTCGAGCGGATCGCGTGGCAAGATTCGCACCACTGCGGAATCAACTTCAGGTCGCGGAAAAAAAACGGTTGCAGGAACACTGCGCACATATTTTACGCTATGGTGCAATTGCACGCGCAAGGTCAGCGCTCCGTAATCATGCGTGGATGGCGCTGCTGAAAGGCGCGCTGCCACCTCCTTCTGTAACATCAACAACAACAATGAGATAGGGCTTGGATATTCAAGGAATTTCGACAACAACGCGCTCGAAATGTTGTACGGAAAATTCCCAACCAGCTTCACTGTGCGATGCGCAAAAAGAGAACGCGAATCAAATTCCAGCGCGTCGCTGTTGAGTAATTCAAGTCGCTGATGACGAAAGTGCGTTCGCAAAAAATCGGCGAGCCGGGCATCTTTTTCGATTGCAAGAACATGCGCGCCTTTCTCAAGGATGAAGCGAGTCAGGGCGCCTAGTCCAGGTCCAATCTCGACAACGTAATCGTCAGGGGTGATCTGCGCCTGATCGACAATCCAGCGAGCAAGATTCTGGTCGTGCAGAAAATTTTGCCCGAGTGTTTTGGCCGGCAACACCTGAGTTTCGCGAAGTGCGGTGCGTATCTCTGAAAGCTTCATACGAACACTGCATGCTCCGCGGTGGGACACTCGAAATTGCCATCTCTGTTCACAAGATCGTGTGAACAAAGCACGCAGGAACCGAAAAGTTATTCACAAGTTATTCGATGGCCTTGGAGGCTCTCGTCGGCCCATCCAATCGGCGCAGCTTGTGTGAGGCTTTTTTCCGGTCGTCCAGATATTTTCGTCGTGCATCTCTCAACGAGACGCCACCGATAAAGAATGCGCTCGCCGCGCGACCGATCGCGTATGTGCCGGCGCCAGCGATCATGCCGCAGAGAACGTTGCCCCAGCCAGGAAAAAATTTCAGCATCGCTCGGGCACCTTCGCGAAGAAGCATTCCTGCGCCGACGTTTGCGCCGAGCGCGGTGATAAATTCTGTCGCAGCGCGTAGACTTCGTTCCCGGCCACTGACGTACATGATGCCCGAGACCATCATCACCTGAAGCGAGGTGAGAACCGGCATGTCCGCGAGAGGAATGGGTTGCGCTCCGATTGCCGTGCAAATCGCAGTCGTCGATTTTATCAACATTTGTGCGACATGATGCTGCGCATCGCGATCGCGCGAAATTCGGATCATCTCGATCTTGGCCTCGTTTGGGAGTTCCCCCACAAGGACCGACATCAAACGCCGTGCGTCGGCCGATTCTTTTCCGGTAAGGCGGATGACGATGAGCAAACGATCGCGCAATGCCGGCTGCGCCTGGAGCGCTTCTTCCAGGTGCGTCACCCGCTTTTCGGACCCGATGCAAAGACCAACAATTTTTCCGCGGTCCGTCGGCCTACCGATTTCCTGTCCCACGCGCGTCACGGTGTTGGTGGCTATTAGCCTCTGCAAATCCAATTCATCGTCGTCGAAAAAGAAAATCACATCGGCGGGTTGGCGCTCGAGATCTTCCTCGATTTGGATTTCAACGGATTCGACAGCGTCCCGCGCATCTAGAATCGAGATCGTTCCGTGGCCGGCTATGTTCCAGTCGGTCCATCGGTGCACCGGCATGAGGGTAACATTTGAAGGTGTTCCTGGTTCCTGAGGAAAAAGGAGGTCAATGATTCGTTGCATTGGCGTTCCGCTCGATCCGACAAAGAGGAATCGTGGGGAGCGCTGTTTCAGAAATAGTTCTTTGAGCGGCGTCAGCTCACGCAATACGGGCCGGCGAATCTTCTCGGGAAGCCTGGCCAGCAGACGTTCGAGTCGCTCGATAATGTGCAAAAGGCCCGTCTGATTCATCTTCGGATTACAGATCGCTGATATAGAAGAAAATTCTCGATGTAGAACGAGAAAAGCGAAAGTCGGAAATCATTTTCCTTCCCTTCGTCTCTGCTTATAGAACAACCATGAATTTGAACCTTGAAATTCTTTCAAAAGCGGCGACTCAGGCGGGCGGTTTGTGCATGGATGCCGTGCAGGCGTCACAATCGGGGCATCTTGGCCTTCCGCTCGGTTGCGCGGAAATCGGCGCGGTCCTCTACGGCTACGCGCTTAAATACAATCCGGACCAGCCGCGCTGGATCAATCGCGATTACTTTGTCCTCTCAGGTGGGCACGGCAGCATGTTTCTTTACGCATGGCTGCACATGAGCGGTTACGACTTGCCCATGTCGGAAATCAAACGCTTTCGGCAACTGCATTCTAAGACGCCGGGCCACCCTGAATTTGGCCATACTCCTGGTGTGGAATGCACGACGGGTCCACTCGGTCAGGGCGTTGGCAACGCGGTTGGCATTTCTGTGGCAACAAAAATGGCAGCGGCGCGTTTCAACACTGATGAGCACAAAATTTTCGATCAGCATGTGATCTGTTTATGCAGCGACGGCGACATGCAGGAGGGGGTGGCGTCCGAGGCGAGCGCACTGGCCGCTCATTGGGGACTCGATAATCTGATCTATATCTACGATTCAAATGCCGTCACACTCGACGCGCCGGCGAAGGAAACGCAGAGCGAAGATACCGGCAAACGCTTTGAAGCATACGGGTTCGACGTCCAGGAAATCGATGGCCAGGACATGCAACAGTTTCTCGACGCGTTCAACATCGCGAAAGAGCGCGACAACGGGAAACCACAGTTCATCATTGCGCATACGCTGATCGGCAAAGGCATCCCGGAAGTCGAAGGAACCTATAAGGCCCATGGAGAAGCGGGCGCAAAATTTGTCGACGCCGCGCGCAAAGCGCTCGGCTTGCCAGATGAACATTACTTCGTGTCTCAGGACGTGTATGACTACTTCGCCGAGCACAAAAAAAAGTTGCTCGCCGATTACGATCGCTGGGAAAAAACTTACGACGCCTGGCGGAAGAAAAATGCTGACAAGGCGAAGCTGCTCGATGCCGGAGTCGAGCGAAAAGTCCCGGCCGATCTCTTAGCAAAGATTCCGGAGTTTCCAAAGGATGCGACGCTGGCGACGCGGAAAGCCGGCGGCGAAGTATTACAGCCGATCGCGCAGGCCATGCCGGTGCTGATAAGCGGCAGTGCAGACCTGTACGGCTCGACCATGAATTACATCAAGGATGGTGGGGATTTTGAGCGCAACAATCCCGGCGGTCGCAACATTCGCTTTGGCATTCGCGAGCACGGCATGTGCGCGATTCTCAATGGCATCTCGTATCACGGACTGTTCCGCGCATCGGGTGCAACATTCATGGTGTTTACCGATTATTGCCGTGCTTCCATTCGACTGAGCGCTCTCGCGAGGCTTCCCAACATTTACATTTTTACTCACGACTCGATCGGCGTCGGCGAAGATGGCCCGACCCATCAACCTGTAGAGACGGTTAGCTCTGTTCGTTTAATGCCGAACATTGATGTAATTCGCCCGGCTGATCCGGAAGAAACCGCAGGCGCATTTGTCGCTGCAGTGCAGCGTATCGAAGGACCAACGTTGCTCTCCCTCACGCGTCAAGTCGTTCCGACGCTAAATGAGATTGATGCAACCCTGCGTCGCGAAGGCGTGCTGCGCGGCGGTTACATCGCGAAAAAAGAGACTGGAAAACTAGATCTGATCATCCTCTCGTGCGGAAGCGAACTGCAACACGCTCTCACAGCCGCGAAAGAACTCGGCGATGGCGTACGGGTTGTTTCGCTCCCGTGTTTTGAGCGGTTCAATCGCCAGCCTTCGGAATACCGCGAAGAAATTTTGCCTAACAAATGCCGTAAACGGATCGCAATTGAAGCTGGTGTGCCGGAAATTTGGTACGAATACGTCGGCCTTGATGGAAAAGTCATTGGGCTGCACGACTTCGGCTTGAGCGCCCCCGGCGCCGAAGTGATGAAAGAGCGTGGCATCGATGCACAGCACGTGATCGATGCGGCAAAGTCGCTCTAAAACGCTTCCTCCGACTCAGCCGCCTCTTCCGCGCGATCTTCAAACCGCGTGAAGTCCTTTAGGAAAGTAAGTTTAACTTGGCCGATCGGACCATTTCTTTGTTTGGCAATAATAAGCTCAGCCTTGCCTTCCAGCTCTGTTCGTTCCTCGTCTGAATCGGCATAATATTCCTCTCGAACAAGCAAACCGACAAGATCGGCATCCTGCTCGATTGAACCTGATTCTCGCAGATCCGCCAGCCGGGGAACTCCTTTGCCGCTGCCCGTTCGGATCTCCGGATTGCGATTCAACTGCGCCACAACAATGATCGGTATATTTAGTTCCTTGGCCAAGCCTTTGAGTCCTGCCGAAATTTCTGAGATTTCCAGTTGCCGATTATCCTGTGCCCGGCGTGAGGTCGATCTCAGCAGTTGCAAATAATCCACAATGATGAGTCGCACATCCTGCTGCGCTTTCAGCCGGCGGGCCTTTGCTCGCAATTCGAGAATCGTGAGACCTGCGCTGTCATCGACGAAGATTTTCGCTTCGGCCAGTTTCGAAGCCGCGTGCGTCAGTTTTGGAAAGTCGGCTTCCGCAAGAAATCCATCTCGCGTTTTAGCTAGGTTGACGCGAGCTCGTGAACAAAGCATGCGCTGAACAAGCTGTTGCGCGCTCATCTCCAAACTGAAAATTGCCACGGGAAGCTTCATCTCGAGGGCAGCATGCTCAGCAATGTTCATTGCCAGCGCTGTCTTTCCCATGCTCGGCCGAGCTGCGATCACGATCATCTCTGAAGCATGCAAACCGCTTGTGAGCTTGTCGAGATCGCGAAAGCCGGTCGAGACGCCTGTAATTGCGCCTTTGTTCTCGAAAAGCTTCTCGATTGATTCAAGAGTGCTCATCACCTGCTCTTTCATCGAGAGCAGCTGGCCTTTGAAGCGGTCTTCGCCCACGGCGAAAATGCGCTGTTCAACTTCGTCTAGAAGATTGTTCACTTCGTCCTGTTCCTCGTAGGCGCGCCGGACACTCTCGGTAGCGGCGGAAATGATCTCCCGTAGAATGTGTTTGTCGCGAACAATGTCGAGGTAGTACCCGACATTTGCGGCGGTCGGAACAAAGGTAAAGAGACTGGTGACGAACGCCGCCCCGCCCACGCTGTCGAGAAGATGTCGATCACGCATCACTTGCGTGAACGTGATCAGGTCGATCGCCTCGCCGACGTTCCAAAGATCGACGAGGACGGTGTAAATCGTTTGGTGCGCGGGAACGTAAAAGTATTCTTCGTTAATTTTCTCGACGCATTCCGCGATGGTTTCACGCGGCGAGATGAGCATCGACCCGAGGACGCCTTGCTCGGCATCGATACTATGCGGCGGCGTGCGGTGAATATCCTGCGCAGAACCTGTGGGCGAAATGGGGACAACTTTTTCGCCGCTTCGCGCCGCCGAACCTCGGCC
>Ga0137403_10001437_pt1 | contig 29924 bp, 27 predicted proteins | sample CZOMad2_1_16fung_FD_122057 | JGI IMG/M metagenome (GOLD analysis project Ga0137403, IMG submission 122057) | Vadose zone soil fungal communities from Angelo Coast Range Reserve, California, USA - CZOMad2_1_16fungal (Hybrid Assembly) | ecosystem: Environmental > Terrestrial > Soil > Vadose zone... | reverse complement strand
ACCGTGAATTTCGGAACGGACGCACCGGCCACCGCCATAATCAGCTTCGCGCCGTCCTTGGTGATACCGCGCCGCTCGTACTCGCGTCCAACCATGAAGCCAGTGATGTTCTGCAGAAACAGCAGCGGCGTCCGGTTCTTGTCGCAGAGCTGGATGAAATGCGCGCCTTTCAGCGAGCTGTCGTTGAACAGCACGCCGTTGTTGGCGAGTATTCCAATCTGATAACCGTGCATGCGCGCAAAGCCGCAGATCAGCGACTGGCCATAGCGCGGCTGGTATTCGTGAAAGCGGCTGCCGTCCACCATGCGCGCGATCACCTCGCGCATATCGAACTGCACCCGGGGATCCCGGGGGATAATGCCGTAGAGTTGCTCCGGATCATATGCCGGCGGCTCCGGCTCGATCCAGTCGACACCTGCCTTTTCAGGCTGTCGAAACCGTTCGACAATGTCCCGGGCGATCGCGATGGCATGGAGTTCGGACGAAGCCGCATAATCTGCGGTCCCCGATATGCTGGTATGCATATCGGCGCCGCCCAATTCCTCGACTGTCACTTCCTCGCCGGTCGCCGCTTTCACAAGCGGCGGGCCTCCGAGAAAGATCGCTCCGGTGCCACGAACAATGACGTTGTAGTCACTGAGCGCGGGAATATAAGCGCCGCCGGCAGTGCAATGGCCCATTACCACCGCGACCTGAGGCACGCCCATCTTCGACAGGATGGACTGGTTGCGGAAGATGCGCCCGGCGAAATAGCGATCCGCGAAGAATTCAGCTTGCAGTGGCAGAAAGCCGCCGGCGCTGTCGCAGAGATGAACGACCGGAAGACGGTTTTCGATCGCAATATCGAGCGCGCGCACGATCTTCTTGACCGATAGCGGATACCACGCGCCACCTTTGACGCTGGCGTCGTCGGCGTGAACGATGACTTCCTTGCCGGATACGATGCCGATGCCGATCACCTGGGCTGCGCCCGGAACCTCGCCGTCATAGGCCATGTTGCCGGCAAGCGTCGAAAGCTCCAGGAACGGCGTTCCCGGATCGAGCAGGGCTTCGATGCGGTCGCGAACAAACATCTTGTTCTGACGACGCAGACGTTCCCTGTCACGTTCGGGTCGAACGTGACGCGCGACCTTCTGACGTTCCCTCAGTTCGGAGGCGAGGCGCCGGTTGTGCAAATCGTTAGCAACGTAATCGCCGTCGCGAGTATCGATCAAGGAGCTGACGCGCTGCATTTCAAATGCCCTCCATGCAAAGCGTCACCAGGGCGGCATCGCGGTCAAAACTCTCCCCTGCCCTGACATGAATTTTCTCGACGATGCCGTCTTGCGCTGCGCGGATGGCGGTTTCGAGCTTCATGCTCTCGATGACGGCGACCACGGTGCCCGCCACCACCCGTTCGCCAACCACCGCCTTCACCGATACCACGACGCCGGGCATGGGAGCTCGGGCGATATGATGTCCGGCGGCGTCCGCCTCAACCGCGAGGGCCACCAGCGGATCGACATATCGCACGGCGTACGATCTGCCTCCAAGATGAATGTAAACCGCATCCCCCTCGACCACATAAGCGATCGGCTCGCTGCTACCGTCAACGGTCAGACGTCCCTCGCCGCTACGTGTTTGGACAAGCGAGACAGCCGCACTTCCCCCCTCGGCAAGCGCCAGGCGATATCCTTCCGGCAAACGCGAAAGCCAGATCGCGTGAGGTTCTCCACCGATGTCGAAGGTGTGATGCACGTCAGTTCCTCCAGCTTCCGAGGGAGGCATGCAGGGCGGGTATGGCATCCGCCGCGTCACGCACTGGCCGAGTCAGCAGCGCCGCTGCCGCCAACAGCCGCCTTTGGATGCCCTCGTCGGGCACGGCCCCCATCGCGATGCCCGGATGTTCGTCGAGATAGCCGGTATGGACTTCGCCGGCTCCAAAACCTTCATCACCCAGGATACGCCCCAGGAAAGCAGCGTTGGTTTCACATCCCAGCAGGACGAAATCCTCTATTGCCTGGCTTGCGCGCGCGATCGCCTCGCTTCGGGTTGGTGCATGGACGATAATCTTCGCCAGCATGGGATCGAATGCGGTCGTAACAGCCTGCCCCTGGGAAATACCGCTATCGACGCGGACACCGTCGCCTTGCGGGTATTCGAGCGCCAACACCTTGCCCGTCGTCGGCGCAAAGCCGCGCTCGGGCGCTTCCGCATAGAGCCGGACCTCGATCGCATGGCCCCTGGACCGCACGTCATCCTGTTTGAAGGCCAGCTGATGCCCTGCCGAAACGATCAACTGCTGCTCGACCAGGTCCATTCCGGTCGTCTCCTCCGTCACGGGATGCTCAACCTGCAGTCGCGTGTTCATCTCAAGGAAATAGAACTCGCCGCGCCCGTAGATGAATTCGACGGTCCCGGCATTCTTATACCCGGCTGCCCGCGCGATGCCTGAGGCGGTATCACAGATGGTCTTGCGGAGGTCGACCGAGAGCGACGGTGACGGCGTCTCCTCGATAATCTTCTGGAAACGCCTTTGGACCGAACATTCCCGCTCGAACAGGTGAACGACGTTTCCGAAGGCATCGCCAAGCACCTGAACCTCGATGTGCCTCGGCCTTTCCACGAACCGTTCGATATAGAGGCGCCCGTCACCGAAATAGCGCTGTCCTTCGCTGCGCGCCTGCGTCACGGCATCGTCCAACTCGGCGAGATCGCGGACGATGCGCATGCCCTTGCCTCCGCCACCCGCGGACGGCTTGACAAGAAGCGGCGCTCCGATCGTCCGCGCGCGTTGCAGGAATGTGGCCGGATCGTCCTCCTCGATTGCAGACGGCGCAACCGGGAATCCGTTTCGCGCGACGAAATTGCGCGCGCGGATCTTGTCCCCCATCAGTTCGATTGCCTCCGGCGACGGGCCAACAAAAACAAGGCCGGCCTCCTCGACCGCGCGCGCGAAAGCTGCATTTTCTGAAAGAAACCCATAGCCCGGGTGGATCGCTCCAGCACCGACGGATAACGCTGCCGCGATGATCTGGTCGCTATCGAGATAGGCCGACACTGGCGATTTGCCCGAAATCTCGACAGCGTGATCCGCACTCATAACCGCCGGAGACTGAGCATCGACCTCATGATAGACGACCGCACTCTGCAATCCGAGCTTCTGCAGCGTCCGGATGATGCGAACGGCGATTTCGCCGCGATTGGCGACGAGAACCACGCCAAACGGAAAAGAACCAATCACCGGGCACCGCAAATGCCGGAGGTCAACATGAGTGTGAGGTCACGAGCGGTTTGCGTAACCCGGAGCTGGCCTCTGCCATTGACGTGACGCCAGGCCAGATGCTCGATCGCGCCAAAAATCACGTCACGCAAAAGCTTCGGATTCACGTCCGGCCTCACTTCACCGGTCTTTACCGCATCCTTGACGATTCGAATGAGCACTGAGGTATAGAGCCTGTTCAATTCCTGAATTGAGGAGCCTTCGTAGTCGCTCGCGGTCCTCACTTCGGAGATGAAGAGGCGGCATAAATCAGTGTCGGCAACAAAGACTTCGAGATGCCGGCGTATGAGAGCCTCGAGCCGCGCCGAGAAGCCGTCCTGTTTGAAAACCTGGGTCTCCAGATCGAGAAGGATGCGCTCGTAGAATTTTCGTAGAACCTCGTAGAGCAATTCACGCTTGTTGCGGAAATAGCGATAGACCAGACCGTCAGAAATCTGAGCGGTGCGGGCGATGTCCGCAATCGATGTTCCCTCGAAACCTTTTTCGGCAAAGGCACCTTTTGCCGCATCCAGAATCGCGTCGTAACGATCCTGCATTCGTTGCGGGCTGATCGCTGGCATTTTCTCTCCCGAACACTTCTTATCGACGTGCTGGCTACCGACCGTCGAGCCTCATCAGCTCAACGAAAAATAGCACTTGCGTCGAGCGAGCCATATTGAATATCATTCATTTTGGTTTGTCAACCGCGGAAGCTCGGTGGCAACGTGTATTGGAGGAGGCACGCTGGCGTGATCACCAACGACGAGGAAACTACGATAGGCGAGGCTTTCGCGCGTTCGGCGGAAGCGTATGGTCCGCGGCTGTTCCTTGCGGCACCCGCCGGTGCCCACCGGAACTATCATCGGAACGGATACGAGATCGATTTTGCGGCGGCCGCGCGCGAGGTCAAGCGGCTTTGCGACATTTATGGAGCGCACGGTTTTGGGCATGGGCATCGCGTTGCCATGTTGCTCGACAACAGGCCGGAGCATTTCCTGCACAAGCTTGCGCTCAATACGCTCGGCGTCTCATGCGTGCCCGTAAACCCCGACTACCGCACCGGCGAAATCGCTTACCTGCTCGAGAACTCTGAGGCCGATCTGGCGATCGTATGCGGCGATCGCCGGGAGCAGCTTGTGGCGGGAATGGAAGCAAGCTCGCACAAGGCGCCTATCGTGCTGTTTGAGGAGTTCACATCCCTTCCGGCGCCGGCACGCGCCCGGCGCCAGGACCCGGTGTCCGCCGCGAGTGAAGCAAGCGTTCTTTATACATCGGGGACCACCGGCCGACCCAAGGGCTGCATGCTGTCACACGGCTACGAGCTCGAATCTGGGACATGGTATGCGACGCGCGGTCATCTCGCATCGTTTCGCCAACGGGGTGAGCGGATTTATAACCCCCTGCCCGTGTATCACGTCAACTCGTCCGTTCTGTCGTTCCATTGCGCTATGCTCAGCGGGAGCTGCCAGATCCAGGCCGACAGGTTTCATCCGAGCCGATGGTGGCCGGAAGTCTGCCAGACGCAGGCCACGATCGTTCACTATCTCGGGGTAATCGTACCGCTTCTGCTCGGCATGCCCGAATGCGCTGAAGAGCGCAGTCATACGATTCGCTTCGGCCTTGGCGCCGGCGTAGAGCCGCAGCTTCACGGCGTGTTCGAGCGGCGTTTCGGTTTCCCCCTCATCGAGGTGTGGGGAATGACCGAGATGGTACGCATATTGCTGGATCACGAACCGCCACGTTCGATCGGCACCCGCGCGTTCGGCCGGCCGACACCCGGCGTCGATGTCCGCGTAGTCGACGAATTGGACAACGACGTCGCGACGGGGGAGCCCGGCGAGATGGTCATTCGCCACTCACAGGCAACGCCGCGCAGGGGCTTCTTTTCCGGTTATCTCAACGATGAACAGGCAACCGCCCACGCCTGGCGCAGCGGCTGGTTTCATACAGGGGATACCGTGCAGCGGGATAGCGATGGGATGCTCCGTTTCGTCGATCGCAAGAAGAACATTATTCGCCGGTCGGGCGAGAATATCGCCGCCGCCGAAGTCGAGGCAGTCCTGCAATCGCACGACATGGTGAAGCAGGTCGCAGTTATCGCCGTCCCGGACGAACTCCGCGAAGAGGAGGTGTTTGCATGCGTGGTCCTGGCCGAAGCACAAGACACCGCCATCGCAGCAGACACGCTGTTCCAGCACTGCAACAGGGAACTGGCCTACTTCAAGGCGCCGGGCTGGATCTGTTTTGTCGATAGTCTGCCGACCACGGGTACGCAAAAGATCCAGAAGCACGACATCTTTCCGGAGGGCGCTGATCCGCGCACAGCCCCAGGCACTTTTGACATGCGCCGGCTCAAGAAGAGAACGTCGAAGACGGCAAGCGACTGAACGATATTGCAGCGTATTCGATGCATTGCTGGTCGATCGAAGGATGCAAAGTCATTGACAGCGCCGGGATGTCGTATAATGAATGTTATTCATTATACGACATCGGGCCCGGCAAGACGGGAATCGCAGCAATGGGAAGGAAACGCCATGGGCGAGACCCCTGTTAGATCGAGCGGCGACATTCGCGCACCGAGTTTTGGTCTTGACGAGGAACAGCAGGCAATCCTCGATCAGGCCGACCGCTTCGCGCGCAAGGAACTCTACCCGCTCTGCGAACGGATGGACCGCGACGAGTGGTGGCCGGAAGCGGCGTTCCCGAAGATCGGCGACAATGGCTTTTTCGGCGTCACCATTCCCGAAGAGTACGGCGGGTCCGGCCAAGACCTTCTGGCCGCGGGCCTCGTGCTGCAGGGTTTCGCCCGTTGGAACCACGCCATGGCGCTGTCCTGGGTGGCGCATGACAATTTGTGCGCCAACAACATCTATCGCAACGGCAACGAGCAGCAGCGCCGCAAATATCTGCCGGATCTCTGCGCCGGCCGCACGATCGGCGCACTGGGCCTCACGGAGCCCGGTGCGGGTTCCGATGCCCTGGGATCGATGCGGACCACCGCCCGTAGAGATGGCGATCACTACATCCTCAATGGCAGCAAGATCTATATTACCAACGGACCTGTCGCCGACGTCCTCCTCGTCTACGCCAAAACCGATCGCGTTAAAGGCGCGCACGGAATATCGGCCTTCATCATCGAAAAGGACTTTCCCGGCTTCAAAGTCGCGCAGAAGCTGACCAAGATGGGCTATCGCGGCAGCCAGACCGCCGAACTCGTCTTCGAGGATTGCCGGGTGCCTGTAGAGAATCTCGTCGGCGGCGAGAACAGCGGTGTATCCATCGTGATGAGCGGACTCGACCTCGAACGCGCGATGATCTCCCCTCTGTGCCTCGGCATTTCGGAGCGGGCGCTGGAGCTATCGATCGACTACGCGCAAACTCGCCAGCAATTCGGCAAGCCTATCGGATCGTTCCAGATGGTGCAGTCGATGCTCGCCGAGATGTATGTCCAGGTCGAAACGATGCGAACCTTCACCTACCGCACGCTGGCAGAGGCGGCGTCGCTGGAAATCGGCGGCGGCGGCCGCGGTGACATCCATAAGTTGACCGCAGCCTCGGTGATGTACGCGGCTGAAGCATGTCATGCGGTGCTCGACAAGGCGGTGCAGATCCATGGCGGCAGCGGCTATATTTGGGAGTCGGAAATCAACCGGTTGTTCCGGTCGATCAAGCTGCTGGAGATCGGTGCGGGAACCACGGAAGTCCGCAAGATGATCATCGCTGGCGAATTGCTGAAAGACGGCAGTCGCAATGTCGCCTGAACCGGCTGACGCCAATTCTCAGCCGCCACCGGAAACATTCGGCCTCACGGATGACGAACTCGCCATTCGACGCACGGTGTTCGCATCTGATGCGCTGGGAGGTATGGTCGTGGTGGTCACGGGCGCAACAGGCGGAATTGGGCGCGCGATCGCGTGGCTGTTCGCGCGGCTTGGCGCGCATGTCGTGCTGGTGGGCCGCAATCAAACCAAGCTTGACGCTCTGACGGCACGCATGACGCAGCGCGCGCTGAAAGTTTCGTCATACGCAGTCGATATCAGAGATCCGGATGCTGTACGGGCGCTGTTTGACGCAATCTGGAAAGCTCGAGGCCGCGTCGATAGTCTGATCAACAGCGCCGGAGGTCAGTTTCCGCAATCTGCGATCGACATTTCTGTGAAGGGCTGGAACGCCGTCATCAATACCAATCTCAACGGCACCTGGTACATGATGCAAGCGGCCGCACAGCATTGGCGCGATGCCGGGCATCCAGGCAGCATCGTTAATATCGTGGTTGTCACCACGCACGGTCTCTACGGCATCGCGCACAGCATCGCCGCGCGGGCCGGAGTCGTCGGCCTGTCGCGCAGCGTCGCGGTCGAGTGGGCGCCTTTGAAGATCCGCGTCAATTGCGTCGCGCCGGGGTTAATTGAGACCGAGGGCTGGAAAGTCTATTCGCCAGAAGCGCGCGCTGCCTATCCGCGATCGAACCCGATGATGCGTGCCGGATCGGCATGGGATATCGCGGAAGCCTGCGGCTATCTCACCGGGCCGTCCGGCGGGTTCGTGACCGGCGAAACGCTGACCGTGGACGGCGGCGGCCAATTGTGGGGCGAAACGTGGACGACGGGGAAGCCGCCCTATTTCGGTGGTGACACCGGCTAGCCGATGACGGATACAGGAGAGCACTCCATGAACGCGTCGAAGCCGGACCAACGAGGCATTCTCCCACGCGATCTCTTTGCGGGGAAAACCGTCTTCGTCACCGGCGGCGGCAGCGGGATCAATTTGGGAATTGCGCGCACTTTCGCAGGCCTCGGCGCAGACATCGGAATTTGCGGGCGCTCGCAGGAACGGCTGGATGCCGCGGCAGCCGGCTTGCGCGAAATTGGCGCCAAGGTATCGGCTACTTCGGCGGATGTCCGGATGCCAGATCAACTGCAATCCGCGATGAACGCCTCGCGCGATGCCTTAGGCGACATCGACGTCCTGATCTGCGGCGCCGCGGGCAACTTCCTCGTCAAGGGCGAGAATCTTTCGTTCAACGGATTCAAGACGGTCGTCGACATCGACCTTGTCGGGTCCTTCAACGCCAGCCGGGTTGCCTTCGACCAATTGAAGCGTACGCGCGGATCGATTCTCTTCGTTACCGCGCCGATGGCGATGATGCCCCATGCCTACCAAGCCCATGTCGGCCCGGCAAAAGCCGGGGTCGAGATGCTGATGAAAAACCTTGCGCTTGAATGGGGGCCTTACGGCATTCGCTCCAACAGTATTATTCCCGGCTTTGTCGGTGATACCGAGGGCATGCGGCGGATTTCCTCCACGAAGGATAGCGGAGATTTCGTGGCCAACATTCCGCTACGCCGCATGGGCGTCACGCAGGAGATTGGTGAAGCGGCGGCGTTTCTTGCTTCACCTCTGGCAGCGTACATCACGGGCACGTCGCTCTGGGTTGACGGCGGGCAGGCACTATCCGGTTCCGGCTTCTTTAACGCCAATAGCGCCGCATTCCTAGGGAACGCCACCGGCGCGTAAGCTCGAATTCGATTCAAGACCGACGTCAATTCGGCATCAACATCATCATCGGGAGGGACGACATGTATCCAGGCTCTCATGTAAAACCAAAAGGCGACCAGCCCGCCTTCATCATGGCGCAATCGGGCGAAGCGGTTACATATGCTGAACTCGAAGCGCGCACCAATCAGAGCGCGCATTTCCTGCGAAGTCGCGGCCTGAAGCGTCTCGACCACTATGCGATCTTCATGGAGAACAATGCGCGCTATCTCGAGTGCTGCGGAGCGGGCGAGCGCGCCGGCCTCTACTTTACCTGTATCAATTCATTCCTGACGGCACAGGAACTCGCCTATATCGTCAATAACAGCGAATCCAAGGTGCTGATCTTCTCGGAGGAAAAGCGTGCCGTCGCCATTGAGGCCCTTCGCCAGTGCCCCGGGGTGGAGGTTGCGCTGGTAGTGAATGGTCCGGGCGACGGCAGCCGCATCCTCAATTTCGACGACGCCACGGCACCGATGGCAACGACCCCGATCGCCGACGAATCGGTTGGCACTGCAATGCTCTATTCATCAGGCACCACGGGCCAGCCGAAGGGCATCATCCGGCCACTGCCTGAACAACCGCCGTCACAGCAGCTCCCGTTGTTCGATTTTCTTCAGAAGCTTTGGCGCTATCGGGAAGGACTGGTCTATCTGTCACCTGCCCCGCTCTATCACTCGGCGCCGCAGGCGGCCGTCAATCTCGTCATCCGCAACGGCGGAACCGCGATCATCATGGAGAATTTCGATCCGGAGCGTTACCTGCAGTTGGTCGAAAAATACCGGCCGACACACAGTCAACTGGTGCCCACCATGTTTTCGCGGATGCTGAAGCTGCCGCAAGCCGCAAGAGAACGCTATGATCTGTCGTCCCTTGAGGTCGTCATCCACGCTGCCGCGCCCTGCCCGGCGCAGGTCAAGGAGCAGATGATCCAATGGTGGGGGCCGATCATTCACGAATATTACGGCGCGACGGAGGGGCTCGGGTTCGCCGCCTGCGACAGCGCGCAATGGCTTGCTCACCGTGGCACCGTGGGAAAAGTCATGCTTGGGGACCTGCATGTTCTGGACGAGACTATGAACCCGTGCCCGAAGGGAACCTCGGGGACGCTTTGGTTCCGGACCGCGACACCCTTTGAATATTTCAACGATTCGGCGAAGACCGCCGAGGCACGATCACCAGATGGCTCGATGAGCACGGTGGGCGATGTTGGTTACGTTGACGACGATGGCTTTCTCTATTTGACTGACCGCGCCACTTTCATGATCGTGTCAGGCGGCGTCAACATCTATCCTCAGGAGTGCGAAAACCTGCTCATCACGCATCCCATGGTCGCCGATGCAGCTGTGTTCGGCGTGCCAAACGAAGATTTGGGTGAAGAAGTAAAGGCCGTCGTACAGGCGATGCCCGGCGTCGCGACCGATTCCAATCTGGTGGATGAGCTGATCGCTTTTTGTACGAAGCACCTGTCGCGCCAGAAGTGCCCGCGTTCGATCGATTTCGAAGCCGAACTTCCGCGGCTTCCAACCGGGAAACTTTACAAGCGACTGCTGCGAGACCGTTATTGGGCGGACCGAAAAAGCAGAATTGTTTGAAAGTAGAAGTCGACCTGAAGCCTTCGTAGCCGCAAGCTTCCGAGTGTCCCCTAGTGCGGCGTAGTTTGAATGCCGCAACCCTTTACAAATTCCATAACCGCTCATTCTGCGACAAGCCCCTCGCCAAGTGACCAAGCTCCGCCAATGCAGCGTGCTGCAATCAATCGGTTGTCGAACGGCATTGCGCTCCCAAACCGGAGCTGCATCGTACAATGTCGTAGAAAATCGCGTAATATCGTAGCATTGGTGCCCAAGGAGCGACTCGAACCCGACCGGAGCAATTTTCGTTCTCTTAGCCAAGCCGCGCTGACACTTGGTCAGAGTCAGCTAATGGAAAGAACAATGCTGTGTCCGAGGATAACGCAGCAAAGCCTACGAAAACCGTTAGATGCAGGCTGTTTCGAGGGCGATTCAACAAAGGCTGGACCGAAACCACTGGTGCAGTTATATGATCGGGACTATTTGCGAAGCCATTTGCAAAAGTTTCGACAAGAAGCGATGTAATATCAATGACTTATGGGGAATGGTGTAACGGTAGCACAACGGCTTTCGGGTTAGGCCGTTGAAATCTCTCACCTAGTTTTGCAAACCCCCTACATTTTGGTCCGGCTATTTCCGGCCACTTCTGAGACGTTTGCAAAACTCTTCTCGTTGTCCTCGGTGTTGAGGAATCCAGCCACATCTTGGTCAGATGCAAGCCTAGTCATTTTTGCGGCTGCGCGGGGACAGATGGCCAACTGTCGATAACTTCGGCAAACCTCGTCAACTCCTGGACAAGGCGCCGTTGACCATCGCCACCCAGCGGCAGCAGCCGGCTGCGTTGTGCCTCGAAGACGCGCGGGATCGCTTCATTGATGACGACCTCGCCGGCGGCGGTCAACTGTATGCGTAGCGTGCGGCGATCATCAGGCTCCGGCAACCGCGCCAGAAAATTCTGCGCCTCCAGTTTGTGGAGCCGGCTGGTCAGGCCGGCACCGCTGAGCAGCAGCGACTGCGCGATCTGCTTCGGCGACAGGCAATAAGGCGAACCGGCGCGGCGCAGCGCGGTCAGCACGTTGAAGGTGCCGCGCGTCAGTCCAAACGGCTCCAGCACTTCCTCGATGAAGGCCGTGCATTGCATCTGGATGCGTCCGATCAGGCCGTAGACATGCACCGGGCTGGTGTCAATGTCCGGCCGCTCGGCTTGCCACTGCAAAAATATCGCATCGACCTGCTCACGCGCAGCGCGTCCCTTCGCGACCCGGCGCATTGGCGATTTTGCAGCCGGGCTTTCTTCCGGCCGCTCCGCTGTCGGCTTCGATCTGCTCATGTTTATTCCCTTGTCGCGCCACACCGGAGGCCATGCTCACGGCGTCCAGTCGACCACGCGTCGCTCTATGAGTTCAATGCCATGAAAAAGCGCAATGCTGAGCACAGTCAGTAGCGCGATGGCCGCAAAAGCAAGCGGCGTCTGCGACTGCGCGGTCGATATCAGAATGAGATAGCCGAGACCGTCCTGCGCCGCCACGAACTCGCTGATCACCGCGCCGATCACGGCGAAGGTGACGGCGACCTTGCAGCCGGTGAAGAAATGCGGCAACGCCACCGGAACCCTGAGACGACGAAACTCCTTATGCGGCGATGCGCCGAGCGAGCGCATCAGGTCGAGCATGGTCTTCGGCACCGCCTCGAGCCCGGCGACCATGTTGACCAGGATCGGAAAGAAACAGACCAGCACGACTACGATGATCTTCGGCCATTCCGACAGCCCGAACCACAGGATGACCAGTGGCGCTATCGCCACCTTGGGCACGGATTGCAGGCCGAGCAGGATCGGGTAGAGCATCTGGCGGGCGAGCGGATTGAGGCTGATCAGGATCGCCAGCGGCAGCGACAATACGATCGCCAGCAGGAAACCGACGACGGTCTCACGCAGGGTCACCCAGGTGTTGTGCGCCAGCTCGGGCGCCCATTTTACCGCCGCCTCAAAGATCGCCGAGGGCGCCGGCAGAATCCATGTCGGCACCTTGAGCAGGTGCGCCAGCAGCTCCCATACCGCGAACAGCGCGAGATAGATAAGCGGCGTGGCCGCGCGGTTGACGAACTCCGAGGACGAGGAGGCCGCCATCGGTCAGGCCTGCGCGCGGTTGAAGATGATGTCGCGCGCCTGATTCTTGATCTCCTGAAAGCGCGGCAGTTTAACGGTGTCGGCATTGCGCGGACGCGGCAGGTCCACGGCGATCTCGGCGCGGATCGTGCCCGGCCGATCCGACATGATCAGGATGCGGTCGCCGAGCAGGATCGCTTCCTCGATATCGTGTGTAATCAGCAGCGCGGTGCGGCCCAGGTCCTGCCACAACCGCGACAATTCCAGCGACAATTCCTCGCGCGTCAGGGCATCCAGCGCGCCGAACGGTTCATCCAGCAATAGCAGGCGCGGGTCGGACAGCATCGCGCGGCAGAAGGCGGCGCGCTGCTTCATGCCGCCCGACAGCATCTGCGGGCGCAAGTCTGCAAAATCCTTCAGGCCGGTCATTTCCAAAAGGCGCATCGCGCGCTCGCGAGACGCCGCCTTCGGCAGCGACAAGACGTCCGCGGGCAGCAGCACGTTCTCCAACACCGTGATCCAGGGAAACAGCACGTGCTCCTGGAACACGATGCTGACTTCATGCGATGGCCCGTCCAGCGGCGAGCCGTAACGCTGCATGGTGCCTTGGTCCGGCATCTCCAGCCCGGCGACCAGTCGCAGCAGCGTGGACTTGCCGCAGCCGGAGGGACCGACCACCGAGACGAAGCTGCCGGGCTCGATCCGCAAATCGACCGGACCCAGCGCACGCACCGAGCCGCCGTCGCGGCCGGCATAAACCTTGGTCACGGCCTTGAGGTCGATCACCGCAACGGCCGCCGCGGGTGATGGCGGCGGCGCGGAGCGAAGGCCGGTCGCCGCGATCATTCGACGAAGCCGGGCGCGAACAGCTCGGCGGGCGGCACGGGGTTCTTCAGCGTGAAATTCGCGGATATCACCTCGACGGTGCCGGCAATGCTCTTCGGGTCGATGTGGCCGAGCGGCTTGCCCTTCACTTCCGCGAGTTCGCTCACCAGCCTGGTCTCGCCTTCGATTACCGCCGGCGACAATTCCTTCTGGTGCTTGGCCATGATCGCCGCAGCCTCGGCCGGATTGGCGAAGGCGTCTTTCATGCCCTTGATGGTGGCGCGGACGAAGGCGCGCACCTCCTCGGGATTCTTTGCGATCGTCTCCTCGGAGGCGATCAGGCCGTTGCCATAGTAGTCCAGGCCGGAGTCCTTGTAGTCGATGCGGACGATCTCCTTCGGCGCGGTCGTGGCCGCGATCAGCGGCTCGCCGACGGAGAACTGGCAGATCGCATCGGCGCGGCCGTTCGCCAGCAGCGACGGCAGTGCGGAGCCTTCCGCCACCACCCACTTCACCTTGGTTGCATCGATGCCAGCCGCCTTGGCGAATGCGGGAAACAGCAGGCGGACCGAGCTCGATGCGGTATCGGCGACCGTCTTGCCCTCGAGATCCCTCGGTGAAGCAATGCCGCTGCCCTTGATCGCGAAGATCGCCTGCGGGGGCCTGGCGTAGACGATCGACACCAGCTTCACCGGCACACCGTCATTGCCACGCGCCAGCACCAGCGATCCCGCGTCGGCGAAGCCGAACGTCGCGACGCCGGCGGCGACCTTCTTGATCGCATCGGCCGAGCCCTGCCCGCGCACGAAGTTCACGTCGAAACCTTCGGCCTTGTAGTAGCCCTTCTCGCGCGCGACGTAGAAATAGGCGTGACGGCCGTTGAAGCCGAAATCGGTGATGAAATTGGTTTCGGCTGCATCCGCAGGCCGCGGACCGGCCGCGGCCAGCATCGATACGAGAGCAACGGCAAGGCGAGCGCGCAGTTTCATGGTCCTACCTTCATTAAAGGGGACGTGTTGAATGGAGCCGGGCGTCCAGCGCCGTCATAAAACGCCCGCCGATGATTTCATTCGCTATCGAATGAAAATTAGATTTAGGGCCGACAAAGATCAACGTGACGCGAGCATAAATTTTGATCAGCGCGCGCAAATTACGGCGCAATATATGCGCATTTCGCCCGATCGGCGGGCATTGCGTGGCTTTCCTTGACAGGCGCGGCTCCACCGCTTTAAGCGAATTCATTAGATAGCGAACAATGTGCCGCAGCGGCGACGGATGCGGCTGGACGAGGTGTGTTGAGATGGATCGCGGAACGCGGATCGCCGTCCTGGGCGCCGGCCTCGCCGGCCTCGCGGTCGCCGGGCTGCTGCAGCGCGCGGGCTTTTCCGTCGCGGTGTATGAGCAGTCGCCGGGTTTCTCGCGCATCGGCGCCGGCATCATTCTCGGCGCCAATGTCGCCAAGGTGCTGCGCCGTCTCGAGCTGGAGCAGGCTTTCGCCACCACTGGCATCCGGCCCGATGCCTTCGTCAGCCGCGCCTGGGACAGCGGTGAAACCCTCTACAGACTGGCGTTCGACGCGGCTTGCGAGGCCCGCTTCGGCGGGCCGTTCGTCAATATCCACCGCGCCGACCTGCACCAACTGCTGCAGCAGCCGCTCAGGCCCGGCACGATCCGTTACGGGCACAAGCTCGCGGGAATCGAGGAGACCGCACACGGCGTGACGCTGTCGTTCGATAATGGCGCAACCGCCGAGGCCGATATCGCAATCGGCGCCGACGGCATTCGCTCCAGGACGCGCGAGATCATGCTGGGCGTCGAAGAGCCGCGTTTCGTCGGCCGCACGGCGCCGCGCGCGGTGTTTCCAGCAGATCGGATCAAGGGCGAGCCGATCGGCGACTGCACCAAATGGTGGGCGGCGGATCGCCACGTGCTCGCGTATTACATGACCGCGCGGCGCGACGAGGTCTATGTGATGGCCGCATTGCCGGCCGAGCGCTGGGACGGCGACGGCTCGCCCGTGCGCGGCAACCGCGACGAGTTCATCGCCGCCCTCGATGGCGCGCATCCCGACCTGATCCGCGCCGCGGAGGCTGCGGAAGACGTGACGGTGTGGCCGATTCACGATCGCCCGCGCAACGACTGCTGGAGCAAGGGGCGCGTGGTGCTTATGGGCGATGCGTGCCACGCGGTGCGCCCGTTCATGGCCGCCGGCGGCTCCATGGCGATCGAGGACGCCGCCATTCTCAGCCGCTGCATCCTGGCGTTCGCCGATCCTCCCGCCGCCTTTGCGCGCTACGCCGCGATCCGGATTCCGCGCGTCGCCGAGGTCCAGCAGATCTCGATCGACAACACCTGGATGCACGGTCCGACCGAAACCGACTGGTTCTTCGGTTACGATCCCTGTTCCGTCCCGCTCGACGATGCCGCATAGGAGCCGATATGTCCGCGGGCCTCTGCTGCAACGTCTTGCCTTCTACGTTGCCGATGATCTTTCCCTTCGCGATAAGAAGTATTCGCTCCGACAGTCGACGAATGAACTCGAGGTTCTGTTCGACGACGATGATCGATAACCCGTGCTCCCGATACAGGCCCGCTAGAATTTCTGACCGGCTCTGCAAACGGGCTACGTTACCATGCGGCTTTGCCGCTGCGCTTTGTCTTTCTGTATCGTGATAGCGGATTCACTTTGCTGCGTCAGCGTTCGGATGAGCAGAGAAGCCACTTGGTCTGAACCACATCAAAAGTCGCGGCAGACGACGTTATTTCTTCAACGCCAGAAGGGCACGACGCAACCGCTCCGGCAAAATGGCCTCATGGCCGCCCGTAATACCTTCTCGACGGAAGATCAGGACGGCGAGCATGAACAGCGCCAACGCGATGCCTTGGAAGCCAGCGGGAAGCGCAACGTGAAAGGCTCCAACTTCAATTCCGTTCTGGAGTTGGCGAAAAATCTCCACGACAGCCGAGACCGCAGTCACGCCCACCACAGCGCCCGCGACGGACCGGACGCCACCCACCACGAGCATTGCTACTAACATGAAAGTCATATCGAGAAAGAATGTATCGACTGATATGGTCCCAAGCAGACTTCCATAAAGGGCACCGCTAACTCCCAGAAGAAACGCGCTGAGGACGAACGCAATCAAGCGCTGGATATAGACATTAATCCCCGCTGCACGTGCAGCCACGTCGTCTTCGCGACACGCACGCAAAGCGACACCAAAACGCGAACGATGATACAGACAGGCGAGCGCGATGGCGGCACACGCCCACGCATAGGCCACGGTCGGCGTGACATACACTGGCAAGCCGACGATAGAACCCACACCTTGCGTAAACCGGTCCGCATTGGAGTAGATCACATTGACGATGAACAGCAGGGAAAAGCTGGCGATACTGGCCGCGATCCCATTGAGGCGAAGGATCACCGCGCCCGCCGCCAGCGCAGCAGCCGCTGCAAGCAGACCCGACGCCACGCTGGCGGGAAAGTTGGGCACCGTGTTCTGCAGCAGGATGTCGGGCAGCCCCGACATCACGATCGGCTTCAGCATCGGACAGCAGGTCTGCCAAGCCGCCGCATAGGCGCCGATACCCATGAAGGCGACGTGACCGAACGACATGATGCCGGAATTGCCGATAAAGACGTAGAGCCCGACCACCGCGACGATCTTGATCAATGCTTCGATGACGGTCTGCTCGACGGCGAGCGATCCGGACCTCGACAAAAGAAAGACCAGGACGCCGAGCGGCAACGCCAGCGCCGCCACGCTCCAAACGAAAGAAGCGAATTCGATCAGACGATGTCGATCCGCCGCCATTTCACACCCGCTCGCGCATCGCCCGCGGACGCGCGAGGCCCTCCGGACGAAACAACAGAACTGCGATGACAAACCCGAACACGAAAGCATCGCGGAATGGGCGCAGGTCCGGCGGTAGCCACGCCTGCAGCAATTGGCTTGCCGCGCCGACCAGAAAACCGCCCAGCGCCGCGGCTGGAAGACTGCCCATGCCGCCGATTACCGTGGCGAAGAAGCCATAGATGACCGGCATGATCCCCATCCGATAGTCCAGCGTTCCGGTTTGCACAACCAGCAGCAGCGACACCGACGCGCCGAGTAGGCCACTGATGGCGAAGCTCACGGCGATGACGCGATTGGCGCGCACCCCCAATAGCTGTGCCATCGTAAAATCCTCGGCGGCGGCGCGGATCTCGACCCCGAGCGCGGTGTAGCGAAGGAAGAACACCAGCAGTGTCCCGGCCACGATGGTGGTTGCCATCGTCAGCAGTTGGACCCCAGGGACCCTCAGACCTGCGATCTCGACCGCGGCGGCGAGAGCGCTGCCGAATTCAATCGACTTCGGCCGGCTGTTGAAAACCAGCATGATCGTCTGCTGAAACAGAAAGCTGAGCGCGAAGGACGACACCAGCAGCGTCGAGGGGTCGGTTCCCCGCAACGGCCTGAAGGCCAGCCGTTCGGTCGCAAGCGCGACCAACACGACGACGAGCGCAACCGCGGCGACCATTAGCGGCATCGGCCAGGCGCCGATGAAGAGCGTCGGCACCGTCGAGGCGGACGGAACGATCAGCGCGTAGGCGCCGATGGTGATGTAGTCGGCCTGGGCGAAATTGATCAGTCGCATCACGCCGAAGACAAGTCCGATGGCCAGCGCAACGAGCGCGTAGAGGCTTCCGGTGGCGGCGGCGTCGACAAGGCTTTGCATGACGATGGGCCCCTTTAGCGATGTGCCGCGCCCGGTGCCTTGTCACCAAGATAGGCCCGGCGCACTTCGGCATTGGTCTGGATCGCCACGGGCGTCCCTTCCGCGATCGGCTTGCCGCCGTCGAGCACCAGGATGCGACTGCAGGTTCGCATCACCAACGCCATGTTGTGTTCGATGAGGAGCACGCCACAGCCCCAGCGGCCGGGGATCTCGGACACCAGCGTCACCAGTTGATCGCATTCGCGCTCGTTCATGCCCGCGGCGGGCTCGTCGAGCAGAATGAATTTTGGCGAAAGCGCCAGGGCGCGGGCGATGGCGACGCGCCTTTGGTCGCCGTAATTGAGGCCCGATGCCGGTCTCTCTGCCCGGTTCGCGCAGCCGACCCAGGCGAGAATATCGCCGGCGCGCTCGCGCGCTGCGGCGAGGCTGCCGCCGGCATTGACGGAAGCGACGAGCACATTTTCGAACACACTGAGCGCCGGAAACAGCCGCGCAGCCTGGAAAGTCCGCGCTACGCCGGAGCGGGCCACGCGGTTGGTCGACCAGCCACCGATCGATCTGCCGTCGATAAGGACCTCCCCGCTCGTCGGCTGCTGGAAGCCTGTCAGCACGTTGACGGTTGTGCTCTTGCCGGCGCCGTTCGGCCCGATCAGGCCGAAGATCTCATTGCGGCGCAGAGCGATATTCACGCGGTCGAGGGCCAGCAATCCGCCGAAGCGCACGACGACGTCGCGCGCTTCGAGGATCTCATCACCGGTTATCCCGATGCTGGCCGGCCCAATATCGGCGGTTACGCCCATGTCGATCCAGGCAGCATGCGGACCGCGTACTGATGCGGACGCATCGTTTCCGTACTCACTCGCCGGTTCGAAACAGCAGCGCGGTCGAGGGGATGATCTCGTTGCGCCAGACCTCAAGCGACTTGTGCTTGCCATTGGCGACTTCCATAATCAGCAGCGGACGGTTCAACTGGATGTGTGTATCCTTCGTATAGGAGGTCGGCCCCACCGTAAGCGGCTCGTCCTTGAAGCTTTCGAGCACTGCCACGACAGGCTCGGCCTTGGTGGTCTTGGCTTTCTCGACCGCCTTCGCCCATTGCTCGATCAGGCTGTAGCCCAGCACGGAATAGGCCGACTCCGGACGTCCGCCATATTTGACCTCGTATTTCTTCAGGAAGGCATTGAGATCCGGACGCGGATCGTCGCCGAAGATCGACATGAAGGTCGGCACATAGAAATTGCTGAGATTGGGCACCGCGCCCAACCAGTAATCGTCGGTCATGCCGACATTGGCGAGGATCGGCGTGGATATTCCGGCGGCACGCACCTGCCGGATTACGCTCGCACCACCCGGCGTGAAGCTGCAGAGATAGATCGCGTCGGGCGCGGGCGACGCCGCCTTGATGCGGGTGATCTGCGCGGCGATCGAAGGGTCGTCGTTCTTGAAGACGTCGCCGCCGGCGAGTTCGCCGCCGAGCTTCTTCCAGGCCGAGCGAAACCCGGCGCAGCCGGACTTCGAATATTCGATGGTCTGGTCTTCCAGCACGTAGGCTCGCTTGAATGCCTTTTTCTTGTAGGCCCATTCGGCCATGTTGATGCCTTCGACCTGCGCGGCGCCGTTGGCCGTGAAGACGAACGGACCGACGCCCTGTACTCCCATTTTCGGATCGGCGGCACCGAGGCTGAACGCTACGATGCCCGCTCGCTTGGCCGCGAGGCCTGCCGGCGCGCCGAAATCGTAGTCGGCGGAAATGATCAAGAGGTCGACCCCCTTTTGCACCATCTCGGCGCCGGCCTTCGCCGACTGCTCGCGCTCGGTCTTGGTATCACTCACCGAATATTCGATCTTGCGGCCCATCAGGCCGCCGGCGGCGTTGATCTCCTCGATCTTCAGGACCGCAGCCTTGAAGCCCGGCGTGTCATACGCGCTCATAAATCCGCTTTGCGCGATGGCGAAACCGATCTTGATCGGTTCGTCCGCACGGGCGACGCCGCTGCCCAGCAGCGCCGCGGTCGTCAGACCTAGTAGTGTCGATTGCCAGCCACGAACCATGTTCAGTCTCCTTTTTTGAAAGAGACCATCGATTTGCAAGCTTTATGCCACCGCTGGAACCCTAATGTTTCATGTTTCATACTGTTCAAGCACTTGAAGATTTGTCCATTGGCTGTGCAACAGCGACCCGAGATGGCTACGAAACGGTCAGCGGTCCCCCGCGTAACGCCCGCCGTTTCACAACGAAGCAGGCGTATTCACCCAGATGATCTCCGCCGGCTTGCGGCCTGGGTTCGAGAACCCGTGCGGCAGGTTGGATGCGAAGTGAAACGAGTCGCCTTCCGCGAGGTGATAGGTTTGCCCATCGACGGTCAGCAGCAGCTCGCCCGTCCGCATGAAGCCGACTTCTTCGCCCTCGTGATGGCGCAATCCGTCGCTGCTGCCGCCAGGCTTCACGCGGATCAAGAATGCTCCCATCAGGGCGCTGCCGCCGAGCGGGACCATGACCTCGGCTTCGGTGCCGTCGGATGGACGATCAGCCCCGGAGATCTGGGGAATGATGGCCCGTTCGCCGGACTTGGTGACGACGCCGCGATGCGCGGTCGCGGTGTCGCCGATCAGGGTTCCGATCGTCTTGCCGAGAACCTGTGCGATTCGGTGCAGCGTGTTCAGCGAAGGTGTCGCCTTGTTGTGTTCGATTTTCGAGATCAGGCTTTCCGAATAGCCCGAGCGCTCCGCCACATCGCGCAGCCGCAATCCCTTGACTAGCCTTGCATGACGCAGCTGCAGCCCCAGGCGCAATTCTGTTCCTGCAGATTGCTCCTCGGGATCACGCGCCATCTTCACGGCCGCGGTCCGTGACTTCGCCATTCGTCTGTCTCCGTTTGTGATGCGTCCCACGCAGATCTTCGCGATCCGCTTCCCGAGTCGCCTCAATCTTCGCCACACTACCCTGACGCGATGGCAGAGCAAATCGCCATCCGTTGCAATCGGACGGCACCCGAAGCTGGGGCGGATGCCCGCTGCAGTGCATGGCGTGCCTCAGGTCGGAGCTGCTCTACTCGACCGCGCCTGCGGTCTCAGCAAAATCGCCGCCGTAGCTCGCCAACAGCCCGTCGATCCGGCCCTGGATCTCGCCCCAGCCGCATTCGCGGTTGTTGTGGCTGCGGACGATGAATGCTGGCCCCATATAGAAGCGCTCGTATTGCGCGTGGCGACCGGCGAAATCGGTACCGAGAATGTCCCAAGCAAGCTTCATTAACTTGAAACGATCGATCGCGCTGCTGGTCGGCATCCACCACAATCTTTCGAATATCTCGCGGGTGTTCGGATTGGCGAACACGCTCGCGTCGGCCGGCATCTGCAGCACACCGCCGCCGCTGAGCTCGCGGACCTTGGCGCAGATGGCGTCGTAGTTCTGGGTGGCGAAGTAGATCGCCGCGTACATGTAGTGGCGGTTGTAAGTGACGTAGCCGTTGTCGAGGGTCTCGAAGTCCTGGATCTGGCCTGCCACCATGGCGGCAATCTGTCCATAGAGCGCAGCAAGATGGCCGAGCTCGTCGACCACCGCAGGAATAGCGCTGGATCCGGTAAGCCGCGTGATACGCTGCGCAAGTCCGATCAGCAGCGCTGTCTTGGACTGGTAACGAACGCTGGATTGATGGTTCGACAGCGAGTGTGCGGCGGTCCGGAAATACAACTCGCGCGACCACACCGCATCGTCGAGCACGAAGATCCGCTCCCACGGCACATGTACGCGCTCGCAAACGACAATGCAGTCGCTTTCATCGAACCGCGATGAAAGCGGATTATCCATCTCGCTCACTGTAGCGCCGCCATAGGGCTTGCGGGACCAGAGCGACAGGCCCGACGCTGCGCATGGGATCGCGCAGGTGATGGCCTCCTTCTCGTGCCCGGGCGCCAGCGGCTGGATATTGCCAATCCAGATTTCATCGCTATAGGCCGCGCTGGTCGCCAGCATCTTGGTTCCGGAGATGAAAACGCCCCGCTCGTCCTCGCCAACCACGGCGAGCGCCGGCTGCGCGTTGGTCGGTCGGCTGGTATAGCTCGGGTCGCGCGAACCGGGAGGCGGCGTCACCGCGTGGGAGAGAAATAAATCCTCGCGCCGCGCCCGCTCGTAATAGGCCGCGACGTTCGCAGCATACGCGCCGAACGCCTGCGAATCCATGCCGACGCCGGTCACATAGCCGGCAACGAAATCCGGCGAGCGCCCCATCATGCCGTAGGTCAGATCGGCGATCGCCGCGGAGCAAGCACTGCGATGCTCGAGATCCTTGCGGTTACGCGGCTTCAGATAGTAGGCCGCGTAGTGTTCGCCGCCCTCCTCATAAGTCAGCGCGTCGGCGTAACGTGAATCGAGCCGCGCGTCGTAGATGGCTGCATAGGAGCGCGCGGCCTTGCAGAAGGCTGGGTGGGTGGTGACGTCGTCAACCCGTTCGCCGCCGACGTAGATCACCCTGCCGTCACGCAAACCTTCGAGGTATTCCGCTCCTGTCTTGAGCATAGGTCCGATCCTTGCTTGCGAGGTAAGCGTGGCGAATGGAGTTCTTGAGCGCGAATGATCCTAGGGTAGACAATTACTTGAACATAGTTCAAGTGCATGATCAATATGAAAATGCAGTGAAAAAAACGTTGAGCGCACACGATCCACAGGAAGGCGAGGCGAGGTTGTCTAATTTGCCTCTGTCTCAGGGCTTTCGCGCTCAATGCATCATCAACGATACGGACAGCATGACCGAACCGGTGAACCCCTCTCCTCCTTTGCTCGATGTCCGCGATCTGGCCTGCGCCTACGGTTCGCTGGTCGCACTGTCAGGAGCGACACTTCATGTCGGTCATGGCGAATGCGTCTGCATCGTCGGTCCCAACGGGGCCGGTAAGACGACGTTGCTGTCGAACATTGCCGGCCTTTACCGTCCCCGATCCGGCACCATCGGCTTCAACGGCAAACAGATCGCCGGGCTCGGCCCCGAGCGAATTTCGCAACTCGGCATCTCGATGGTGCCGGAAGGCCGGCGAATTTTCGGCACGCTGACAGTAGAGGAGAATCTGCGGCTTGGAGCCACGGTTCGCCGCCGTGACGGGCGCGTCGCGGAAGATATCGAACGGATGCTGGAGCTGTTTCCGGTGCTGCGCGATCGATTCCGTTCCGAAGCCGGGAAGCTGTCCGGCGGCGAGCAGCAGATGCTGGCGATCGCCAGAGCGCTGATGAGCCGGCCAAAGCTGATCATGATCGACGAACCCTCGCTCGGCCTGGCGCCGCTCATAATCGACCACGTCTACGCCATCCTGGCGGAGCTTCGCGCCCAGGCCGCCATTACGATCGTGATCGTCGAGCAGAACACCGCGCGCATCGCGGATATCGCCGACCGAATCCATGTTGTGCGCAACGGCCGCATCGTGCTCTCCGGATCTCCGGCCGAAATCAGTGGCACGACGATGATCGACGACGCCTATTTCGGCTTCACGACAGACCCACCTGACATCGGCGCCTGATTCCGCAGAACCTTTTTTGCGAATTTTGGCCACGGACACTTCTTCAGACTGGCGCGGCGTCAGGCGGAAACGTCTGCCGCCAATGTCGCGCGATATCGATACCGCGGCAGACCCAGACGCCCTCGTGGTTGCGAATATGCTCCAGGAAACGGATTAGTCCGCCGATGCGGGCCGGCCTTCCGATCAAACGGTCGTGCAGGCCGATCGAGAGCAGCTTCGGCGACGTCGCTCCCTCGCGGTACAGCACGTCGAAGGCGTCTCGCATATAGATAAAGAACTGCTCGGCCGTTGCGAAGCCGGAGTTCTCGTTGAAACGATTGTCGTTGGTCTCATAGGAATACGGAATGACCAGATGGGGCTGGCCGGAAACCCGGACCCAGTAAGGCAGCTCATCCGCCAGCGAGTCGCGGTCGTACTGAAAGCCGCCCGCCTCGACGAGAAGACGCCGGGTGTTTGACCCGGGGCGGCCAGTCATCCAGCCGAGCGGGGGCTGCCCGGTCAGCTTCGTGATACCGTCAATCGCCAGCGCGACATGGCGGCGCTCGACATCCTCGGGCACGTCGCCGTAGTCAATCCAGCGCCAGCCATGACTGACGATTTCATGGCCGTCGGTCAGAAAGGCTTCGACGGCGCGGGGATTCTGCTCAAGGGCGCGCACGACGCCAAGGACGCTGACCTTGACGTCGGACTCCTTGAAGGCACGCAGAACGCGCCACACTCCGGAGCGGCTGCCATATTCGAACACGGATTCGACCAGCGGCACCCGCACACCGACCTTGGTCGGAACGCCGATATCGTTGAGCATGCCTTCGGAGGCGTCGTCACCGTTCGCCAGTGTGGATTCGCCGCCGCCTTCGTAATTGAGATTGAAGTTGACTGCGATCCGCGCGCCACCGGGCCACTTCGGATCGGGCGGCGTGGGGCCGTATCCGATCAGATCGCGGGCTTGCAATGGATCTGCACCTTGCTCAAACATCGACGCCATCCGCACCGAAACGAAGCGCGCGGAGCATTCGCTCCGGCGTCACGGGAAGCTTTCGTACTCGGGCGCCCGCCGCAGCGGCGATCGCATTCGGAATCGCGGCCGCGGCGCCGATCAGCGGCGGTTCGCCGATACCCTTGGCGCCGAAGGGATGCAGCGGGTCGGCGACCTCGACGATCATCGCGTGAATTGCATAGGGTACGTCCAGCGAACTCGGAATCTTGTAATGCTTGAAGCTTGGATTGGTGAGCCGGCCGCCGTCCCACACCATTTCCTCGGTCAGCGCGTAGCCCAGCCCCTGAACGAATCCGCCCTGGATCTGGCCTTCGACCGCGCCGGGATTGATGGCGCGCCCGACGTCGTGGGCGCACCAGGCTTCGACGACGTCGACCTTGCCGGTCGTCTCGTCGATCTCGACGTCGACGACCTGCGCCCCGAAGGTGAGCGCGCCGACATTGTCGAACGAGAGGAAGCCAGCGAGAAGCGTGTGCTTGGGATCGAGCGGCTCGTTGTGCATGACGGAGCCGGTGCCGATCACCGGCCCGCCACCATCGGCGAACCAGATCGACTTGGCGGCGATCTGCGCAAACGACACCGAGTGATCTGTGCCTCCCACGCCGATGAATCCGCCGGGGCGAAGCTCGAGATCCGCCAGATTGCATTCGAGCATGTCGGCCGCGAGCTTGAACATCTTTTCCCGCACCACGTCCGTGGCTTGGCCGATCGCGCGTCCGACCATATAGGTGACGCGGCTGGCATTGGTACCCGAATTATAGGGCGACGCGTCGGTGTCCGCGGCGACGACGTTGACGGCATCGACGGTGAGCCCGAGACCGGCCGCGCACATCTGGGCCAGCGCGGTATCGCTGCCCTGACCGAGATCGACGGCGCCGGTATTGAGCGACACCGAACCGTCCTCGGCGAGCCGCACGATGGCGCTGGTCGACAGAAATCCCGATATGTGAGCGGTGAGCGCGATGCCGAGGCCCCTTCGTTTGCCATCGGGAGCTTCGACGGGTTTTGCCGCCCGATCCCGCCAGCGCGAAGCGGTCGCGACTTTCTCGATGCATTCCTCGAGGCCGCTGGTCGCGACAACCTGGCCCCCTATCCAGCGATCTCCGGCGTGCACCAGATTCTTCAAACGCAGATCGACCGGATCGATCCCGAGTTTGGCAGCGAGATCATCGATCTGGCATTCGCTCGCGAAGGTCACCTGGGGATTGCCGAAGCCGCGGAAGGCGCCGGCGCGCAGCTTGTTGGTGTAAACCGCATGGCCGACCAGATCGACATGATCGAAGCGGTAGGGTCCGGTCCCGAAAAACAGCGCAAAATTCATCACCGCGGCGGTGTCGTCGGCATAGGCGCCGCCATCGAACCAGGTCTCGATGGCGCGGGCGACGAAGGTCCCGTCACGCCTGGCCCCGGTTCTGATGCGGGTTCGGACCGGATGGCGCGAGCGCATTGCGCTCATGTCCTCTTCCCGGCTGAGCGCGATCCGCACCGGCCGGCCGGTCTTCATCGCCAGCGCCACCGCGATTGGCTGCACCATCGCTTCCGACTTGCCGCCGAATCCGCCCCCGACCCGCGGGCTGACCGCGCGAATCTTCGCCATCGGGATACCGAGACTCTCATGGACATTGGCCTGGGTGCGGAAGACGCTCTGCGTCGATGACCACACCGTGACCTTGCCGCGCCCGTCGACCGAAGCCAGCGCCGCTGCCGGCTCCAGATAGGCATGATACTGCGCCGAGGTTTCGTAGACCTGGTCCAGGATGACGTCGCTTTCCGCAAATCCCTGGACGATGTCGCCGCGCCTCAGCGTCGACAACGCCAGTTCGTTCGGCGTCCGCCTCGTCGAGGCATCATAGATCTTGAAATAGGAGTCGAAATCCTCATGCAACACCGGCGCGTGCGCTGCGACCGCCTGCTCGATCGTGAATACCGCCGGCAGTTCCTCGTAAATCACCTCGATCAGACGCGCCGCCGCGCGGGCGGTCTCGGCATCGACCGCCGCGACCGCCGCCACCGGCTCCCCGATATAGCGGACTTTGCTCTTGGCGAGCACGGTCTCGTCCTTGACCACGAGCCCCATATAACGCGATTCGAAGTCATCGCCGGTCAGCACCGCCTTGACCCCAGGCAGCGCCAATGCGGCCGAGATTTCATAACCCAGGATGCGCGCATGCGCGACCTTGCTCAGCGCCAGCGCGCCTTGCAGCATTCCTGCCAGCACCATATCCTCAGTGAAAATGGCGGCGCCGTTGGCTTTTTCCCACGCCTCGAGGCGCGACATCGTCAATCCAACGGCGCCATCGACCTTGTTCACGTTGTCGAGATTCATACGCGGATTTCCATTGCCGCAGCTTCTGCTGCATTCCCCTGCCGGAACCGGCTTGCCGCCAGTTCGATGGCGTCGACCACCTTGACATAGCCAGAGCAGCGGCAAAGATTTCCCGAGATGGCGATCCGGATTTCGTCGCGCGTCGGCGCCGGATTCTGTGCGAGCAGCGCGCTCGCGGACACGATCATCCCGGTCATGCAGAACCCGCACTGGATCGCACCCGCATCAAGAAACGCCTGTTGCACCACCGAGGGCCTGCCGTTGCGCGCCAATCCTTCCACGGTCGTGACCTTGCATTCAGCGACACTCACAGCGAGACACAGGCATGAGCGGATCATCACGTCGTCGACCAGCACATTGCAGGCGCCGCAAGTGCCGGTATTGCAGCCCTTCTTGGCGCCGGTGAGCGCGAGCTCGTCCCGCAGCACCTCGAGCAGCGTGCGATGGATGGGGATTGCGACGGCCTGCGGATCGCCGTTGACATGAAATGACAGCGTGGTCCGGTCCGTGCTCATGATCTGATCCCGCGATCTGCATTGAGAGCGTTGCGAACCGCACGTTCCAGCAGGCCCGGGATGATCATGCGGCGATAATCGGCCGTGCCGCGAAAATCGCTCGGCGGATCGCACGCGGCCACATAGGCCCCAGCAGCGATGCGCAGCCCGGCTACGTCCAGCTTCGTGCCGACCAGCGCGCGCTCGGCTGTGGGAACGCGGATCGGGGTCCCTCCGCAGGAGCCGAGCGCGATCCGGATCGCGGTGCAGGCGCCATCCCGCCAGCCCATACGAACGGCGACCGAAACCGTCGCGTAATCGCCATCGACGCGGGAGAATTTGAGGTATGTGCTGGTTTCTTCGAGTGCCGAGGGCGGCAACTTTACTCCGACAATGATTTCACCAGCACCGAGAGCTGTCGTGAAACGTCCGAGGAAGAACGCATCGACGGGGCAGATACGACGGCCGCGCGGTCCGGCAAGTTCGATGTCAGCACCGGCCGCCAACAGTGCGCATGGATAATCGGCGTTGGGATCGGCATCGGCAAGCGAACCGCCGAGCGTACCCATGTTGCGTATCGCCGGATGCGCGATTTGCAAGGCCGCTTCGCGGACCACGGCGAGCCCGCCGGCAAGCCGCGATTCGGCCGCAACGGCCGCATGCACTGTCATGGCCGCAATTCGCACCGCGCCGTCGGCTTCAACGATCATCCCGCGCAACCCCGGAATGTCCTGGAGGCTAACCACCTGAGAAGGTTTCGGCAGGCCGGCATTCATTCCGGCGACCAACGTTGCTCCGCCCGCCAGGCATCTGGCACCTGCGTCCGCTCCAAGCACTGCAAGAGCGGCGTCTAGACTGGCCGGTCGAGAGTACAGCATCCTAAGTCCCGTCCCTGCTGCAGGTTCGCCAGCGGTCATGCTGATGGCCCCACTATTCAACTACTTGAATATTTGTCAAGCTTGTGAAGCGATTTACCTGTTTGATTGATGCAAATGTTGGGCCGAGGTTCTGCCGGCGGCGCATCAGCGCTTCGATCAGGAGGCCCGTAGCCGGCGCAGATTTCCTCTGCCGTCCGCGACCACGGCGGCGTTTGATCCCCCCGCGCGGTTTCGTTGAGGTGAATCGATGAGGATGAAGCCAGCCAGGCGCTGGAATTAAACGTCGAAAAACGACGCCGTTATATCACCATCCGGCAGTCGAGGAGACACCGACTTGTATTTGCCGTCGTGGTAAAGCAGAGGTCGAGCGCGCGAAACATCGCCACCAATTATATTTCCAACGAAGATGGTGTGAGTACCGACATCAATCTCGGCAACAGTCGTGCACTCGATATAGGCAGCCGCCTCGCTGATGATCAGGCTTCCGTTGAATCCCACGCGATGCTCGATGCCATCAAAGGGATTGATGTGGCGGGAGGCGAAACGCTTGCCAATGGCTTGCTGATGCTCGGCCAGAATGTTGACGGTGAAGTATTTGGTCGCCGATATGATGGGATGGCTGCGCGTCGAACGGTTGATGACGATAAGCAGGGTTGCCGGCGTTGCGCTGACGCTGCACATCGCGGTGGCCGTCATGCCGTGATACCTGCCATCCTGATTGGTTGCGATAATGGCGACGCTGGCAGCCATACTTCGCATCAGTGACTTGAACTGCTCTTCACTTATCCGATGAGCATTGCTGTTGTCTGCAAAATCCTCGTTCCTCACTTCGAGCAAGCTCCCGGAGAGATCGGTTCGTTTCAAGCTGCATCAGGCGACTACCCGAATGGAGGGCCTCGAGGTATCGCTCCCCAACTATATCAACTACATTCTTATAATTCAAGTACTTGATTTTAGTTCATGCCGGTTCACTTTTTGAGACGCGAATTCGCGTCGGACGCCGCCTTTAGCAAGACGTGTGGGGCTCGTTGCGTCGCGCTTCAACCCGCGACCGGAGACCAGATGGAGGCATGCTCAGAGAACCCGGATGCTGGACACCACGGATACTTCTCCATTCGCTTGCACTTCCTACCCTACGCCGCTCGGACCGTCCGCCTTGAATTTTTCGACCTCTGCCTTCAGACGCGTGCTTTCGCTGGACAACATCTTTGCGCATGACAGAACCTGCCCCGAGGCCAAAGCCGTTTCTCCGGCGCGGTGCGGCCGATCCGGCTAAAAGCCGGCACTGGGTTCGTGTGCCTCCTGACCGGAATGCAATGGGTCGTCCGCGTTTCCGAACAGCGTGTCCAAACGCCGTCGCAACCGGCTCTGCGCAGATCACCGTTCGAATACGTGCCGAATACCACACCCTCAACCCGACTTAACGGAGGCATCATGTCCCGCACGATCCAATTCGCAACAGGCCGGAGGGCCTTGCGCTTGGCGCATTAAGCGCGATACAGCGTGACGGACGGAACTGTCCTCAGGATATCTCGATCATTGGCCACAACGATATGCCGCTAATGGATGTCATCTCGCCACCGCTAACCACCGTGCGGATCGAGCATCGAGAAATGGGGCGCCAGGCTGCGCAGCTCATGCTTGAGGCTATTGAAGACAGCGCGCGCGAGCCACGTCATGTCGTTCTGGCGCCTCAACTCATCGTGCGAGGATCAAC